>Ga0307378_10006534_pt1 | contig 15918 bp, 5 predicted proteins | sample UN1MG_FD_202238 | JGI IMG/M metagenome (GOLD analysis project Ga0307378, IMG submission 202238) | Soil microbial communities from Risofladan, Vaasa, Finland - UN-1 | ecosystem: Environmental > Terrestrial > Soil > Coastal area > Acid sulfate soil | place: Finland: Risofladan, Vaasa | collected... | reverse complement strand
GGAATCACCGTGTTCTCGGGGAACCAATAGTCGATCCCGTCGAATTGCCACGTGCTTGCGGGGTTCGTCGGGTCGAAAAGCTCCACGTCCTGGTCCGTGGGGTTGTACAACTCGACGAACTCGTCCTCCCCGGCGGCCGGCGTGTGCCAGATCTCGCTGATGATAATGGGGCCGATCCGCGGGCCGGTGTTCTCCTGCCCGCGGGTCAACTCGGCCATGGGATACAACGCGCCGGCGGCGTTGGGCCAGCGGCCGAACGACTCGCCGTTGGCCGCTTCCTCGAAGTCGACGTGGTCGACGAAATGCGTCAGGTTGCCCGCGGCGTCGGCGGTCATCAGCCAGACGTCGTCGCCGTGGGCACCGTCGAGCGCGAACTCGTTGATGCCGGGCTCCCCGGCCTCGGGGTTCCAGAGCCCGTTGGGATCGAACTGGGTTTGATCGACGACCAGGTACCCTCCGGCGGCGATCTTCGTGCCCGGGGGGATGCGATACTTCTTGTAGGTGTCGTATTCCAGATCGCCGTCGCCGTCCTCGTCGACCGGTTGGGTGTGAAACCCCCACTCGTCGCTGAGGTACCAACCGCCCACGTCGATCTCCGCGCCGGTCGTGTTGTGCAATTCGATCCAATCCACGTTCGGCGGATCGGTATGGGTGAGCACTTCGTTGATGACCACGCCGGGCGGTTCGGCCGCGTCGGCGCCGGGAGTGCCGCCGTAAGCGACGCTCGATTGCCACGCGCCGCTCTTGTCGTAGTCCTCCGGCTCGGTTTCCTGCGGCACTTTCAATTCCAGCGACGCGCCCTTGCCGTCCGAGCGGCCGGGCCAATTGCCGCCGTCGTCGTAGCTGAAGTCGAGGATCGTCTCGTCGAGCCAGTCGTTGCGGAGCGTCAGCCGTTCACCCTGATTGCTTAGTCGGCCGGTGAAGGAGCCGGCCAGGTTGATTCCAGTGCCGTACCGGGCGGCAAACGCCTGGGGATTGGCCGCGATCACAGCGTACTGGTGCGGTCCCAACGTGGCGACGTTGCCGCCGACGAAATCGAATTCGATCCCCTCGGTGAACTTTACACCGGAAAGCTCGATCGGCTCGTCGCTGGTGTTGTACAGCTCGATGAACTCGAAGTCGTTGTTGGTAAACGGGGCCTGTCCGGGGCCCTGCGTGGCCAACTCCGCCGGGATCGGTTCGTACGGGTTGTAGTTGATCTCGGTGATCGCCAGGTTGTCCGCGGAAGCCGGCGTGCCGACGATGAATCGGGCCTCGGAGGGCGCAGACCATCCACCCGTCGGGCCCGAAGAATAAACTCGCAAGGGCACCCCGTCCCAAACGCGGGCCGTGACGACCTTGCTCTCGTCCAGGGTGATCGGCGTGCCGTCGTAGATTAGTGCGTTGGCGGAGATCGAGCCGCCGGAGGCCCGGGGGTCGGACCCGTCGAACGTATAGTAGATCGTCGCGCCGGCCGGGCCGGTGAGCGTCAATTGGGTTCCCGCCTCAACCGCGCCGTCTGCCCGGCCGAACTGGGCCTGGGCAAGGAACCGGCTGTCGATCCAATTGACGCGGGTAGTCAGCCAGTTTTTCAAGTAGTTGACTTCGCCCATCCACCCGGGGGAGTCGGGCGGGTTCTGCGTCCACTTGGCGAAGTTGCGGTTGGCGGCCTCCTGCGTGATTTCGGCGGCGAACGCATCGATCACCGCGTAGATGTTCTCGATGCTCAACGCCTTTTCCTTCAAAATGACCCAGCGGTCGATCCAGCGCTGCGCGAAGTCGGCGTTCTGGAAGAGATACCTGTACCAGCCGAACATCCAGAAGTCGTCCACCGGCGTCGAAGGATTCCAGCCCGTCGGAATCAAGGCGCGTGTGTCATTGTCGCAGCCCATGGTCCGGTCGAAGTCCCAAATGGGTCCCGCCGCGATTGGCCCTTCGCGGTCCTTGTACAGATAGCCGCTGAGGCGGAAGGCGTCGGGGTTCTTCGTCAGCAGGTTGAGCCAGTGGTGATCGATCCAGGCGTCGACGTCGATGTAGTTGGGATTGACGTAGCCCGTGCCGCCGATCAATGACGCGTAAGCGGCGTTGATGAAACCGGAAAGATAGGTCTTTTGCTGCGAAGTGAGTTCCTTGATGTCCGGGTCCACGTAAACCAAATTCCGCCCGCCGGCGGTGAAACGGGCGGACGAGGTGGTGTCGTCGCGGTCCTCCTTGAAGATGTATCCTCCGGAGACCTCCGGCTGGGTGTTGTCATCGGGATCAAGCGGTTCGATATCCACCCGGCTGTCGTCCCGCTCGATCACTTCCATCAAGGTATAGACGCCGAAATAGTCGGAATAGGAGAGGGAGCCGCCCATGTTGAGAAAGACTTCCACGTGCTGGGTCCGCGCCGCGTAGCGTCCGACCTGGTTGCTCAACTCGTAAATGAGCGGGTTGCGCATCAGCGCCCGGTCGAACTGATAGAAGGAACCCAGGATCCAGTCGGCCTCCGGGGGCATGCCCAGCGGCGCGATCTCCTTGTCGTTGAGTTCCTGCTCGTCGGGATTCGACCAGCTTTCGATCCGGCCGCTCGTCTCGTTCCACGCCTCGATGCGATAGTGGTGCTTGGGCCAACCGGCAGAGCTGGAGCCGCGCGTGCGGATGCCGATCCGCGTCTCGACCTGGATGGGAGTGGTCAAGGTCGTCGTGCCGTCTTCGCCTCGATCCAGTACCACCATGTAGGCCGAGTGCAATTGTCCGTCCTTGCTGCCGATGGAATTGCCGAACGTGTCGATGATCACCAGCGGCAAGGCGGAACTGAAGTTCAGCAGGCCGGCGTCCAGCATGATGTACGATTCGGTCGCCGCGGGGCTGGGGGCCATTCCTTCCTGGAACACCCGGGCACGCACTTGCGTGGAGCCGTTGATGGAGATCGGTCCGGCATACTCCGCCGACGTTTCCGCCGGGATCGACCCGTCCAGCGTATAGCGGATCGTCGAGCCGGGCGCGAAATCGGCCCTCAACGTCACCGAGAAGGGGTCGGTAAAGATCCCGCCGGGCTGCGAGAATTCCGGGGCCGACGCGATGCTTCCCGCCAGGTTGGATCCGCCCGGCGTGGGATCTTCCATGTAGGACAAGAAGCCCGCGTCGCTGGTGCCGCTCAAGTGGGACACCAGGAGAAACTCGCCGTCGCTGGGGTTGTTGTTCAGCCCGTGGACGGCCAGCACGTTGGTGCCCGTCGTCAACGCGCCGAGAAACGCAGTGACGTCGATCTCCTCGTAGACCAACGACTGGGCCAGGTCGCGTGGGGCCGTGGCGGTCGAGTTCCATTGCGGCGAAGCGGGGGCGTTGCGGCCGGCGATCGGCTGCCCGTTGAGATACGCCGCGAAGGCGTCGTTGTACTTCACCCGCAGCGTCAACTCATTGAACAACTCGGGGTCGCTCACGTCGAAGCGGACTCGCGTCCACAGCGAGGCGTTGACCCCGAGCATGTCTTCGGCGACGTCGGTGCTGATCGCCTCGCGGAAGCTCGGCGAACCGGTGCTGAACCCGACGCCGTTGACGATCCCGGGGACGAACGGCGTGATGAAATCGGCGCTCTGCGTGCCCATCGTGACCGGCGTGACGGCCCAGTCCGCGGCCGTGTTCCCGTCCGAAGAGCCCTGCCGCTGAAAGGAGAAACCGCTCGATATTCCCAACGGGTTGAAGGACGTTCCGGACCAGGCGTCGCCGACGGTGATCGGGAAGCCGTTGATCGTGACGTCCAGCGTGGCAAGATCGTCGGTCGAGTACTTCCAGGGAATGAAGTCGACGACGTTGCCCTCGTCGTCGATGATCATGGCCCAGTTGGGCCCCGAGCTTGCCCAGACGATGTCGGCCCCCCAGTTCGAATCGTTTCGGTAAAGGATTTCGCCGGGAGCCATCGAGTCGGGCAATTCCCACAGGATCGCATTCACGTTGTTGACGTTCCGAAGCACTCCGTCGTTCAGCGCCACGACCCAGCCGGACGTGTCGATCGGTTCATCGCGAACGTTCTGGATCTCGATGAAGTCGCTGGGGGTGGTGGTGCCGACCTCGGTGATGAGGATGCGGGTGGACATGCTGTTGCCGGTCCACTGGGAATCGTCGAAATCCAGTTCGGTCCACGCGGTTCCCAGACCGGCGTCCCCGGCGGAGGGCACGAGGTACGCCAATTCGTCCCCTTCGGCGACGAACGTCTTGCCGCTGTGGGTGTAGCCGTAGGAAACGTCGGGCATCTGGGCGGGATAGACGGGCGCGAACTGGTGGGCGACCGTCGCGCCGTCCGATTTCACCAGCGCCAGGTATTCGCCCCCGGCGCTAAGCTTGAAATTCGTGTGCAACGGAGAACCCGGATCGGCGCGGTCCTTGTCCGAGGCGAAGACCACCAGGTAATCGTCCGGATCGAGCATACAGGTGGGAAACTCCCACTTGGTCAGGTCGTCGGGATCGTCGGTCAGATACCAGCCGCCCAGATCGATGGCTGCTTCGGTAGGATTGTAGATCTCGATCCAGTCGGGGAAGTCGCCGTTCTCGTCTTCCAGGACGGTCTCGTTGTCGGCCATGAACTCGTTGATGATCGGCCAGCCGTCCAGCACGATCCGCGGTTCGAGGGGCTCGAACACCAAACGGTTTCTAGGGGCGCGCCGCGTGCGAGCCTTGCCCGGCCTGCGAGAGAAGAACTCTTGGCGTTTCATGGCGACCCTGTCTCGGCGTTCGCAGAGGAGGAGTTCCCCGCGAGGAGTTCAAGTGCAAAGCTTGCCCGATCAACGCTTTGCAACTCGGGGATAGGGACTGCCCTCATTATGCGCAAAACCGGAAAAAACACAACGCGAGGGCGGCCGTTTAGCACCATTTGGTGGTAGGCTTTGGTGCAATAGTACTATATGGGTTATCCTGGGTGGCACGCCCTGAGGAACGAAGGGCGTGGAAAACCCGCCAAACCACGCCCTTCCTCAGGGCGTGCCACCCCATCGAACAAGTTGTTTCCGCGCAGCGTCTCACGGCTGGATACGAAACGACGCGTGGACCCAGAACAGGAACCCAAGGGATTCCGGGGTGGTTGCCACCGCTTCGTCGGGGATTCGGCCGGATTCGTCCACCGCGAAACCGCCCATCACGCGCTGGAGGTATTCCATCCGAGCGTAGCCATAGCCGGAGTAGGCGTCTTCGCCGTAGTCGAACTTCCCGCCGCCTTGCCCGGAAAGCCCGACCAGGGGCCCAAGCTGGATGCCGGCAGCCCGGGCCAGGACGGCGGCTTGTGCCTTGGCCTTTGAAAAGGCTTCGGCCATGGCCTGATCGCGCTGCCCTTCGGAGATCCGTGCGACGTAAAGGAACTGGGGTTGGCCGATGGGGATCTGCTCCTCGCCCATGTCGCTCATCATGGCGGCCATTTCCTCTTCCAACTCGGCCTCCTCGGGCGAGGCCGCTTGGGCGTCTTGGATTCCTCCCAGATCGGCCGCCCGTATCCTCTCCTGCAACGACTCGACGGCCATCAGCAACGCTTCGGGCGTGTCGGCCTGAAGCGGCCACTCCGCCTTGAGCGACATCGACACCGCGACCGATTTGGGGATTTGCAGCCCCTTGGGGACCTCCCTTCCGCGCGCGATGATCCGCTCTTGGATCATCGCCTCGAAGCGTCGCCTCTGTTCCGTCTGCATGTTGGAAAGGCTGGGGGCACCGAACGCGACCGATGCCTTGTCGGCCGCCAACGTTTTGAGCTGAGCCGTGACGGCCTGGCGGCGAAGTTTCATCTTGTCCAGCGCGTCCTGGAGCGTCGCGCCCCTGGCCAACAGCTCGACGTGTAACCGCAGGGCCGTGGGCGGTGATTTCAACGTCACGTTGCCGGTGGCCGAAATCGTCTCCCTCGCTGAAGTCGGGTCATACGCACCCTCGCCCGGACCGGCGTATTGTGCCCGGCCGATCCCGGGTGAAGACGCCAACAGCAACCATACCACGGAAAGGATCTTGAAGATGTGAAGTCGCATGAGTGATTCTCCCGTTTTCGAGAAATGTCACGGCCCGTTTTGTTGTTCTCCATCATCACCGAAGATTCTGCATTCCTCCGACGTCCTCGCGGATCTTGTCGCGGAAGAGCAGGATCTCCCGGCCGCTCATGATGCGAATGGTCCAGTAGAACTCGGAGACTTCGTACTCATCGAGTTCCTCGTGGATCTTCCGCAGCACGGGGATTTGCGAGGAGTCGTCCAGCTTGGCGATCGCCCGATAGACGAGGCGCTCGGAGATCGACGCGTTTTCCCCTCCTTGGCCGTTCCAGTAACGCAACAGCACGTCCAATCCCTCGGGTTCGTCGAACAGGGCCAACAAGTAACCGGCCCGGGCGGCGATCTGCGGGTCGGGATCGTCGATCAACGGCCGGACGTGTGCCGCCTCGAGCCCCGGAGGCGGTTCGGGAAGGATGAACTCCCCGGTGTTTCTGTCGGGAGTATACCAGGGGACGTCGATGTTCAAATAGAACGCGCTGCGGAAGTTCCCCAACTGGTTGGCGTCACCGGTCAAGTAAATCAGTGCGAATTGCCGTCGTTGTGCGTCCTCGCCCGAAAGGGTAGCAATCGCCGTGGCAATCGCCTGACCTTTCTGCTGCGTGAGCAACATCACGCGAAACGCGTCGTGGCGCAACTGGTCGCCCAGTTGCGCGTCGTCGGCAAGCCGCCCCGCCACTTCGGCGGCCTCGTCGGGTGCGGCGGTGGCCAACAACGACAGCGCCGTCAGCCGCTGCAATTCTCCGCCGCTGGTCGCTCGGGCCTTCGCGGCGGCGGCCATTTCCCGGCGAACGTCCTCAATCACTCGGGAGGCCGAGTAGTAGTACTCGCCCAAATATGCAGTCCTCAGGCCCCTATCCAGCATATAGGCCGTTTGCGGCGTGACGTTCTCTTCGGCCAGCATGGTCCAGAACAACGACGCAGCCCGACGGTCGGGAACCTCGATCATCGCTTGGACCAGCGTGCTTTCGTTGCCCGACCGTTCGGCGTGGCTGCGCAAGAACGTGAATAGTCTCAAACGCTCTTCCCAAACCAGCCAGGGGAAGACCTGCGTCGCGTTGGCGAGAAGGTCGGGCTGGGAACCGACCACTTCGCGCAACACCGGCAGCCCCACGTCGGCCCTGGCCAACGCCACCAGCGTCACGGCCGCCGTCATCCGCTCTTCGGCGTCTTCGGCCCGGAGCATCTTCTCCAGCGGCGCGACCGTCTTCTCCGCCCACGCCGGCCGGTGGCTGCCTGCGTGGTATTCCTTCAACCATCGGTCCGCAGGGGTCTCCGGGAAGGATTCCTCCTCGGCCGGCTCGTCGTCATTCTTCGCCGGCGCGTCGTCATCCTCGGCCGGCGCATCCTCGACCTCGGGGGCCTTCTCTTCGACGGTCGGCTCGTTTGCAGCCTCCGCGTCTTCGGGTTCTGCCGATCCCGCCAGCGCCCGCACGAGCCTGGTGGCCAGACTCTCTTGCGGCTGGAGTCGCACGCCGCCGCGCTCGAATTCCCATCGGATCTCGTTCGCTTCTTCCTGGATCTGCCCGAGGCCGGTCTCCCGGTGGTCTTGCAGCAGGCGGAACACGGCCCCGGCGGCGGCGATCCGCACGATCGCCTCGTTGTCTTCGAGTCCGGCCACGAGTTCGTCCTGAAATGCGTCCTGAAATGCCCCGACCCCCGCGTAGGTCAACCCGCGAATGGCCGCGGCCCGGATCATCGGGTCGGCGTGCTTGCAGAACGCCCGCAAGTGCGGCAGGGCCTCCTCCCGCAAGTTGCCGTTGCCGGCGAGCATTTCGACGATGTTCAGTGTCAGGTCGGGGTGCTTCTCGGCGGCCCGGATCAGCGGGTCGACGGCAAGCGTCATGTCGGAATTGGCCAGCCCCTCGATCGCCCGGCTGACGACGAAAGCGTCCGGGTCGTCGAGCAGCTCGACCAGGGCGGCGATGGCGTCGGCATGCAGATTGGCCGATGGGTCGTCGTCGCCGCCGGTGTCGAAGGGACCGAGTCCGGAAGGAGAGTCGCCGATCGTGGCGAACGAGGTGTCCATCCCGCCGACGCCCGCGGCCGCTTCGGCACGGACCTGCCAACTCTCGTGCTTCAACAGCGGAATCAGGCTCTTGATCGCCGCCGGACCGCCGGCCGCCCTCAAGAAGCGAATCGCGTGGACGATCAGGTCCGGGTCCTGCTCCGTCTTGACGTACTCGGCGATCTTGGGCACCATGCCCGGCTGGGGGTTTCCCTCGAGCTGCTTGAGCACCGCGGCGCGGACGTTGGGCTCCGGGTCGGCCAGCAACTGGACCAAGGCGGCCGTGGCCTCGCTGCCGCCGAGGTTCTGCAAGCCGCGAAGACTGATCTCGCGGACCAGCGGATCGGGATCGCTGAACAGTTCCAGCAGCAGTTGTTGATCTCGCACCGTGGCCAGCTTGGCCAGTTCCTCGGCTGCTTCCTGGCGCTGCGTCGAATCGGTCGCCGCCAGCCGGACCAGCCCGCCCGGCCAACGCAAGACCAGCGCGTCGTCGGCCACCAGCCGGTAGCGCAAGGCCAACAGCCGCTGGCGATCCTCGTCGGTGGCCGCCTGCTTCAGCCGCTGATACACCTCCGGCAAGAGCGCCGGTCCCCATCGGGCCAGTCGTGCCCGGGCGGCGGCGGCCTCTTCATCCGTCCCCTTGAGCATCCGGTCGATTTGCTGTCGAAGCGACTCGAGTTGGTCGTCGCTAAGTGTTTCGGGAGCCGATTTCCATCCCTCGATATCCGTCTTCAGCCACTCGTCCAAGGCGGCGAGGCGCTGCTCGGTGATGCTCTCGGGACGCCACGGGTCCAGTTCGTCGACCGGCGCCTGCCACGATCGAAGCAACTCCAATGCCGCCAGCCGAACGGCGAGCTTGCCTTCGCGAAACTCCTCGACCACGGCGTCTCGCGCGGCTTGCGGATGGGACAGCAACCGACGGACGGCCGCCTCGCGCACGACCGGGTCCCGCTGGTCGAACTGTCGGACCAGCCGAGTCACCGTCGCCGCGTCCGGTTCGCCCGATCCCAGGAGTACGGCGTCCGGTGCGACGACCGCGGCGGCATAGTGCTCCTTCAGCCAGGCCGCCAATTCCTCGGCCGAAAGGTCCCCGTCGCGCGATTCCAGGAGTTGACCGCCGGGCGTGCGCACCCGCAGGGCGGGAACTGCCGTCACGTTCAATTCTCGAAGGTCCTCCGCCGAACGGTCCGCATCCAAATACACCAGCGTCCAACGTGCGAGTTCCGCCTGCACGTCGGCCTTTTGGATCTCGCCTTCCAGCCGGCGGCACACCAGGCACCACTCGGCTCCCACGCGCACCAGAACCGGCCTGCCGTCGGCCAGTGCCTGGCGATGGCCGCTTTTCAAGTCGGTCAACCAGGGGAGCGCTTGCGGCCCGCGTGGTTCCACGGCCGGCTCGACGGGCGGTGCCTCTTGGGCGAACAGGACCGGCGCCGCCCACAACAGGCACAGGGCCAATCCCAAGCAAGCCCTCAGTCCCGAGCCCCGAATCCCGAGCCCCCAGCCCCGAGCCCCCAGCCCCGAACTCTGCCGTCCCCTTTGGCTGCGACGATGCCGCGTCAGGCCGATAACTTTCATCGCACGTCATCCTTCTCTACTGGTCGTTCTTCGTTCGACGTTCCCGGAGCGTCCGGCTCGCCGTGCTGGATCTCGGCCCAATACTCGTCGTAGACGAACTGGGGGCTTTGATCGTGGTTGTGACAGCCGACGCAATACGCTTCTGCCCGGATCGATCGGGAGGGCGTGTCGCGGGAGTCCGGATCGTCGGCATGGGCCAGCGAGGGGCCGTGACAACTCTCGCAGCCCACGTCGACCGGCGCCGGCGTTCGCTCGACCGACACGAACCCGCCCGGCCACCCGTAGCCGGTCGTGTGACACCGCTGGCACTCCGGATCGACCTCGGCCCGTAGCGACTGTAGCGACTCCCAGGCGTGTGCGTGCCTGGAATCCTCCCACAGGCGGCAATCCTCGGCGTGACACTCCCGGCAACGCTCGCTGCCGGCGATCTGCTCGCCCTTCGAGAGGCTCGACCAGAGTGGATCGGTGAACGACGTTTCCCCGGGCGCAAAGTCGCGTCTGGCCAACTCTTCGCGAAACCGCTCGATGTTGGCGACCTGTTGGGGATCGTCGGCGATCTTTTCGTCCAATTCGACGATCTTGCCGGTCCAGCGGTCGGACGAGCCCGGCGGCGGGGCGTCGAAATGTGCCAGGAACTTGCCTTGATTCGTGACCGAGGCCAGCAGTCTGGGGCCCAGCGGCTTCGGCGCGACGGGGTCCGGCCCGCCCACGATCACGTCGGCACCGGGCAACGCGCCGGCCAATTCCTCCAAATCGCCCGCCTTCAGGTAGGCCAGCACGATCAGCACGTCGTATTCTCCGGCCGCCGTTTTCAACGCGCTGAGCACCGCTCGGGCGGGCGGGGTGACCGTCAGTCGGTCGGTGGCGTACTGCTCGCCCAACACGCCGACCAGTGCCACGCGGCGTCCGGCGGCTCGGACAATCCGCAACGGCTCGGCCACGAGTTCTCCATTGCCGTCGAGCACGTTGGCCGAGACCAGCGGCACATCGAGGTCCGCGGCCAATCGCCGCAGCTCGTCGGGACCCATCGTCGCTTCCGTCTTGCCGATGTTGTGGGCCGCGACGCCCATGGCGACCTCGCCGCGGAGAATGGCCTCGAAATTCGCCAGGTCGTAGGGCGAGGTCCCGCCGGCCGCCCCGCCTACGTCGGCCAATATCACGTCCGCTTCGCTTCGGAGTTGCTCGACGTACGCGGCCCGGCGCGGCAACCCGCCGGACTGATTCGACGCGCAACGACACGGCGCGATGTAGCCGGCCGTATCCCCGCTGACCACCACGACCAGCGGCCGATCCTCGCCGGACGCGCCGGGACGGCAACCTCCCCAGACGGCACAGGCCAGCAGTGCGGCGGCGGAAAGGCGGCGGTTGGTCGCGGAGGGTCGCATTTTCATGGATGCCAAGACGGCCAATCTACCTTCTTGTCGGCTCCTCAATACGTCAGTGCATAGGCCAAGACGTTGACGTTGATCTCGATGGCGTTGCGCAGCTCGTTTCCGCCGCAGCAACAACAGCCCTCGGTGTGACCCGTGTCGTTCAGTCCGTCCGGCGAATAGACCACTCCCAGCCGGCCGCCGACACGGATTCCCAGCAGCGGTTGCGGTGTGCCGTGGGCGGACTTCAGTTGCCCGATTTCATAGACCGTGTGGAAGAGCGGGTGGCTCATGTCGATCGGTTCGAGCGGCTGGTCGGAGAAGATGGCGGCCATCTCGCGGCGGAACGCCCGGTCCCACTCGATCGAGGAGCAGCCGGCCGAGGCCAGCAGCAGGCCGCCGCGTTCGACGTACCGCCGCAGGTTTTCCCGTTCGTCGTCCGGCAGGCGGAACGTCTGTTCGCCGGTCATCAGCACCAGGGGATATCCGTAGATTTCCTCGCCGTAGAGCTTCACGGAGTGGAACCGCCGGCTGGTCGAGATGGCCGAGTCCTTTTCCGCCTGGATGAGGAAGTGGTCGGAGAAGCAGCGGCTGCTGATCGTCCGCGCGTAGACGAGGTTGGCCACCTGGACCACGCTGTCCGGTTCGCTGCCCGACGCGCGGCCCTCGGTGCCGAGCGATCCGCCGGCATCCGTTTGAGCCCGACCGACGGCGGCGGCCATCGCGACACCAACGAAGACGGCAAGCGCGAAACGAGGTACGTGTTTGGTGATGGCATGAAATTGCATGGCGATCCTCATGTTTAACAAAGTAGCCGTCTCGCTCCGCGAGACAAGGCTTCATCTCGCGGAAACGTAAAGTAGCCGTCTCGCTCCGCGAGACGAGGCTTCATTTCGCGGAGCGAGATGGCTACAAACCGTATCAACGATCTCCCAATGCCTCGGTAATTCTTTGGAAGTATTCGGCCGCTCGGCGGCGGTACCGGACCGGGACGCCCACGGCGCTGATGCCGGCCGCCGTGGGGCCGACGGACGAGTCGGAAAGCGTTCGGCGGTCCGGATTCGCCCGGCCGGCGGCGTAATCGCCCGAAGGATCGTCGCTCGACCGTCCGCCGCCGAAGCCGTCGTCCGCGGCGGCCCCGATGCCGGGCAGGCTGCCGTACAGGCCCACGTTCCCGCCACGGATGCTGAACCCGCCCATTCCCGACCCCATGCCGCCCATGCCGGTCCCCATCCCCATTCCCATCTGCGCAAGCAGTTGCCCGACCGTGTTGCCCAGACAATTGCCCAACGTGGGCTGGAAAACCAGGCAGCCGCCGGCGCAGTTGCCCATGCTTTGGCAGTCACTGAGGAACCGGCTGAGGATATCGGCCGCCTCCTGGGCTTTTTCGTAGCCGCGGGTGCCGGAGAATTCGGCCAATCCGACCTCCGCTTCGCCCATCGCCTCGGAGGCCCCGCTGGCGCGCACGTCCTGGACGAATTTCGTGGCCGTCTCGCGGAGCTTCTCCAGGCGGGGGTCTTCCGGCAGCCGGGTAACGTGGTCCTCGATGTCGTCGAGCAACGTGCCCAATTCCTCGCGGATCTGCCGCTGCTCCTGCTCGAGGTCGCGCATGCGGGTCTTCAACACCGGGTTGTCTTCGCCGTCGCGGCCTTTCAGCGCCGAGAGCCGCTCGGCCAGGTCCTTTTGTCGCAACACGAGCATCACGAATCGCGACTGATCGGCGATCAGCGGGAAGATGCTCGCCAGATGCTCCAGCGCTTCGAGGGCTTCCTTGTCGAATCGTTCGTACTCCGAAGCCAATTGCCGAGTCGCCTTCTCGAGTTGCCGGGCCAGCGCTTCGTGGTCCAAGTCGGACTGATCGAGGAGCTTCTGGATTTCGGCGGCCACGTCCTCGGGAATCTTGGCCAGTCGCTCGAGTTGCGGCGTGAGATTCTTGTCGAGGTCGTAGGGCAACACGTGCCGGGCCGACTTGCGAATCTCCTGCGACTCCTTGCGGAGCCGCTCCAGGAGCTGCTCGGTCCGTTTGCGGATCTCCGGATCGAGCGGACTGTCCGGCGGCAGTTCTTCAGTCTTCTTGCGGAGCCCTTCGGCTTCCTCGGCCAACGCCGTCATCCGCCGCCGCGCGGCCTGGTACTTCGACATCAGCACCTCGAGCCCCTGGCGGACCTGGAGCATCCGCTCGAACTCTTCCTGCGAAATGATCCGCACGGTGACCACGGAACTCTCGGAGCCTTTCACCCCCTCGGGATAGTTGTCGTTGTCTTCGACGCGGCCGAACAGCTTGATCACGTCGCCCGGCTCCAGACCGTAGTCGGCCAGCGGCAGGTCGACCTGCTGGTAGACCTCCCGCGGCTGCTCCTCGGACACCGTCACCTCCAGCGGCAACGGGCGGGAATCGTTCAGGCTGCGGTAGATCTGCACCCGAGATATCCCGTAGTCGTCCTCGGCCGCGATCACCACCGGCAGCACCACGTCGGGCGTGGCTAGCGACGTCTTGTCCGGCCGCATCAGGCGAATGAACGGGCGGTGGTCGGCCAGCACCGTGATGGTGCCGGAAAACGATTCCTGCGACCTCTGCCCGGCGGTGTCGATCACCCATAGCTCGAACTTGCCGTCGGCGTGGATGGTGAACTTGCCTTCGGCCTTCATCGCGTCGTCGGCGGTCGGGTACATGTCCAGTGAGGGGTGAGGGACGAGGGATGAGGGGTGAGGGGCGAGGGATGAGGGGTTAGGGGCGAGGGGTGAGGGGTGAGAAGACCCGCTTGTCTGATCACTCGGTTCCGACTGACCGTCGTTCGCCTCCAACCCTTCTTCGCTCTTCCCTTCTCCCTCTTCCCTCTTCTCTTCTCCCTCGTCCCTCGCCCCTCGCCCCTCGTCCCTCGTCCCTTCACCCGGTTCGTTCCCGGTGATGGCGATCACACCCCCGGAGAGCGGGCGGTTGCTGGCGGCCCAAATTCGCACCTCGGTTCCCGGCAGCCCGGCGACGCCGTCTGCCGGCATGGGGCCTTCGTAAAACTCTTCACGCGTGTAGGGCGGCGGGGTGATTCGCACCACGACGTTCTCAATCCGCGGCACGGTGATCACGGCGATTCGATACCTCTCGCTTCGGGCGCGGTGCGAGCGGACGTAGTAAACGGCCGGCGAGGTGACCTTCGCCAGTACGGCCCGCCAGTTCCCACTCGACTCGGGGAACATGGGCACGACTTCTTCCTGCCCGTCGTCATGCATAAGCACGAGTTCCGCCCGATCGATCGGAGGGCCGCTGACCACCGCGCGGATTTCCAACTCATCCCCGTAACGGACTTCCGTATCGCCGGGGGTGACCTCGAACGTGGTTTGCGAGAAGGGCGGCACGTCGTCGAAGGGATAGGCGAAGCGGTCCCATTGCGTTCGGGCGAACTGGGGCAGGCAGAGGACCAGCAGGCCCACGACCGACGACAGCAGAGCGAGCGTGCCCAGCGATCGGCCCAAGGGTTTGGCCGGCGCGGCCTGCGACGGCGCGACGCGGCCGGCCACGATCGCCGCGTGATCGACGGCCATGCGGGCAAGACCGGCGGTCACGCTGGAGGTCTTCGCGCCGGAGGGGCCGGGCGACGGTCGGTCGAGTTCCAGGCCGGTGAGCACGTCGCCCCCGCCGCCGACCGCCCGATCGACCCGCCGAGCCACCGAGGCGTCGCGGCCGGCGCGAACGCTCACCACAATCAACGCGCCGATCAGTCCCACACCGGCGGCGCCCGCGACGGCCAGCGTGGCGATCCGCAACGGAGGCGAGAACTCCCAAAGCAGATCGAGCCAGGCGCCGGCCAGGAGCAGCACCAGCATCGAGGCCAGGCCCCAGAAAACGGCCGCCGTCGAGCCGATCATCAACAGCCGGCGGCGGACTCTTCGCAACCGTGTTCGCAGTGAGGTCTTTGTCATTTTGCTGCCTTCGAATCAACGAGCCGCGCGGAAACAACGAGTTCAATTGGGGTGGCACCCTCGCCAGCTAAGTGTACCAGTCATTCTTGCGCAACCACTAAACCAACCCCGACCAGCGCCGCATGCCCCACGTACTACCCCACAGGGCCAGTGCCGCGGCCAACAGCCACCAGCGGTCCCAGGCGGTCGTGCGGGTCATGCGTTCGGGTCGGGTTCTTACCAGGTGTTGTTCGAACCGATCGGCCAGCGAACGGGGATCGGTGTCTTCAAGCACCTCGCCGCCGCTGGGCCCGGCGATCTCGATTTTCATCTCTTGCGGCTTGGCTTCCACTTTCAGCGCCTCGTCGCTCGGCCGCACGTCGAAGGCCGCTTCGGCCGAGTCGTCCTGCACGGCGGCGTTCACCACGCGGGCCCGGTATTGTCCCTCGGGGAGCGGCCCGAAGACAACCCGAAACCGGCCCGGTTCGCTGCCGGCCGGCACGGGCGTGACGCGTCTGGGCTCGGTAAGCGAGGTGCCGGAGAGTTCGACCTCGGGCACCTTCTCGCCGAGGTATTCCTCGCGGATGATCAGATCGGCGGCGGCCTGGTCGGTGGTGGCGAACGAGATTTCCTGGGGCAGAAGCGCCATCCGTTGCGACGGCCGCAGCTCCACGTCGGTGACCAGCCAGCGGATCAGGTTCCGCCACAACAGGCCGTACGTCTCGTCATGCTGTTGGTCTTTCGGCGGCAGGAACGCCCAACGCCACATCCCGGCCCCTTCCACGACCACCACCCGGCCCATCCCGACCCGCAGGTAGGAAATCACCGGGCTGTTCCGCTCCTGGGTGCCGGAGGCCACGGTGGCCAAGGTTCCGGCCACTTCCCGGCCCTCGATCCGGGCGGTGGTGGCCAGCGGCGGCAGCTCGGCCAGGGCGTCGTCGGCGGCGGCCGGCAGCCATCGCAACCGGCGGCCCGAGTCGGTCATCTTCACCCGGAAGTGCTGCGGATCGCGCGACGGCGTCCAACGGACCGGCATCAAGCGGCCCAGCCGCTGCGGGATCTGGGACATCGGCTGGCCGCGGAAACA
>Ga0307378_10006533_pt1 | contig 15918 bp, 9 predicted proteins | sample UN1MG_FD_202238 | JGI IMG/M metagenome (GOLD analysis project Ga0307378, IMG submission 202238) | Soil microbial communities from Risofladan, Vaasa, Finland - UN-1 | ecosystem: Environmental > Terrestrial > Soil > Coastal area > Acid sulfate soil | place: Finland: Risofladan, Vaasa | collected... | reverse complement strand
AAAGAGATAATCAAAACTCTAAAAGAGAAAAAGATTGACCTGGTCGTTCTGGCCGGGTATATGAGAATTTTGAGCCCCTATTTTATAAGAACTTATAAAAATAAGATAATAAATATTCATCCTGCCCTGCTCCCTTCTTTCCCGGGATTACATGCCCAGGAGCAAGCCGTAGTACATGGAGTAAAAATTTCCGGATGTACCGTTCACTTTGTGGATGAAGGAGTAGATTCCGGTCCTATTATCCTGCAAAAGGCAGTAGAAGTGAGCGATGATGATACTGAGGAATCTTTAGCAGCGAAAATCTTAAAAGAAGAACACCAAATTTATCCCCGGGCAATTCAGTTATTTTCTGAAGGTAGATTGATTATTAAAGGAAGAAAAGTCTTTATTAAATAATCATTTATAAAAAAGAAAATAAGTAGGGGCTTGATTCCTGTCTGCGTGCGGGAACGCACAGGCAGGCATCGAGCCCGCAATCTCCATAGGACTGGCGTCTTGCCTGTCTATTAAAATGTAGGGGTTCGATTCATCGAACCCGTCTTTTCGGGTCAGATAAATCTGACCCCTACAAAATATATTTAAGAATAGAGTAACCTTTATTTTTTTATGGAAGATAACCAAGATAAAGAGGCAGTTGATTAGAATTATTAGAAGAGAGGTTAAACTTAAGATGAAAGTATTGGTCATTGGCAGCGGAGGAAGAGAGCATGCTCTGGTGTGGAAAATTACTCAAAGTCCGAAAGTATCTCAGGTTTATTGTGCACCGGGCAATGCAGGAATTTCCAGGTTAGCCCAATGTGTAAATATTGATGCAGACAGCATAGAAAAATTAGTTGATTTTGCCCAAAAAGAAAAGATTGATTTAACGGTAGTGGGACCGGAATTGCCTTTATCCCAAGGAATAGTCAATGAATTTAATAAACAGGGTTTAAGGATATTCGGTCCGAGCAAAGAGGCTGCTGAAATTGAATCAAGTAAAGTTTTTTCCAAATATTTATTAAAAAAATACAATATCCCTACAGCAAATTATGAGGTCTTTCAAAATAGCGAAAAGGCACTCGATTATATAAAAAAACAAACTTTTCCTTTGGTAATAAAGGCAGATGGATTGGCAGCCGGCAAAGGAGTATTTATTGTAAAAAATTTGGTCCAAGCGAAAGATGCTTTAGATGCACTGATGGAGGAAAAAAAATTTGGAGAAGCAGGCAGGCAGGTCATAATAGAGGAATTTTTAGAAGGAGAAGAGGTATCCATTTTAGCTTTTTGTGATGGGAAGACTGTTATACCCATGGTTTCCTCCCAGGACCATAAAAAGATATTTGATAATGACCAGGGGCCAAATACCGGGGGGATGGGGGCTTATTCTCCGGTTCCCTTTTATCCTGGTGAGTTTGAAAAGAGAGTTTTAGAAGAGATTTTAAAACCTACCATAAAAGGTTTACGGAGAGAGGGAAAAGAGTATAAAGGAGTACTTTATGCCGGATTGATATTAACCAAAGAAGGCCCTAAAGTTTTAGAATTTAATGCCCGCTTTGGTGACCCGGAGACTCAAGTCATATTGCCGAGATTGAAAACAGATTTAATCGATATATTGAATGCAGTCATCGAGGATACGCTTCATAAAATCAATATCCAATGGGAAAAAAATGCTGCAGTATGTGTGGTGGTGGCTTCCGGAGGATATCCGGGGAAGTATCAGAAAGGAAAACCGATTAGCGGTTTGGAAAGATTGGAAAAAATGAAAGATATGATAGCTTTTCATGCCGGTACCAAATTTCAAGATAATCAGGTGATTACTTCGGGAGGAAGAGTCCTGGGGATAACCGCCTGGGATGACACTATTTCTAAAGCAAAAGAAAAGGCCTATAAGGTAGTAAAAGAAATTTATTTTGAAGATATGTATTACCGAAAAGATATTGCCGACAAGGGCATAAAGGAGAAAAATAAATGACCAAAATAAAACGCGCTTTAATCAGCGTATCCGATAAAGAAGGACTTATTGATTTTGCTAAAGGTCTGGAAAAATCAGGAATCGAAATTATTTCTACCGGAGGAACAGCCCGGCTATTAAAAGATGCCCAGATTAAAGTGAAATTAATTTCCGAAGTAACCAATTTCCCGGAGATATTGGATGGCAGGGTCAAGACTCTTCATCCTTTGATTTTCGGAGGGTTATTAGCGAAAAGTGATAATTCCCTGCATCAAGAGCAGATAGCGGCTCAGCAGATAGAACCAATAGGCCTGGTAGTGGTAAATTTATATCCTTTTCAAAAGACAATTTCTAAAGAAGAGGTAAAATTAGAAGAAGCCATTGAGAATATTGATATTGGCGGACCTTCACTTTTAAGGGCATCAGCCAAGAACTATCAAGATGTCGCTGTAGTCATAAATCCCCGGGATTATCCTATCATTTTAGAAGAATTAGAGAAAAATCAGGGAGAAATATCTTTAGAGGTTAAAAAGAGATTAGCGACCGAGGTATTTGAGCATACTTCATTTTATGATAGTATCATTTCTCAATATTTAAGAAAAAATTTGCTGAAAGATTCAACTTCTTTCCCCCATACTCTTAATTTACTGGGTGAAAAAGTTTCAGACCTGCGTTATGGAGAAAATCCCCATCAATCTGCTTCTTTCTACAAAGAAGTATTGGTAAAAGAGGCCAATCTGGGAGACGCAGTACAATTAGGTGGTAAAGAATTATCTTTTAATAATTTAGTAGATTTAGGAGCGGTCCTGGAGATGGTTAAAGATTTTCAGGAACCTACCGTTGTCTTTGTAAAACACACCAATCCCTGTGGTTTGGCCAGTGCATCTACCATTGAAGAAGCCTATCGAAAAGCTTACCGGGGAGATCCTCTTTCTGCTTATGGCAGCATTATTGGTATCAATAGGGTAGTGGAGGCAAGTTTGGCCGATTTGATTGATGAAACTCCTTTTGTGGAGGCAGTTCTGGCTCCTGATTTTGAAGGTGAAGCTCTAACTATCTTAAGACAGAAACAGAATCGCCGGTTAATAAAAGTGGGAGATTTAAAAAATAGAGATGTTCAGGTAAAAGATATTAAAAAAATACCCGGTGGATTTCTGGTCCAAGATAGAAACATAAAGGAAATCACTATAGAAGACCTGAAAGTAGTAACCAATAGAAAACCAAATCAAAAAGAATTGGAAGAGCTCTTATTTGCCTGGAAGGCAGTCAAACAGGTTAAATCAAATGCCATTGTTTTGACTAAAGATAAACAGACCGTAGGTGTTGGTGCCGGACAGATGAGTCGGGTAGATTCGGTTCTCATTGCCATTAGAAAATCAGAAGGTCGTTCCAAGGGTTCATATCTGGGATCTGACGCCTTCTTTCCCTTTAGAGATGGGGTAGACGAGGCGGCCAAAGCGGGAGTTACCGCCATTATTCAACCCGGTGGGTCGAAGCGAGATGAGGAAGTGATCGTTGCTGCCAACGAACATAATCTGGCTATGGTCTTTACCGGGGCAAGATGTTTTAAACATTAATTTTAACTAACTAACTTTTTGATTGAATTTATTGGTAAGGGTAGACCTTGTGTCTACCCTTACTTTTTTTATATCATTCCCGCTCCTTTGTTCCCTCCCCCTTGAGGGGGGAGGACTAAGGACTTTTACCTACAAAATAAAACTTCCCTTAAAAAGAAGGATTTCTAGAATAAGTGTAGTATATATAATATATAAACTAAATATCATAACCTGTATGAAGGTAACAGGAGAGACCTTTTCTTTTTTACAAAAAGAGAAAAAGAGCCGAAGAGGTAAGATACCAAAAGTATTTAAACTTTCAGGCCAAAGTACTTAGCAGGAGAGTAATATAATTGTTTCCTTATTTTGTTTTATTATTTTTATAAAATCATTTAGAAGGGCGAACAGAAAAAAGGTTTAATATATAGGATTAGGTATGTCAAATGTGAAGACCTGACACAGTTTATTTTTTTATTGAAACAGGAAAATAAATATTTAAAATAGTAGGTATAAATATATTATATGCATAAAAATAGCAAAAATAAAGAAGAAAATTTTATAAAAAAAACTAAAGAAGAAAGAGAAATTTCTATTGCTTATATAGCAGATGAAGTTATAAAAAAACGTTTAACAATATTTGTGGGTGCAGGATGTTCTATTTCTGCAGGGTTACCTTCTTGGGGTGACTTAATTAATGAGATTAGGAAAGAATCTAAAATAAAGACTTTCGAAAAAGATTTGCTGATAATCGCAAGTCTTCTTGAAAAGAAGATAGGATATTTACCATTTAGGGAAGAAATTATATCGAGATTAAAAAAACTTCCTTCCTCTACAACCCTTCATAAATCATTAGTAAAATTTGATGTTAATTTATTTATAACCACAAATTATGATCATTTGCTTGAAGATGCTTTTCGCGATGAAGGCATTATCCCAGGGGTTATTATTCACGACAAAGATATCCCCACCATTAATCCTACGGATAAAACTATTGTAAAGTTACATGGGGATATTGATTCTGCCACTTCTATTATAATTTCTTCAATAGATTACAATAAATATGCCTTACAGCATTCTTCATTTATTGATTGGTTAAATTCAAAAGTTGTACAAAATACAATCTTTTTTATTGGAACAAGTTTTACCGATCAACGTTTAAAAGATGCTGATAACTATGTACTAAAAAGATTCGGGGAATTCCGAAGACCTCCTTGTGTAATTTTAAAGATGCCTACCTACAAAGAAGTTATTTCTAAAGAAGATTGTGAGAATTATAAAGTTGAGTTTGAAGATTTTGAAATATTATATGAGGAATTTAGTAGTAGAGGATTTCATATTATTGTGGTCAAAAATTATGAGGAAATTTGTGAAGTATTAGAGAAAATAAATGATTTAGTTCTTAAAAAACAGCTTCAAGAAAATCCTGAAGATTTTCATGCTCAACTTACCTTAAAGTCAATATATGCAGAACATCTGCAAAAAGAACTTTACAAAGAGTGTGATGAAAAAATAAAAATTTTATGTAATAAAATATGGGGAGATGGTCATTTACCTACAAAAGAAATAATAAAAAAGAATGTTGAAGAATTAGTAAACTACTTAAATGAAAAACAAGATATACTAAACGATGAATCCAAATTAGAGGGATTTCTTACGCTTATTGATGCATTTTTAAATTTGGGCGAGAAAAAATATATTAATGAAGCAGAAAAATATTTTAATAAAACAAATGTGATTTATCAGAAAATGAAGCAAAAATCAAAGTTGAAAGAACGTATCTCAAGAATAACGGCAAAATTTTATTTTTTTCAAGGAAAAGTGAACGAAGCAATAGAAATTGTTTCAAACTCGAAAGATGAAAAGACAATTTCTATTTGGCTCACCCTGTTAATAGCTTCTAAAAAGTTTGATGAAGCATATCGTTTTATTTCTTCGAATGAGATTAAAGAAATTTGGTTGCCAGAAGCATTATATATTTTAATTATTAAAGGTCGCATTGACGAAGCAGAAGAAAAATATCAAGAATTTACAATAGATATTCAAGAAAAAATTCAAAGCGGCACTATAAATGATTCTCCTTATAAAAAAAAGGATTATCATGATAAAATTTGTACACTAATTGCAGATGCCTTTTTATATAAAGCAATTAAAAGTGCAGTTAAAAATAAAAAAGATATCTATGTGTCAGAGTTAAAGATCGAGGGGAAAAATCTATGTAAAAAAGTGGTGGAGTATGTAGATATAATTTTTAATAAACCAGATGGTAATAAAATTATAAATAATTTAGAAAGATATTACTTTGCTTATCGTGCACTACTTATCAAAATGCAAGCTTTGTATTTTTTAGAAGAATTTAGAGATGCTGATAAAATAGTAGAAAAACTTATTTCAGTAATCCCTTTGGCCCCAGAAATTGCTGAATATGTGAGAACTCGCGCCGGATTTATCCAAAAAAGTATTGTTATTAAAGTAATTGATGCGCTTTTAAGAGATTATTCTGAAAAATCGTGGGCATTATTATTAATTTCTACTTTAAAAATAAATGGACTCAAAGAGTATGATAGTGCTTGGGAATATGCATTAAGGGTCTTAAAATATAGTTCGCAAAAAGAGGAGAAAGAAAGTGCAGCGGGAAATATTTTTGACATTGGATTCAGAATAAAAAAAATAGCAGAATCTAGAAAAATAATTAATGAATATCTTCCTTCTGATAGTTTATGGAAAAAATACTTAGAGGCGGTTTATCAATATTCTATTGCTAATACAGTTGAAGCGTCTAGGATGTTTATCGATATTGAAAACGAGAATCCTCCTTCCCAGATAAAAGCTCTCTGTTTATACATGAGAGCACTCATAGTAATAGAACAGGACAATTATCAAAAAGCACAGTTACTTCTTGAAGAAAGCAATAGAATATTTTTTGGTTATCCTGCTTTGCAAAAACTTTTAGAAGTTCAGGTAAGATTACAAGACGATACCGCTGTAATTAAAACAGTGGAAAAACTTGAAAGATTTGATTCGAATAATGAAGAAGTGATACGTATAAAAGCACAAGCGGCTAGAAATATTGGAGATTTTAAGATGTCGGAACAAGCTTTCGAATATTTAACGGAAAAACATCCTGATAATTCAGAATTAACTTTTGAATATGCTCAAATACTAGTATTGCAAGAAAAATTTCATGACGCATTAAAAAAATTAGAACCATTTACAAATTGCGATCAAAATATGAATCCAAAATGCCTAATGTTAGCCGCCGAAATCTATTGTATTTTAGAAAAAGAAGAGCATGCCTTTGAAATATTAGAAAAATGTTGGAACCATTTTAAAGATACACCAGAGTTGTTAACAAGACATGTTGATCTGGGTTTCCGTATTGGAGAAGAAAAAAAAGCCAACCGATCACTTATGCGGCTGGAGCAGCTTCGACAAGAAGGTAAAGTACCTGAACAAATATTCGATATAAAGAAAATTGATGATCTTAAGGAGTTTATCAAAAAACGCAAGGAATCGATAGAAGAATTGCTTAAAAAATATCAATCAGGGCAAATACCGCGGCATTTTTTATGCAGCTATTACAACCTTCCCTTATATATTGACTGGGCTTATAGAACCCAACCTTTAGAATTAGAATTATTACCAACTTGGCAAGCAAAGACTGAGTTTACGACATATGTTACAAATGGTTTTAAGATAAAATTTACAAAAGGTAATCAATTAGAACTTATGACATTCCCGGAAGACGCAGAAGAAATTATTATTGATTATACTGCTTTAATAACACTACATAGACTTGGGCTTTTGCCTAAATTAGCTTTAAGGTTTAAAACTATTTATTACCCAAAAATCTTAAACACTATTTGGCTTATTGATAGAGGAAAATACAAATACCATCAAGCCTCACAAGAAAAGGTGTATCGAGCTTTAAGTGAAAAATTTGAATTAAATTCATCAATAAAAGTAATAGAATCTCTTTTATCACATGAAAGAAAGCATAGTAATTTAACAGAGAAATGTATTAACTTAGCACAAACTGAAAATATCCCCATGGTTTCTGCTTATCTTGAAAAAAAAGAAATTCCTAAAAATTCATCTCTTATTGTATTAAGGTTTAATCAGATATTAACACACCTATACAAGAGAGGAAGAATAAGCGAAAACCGCTATACTGAGTTAAAGCAATTGATAAAAGATAGAGATGATATTATTGAAAAAGGAGTAAGCAAAATACTGGATAATACATCGCGTTTGATTTTTGATGAAATTACATTAGAATTGGCTGAACAAAATAAATTAATAGAAGATATTAATAATTCTGGTTTTCAGATTGTTGTGGAAAAAGCTACTTGTCAAAATATTCAATACGCAGTTCGTTCAATTGAATTTTCAAAGGGAGTAGGAGCTTGGCAGAAAGATTTGGAGTATCAGATTAAAAATATTGAATTATCAAATAAAGAAAAACTTTTTAAGGTATTACCCGTTACTTTGTCTAGAAAGAATAAAAGTAGAAACTTCCATCATTATGAAGAACTTGTTATTGAGACCCTTCAACATGCAGAAAATAAAAAATTACCCATTTTAACCGATGACCGTTTTAGCCAAACGGTAAGGACTCAGAATTTTGCAGATAAACAATTTGGTTCAGATTTATTAATTAGAGATTTATATGATAGAAAAATTATCTCTATTAAAGAATATGCAGATTCCTTCTTGAAAATGTGTGAATGGCGTTATCGTTTTTTAGTTCCAAAAGTGGATATAATAACTTATTTTTTAGAACAATATGAAAATAATCCTTTAGGTAAACCCATTGAAATTCTCATTAAATATTGCAACGAATGTATGGAAGATAAAGGGCTTCTGTTAGGTTGGGAGGCAACAGAACCCCCAACGATTTGTGGTGTAAAATATTATATGAAATGGATAGATGTATGGATTGAAGCATTGATAAATGTATGGACAAATTCGGCTTTCACCAATAAAGAAGAAATTACCCTGCAAATATTTTTAAGAGCATTTCCTAAATGTCCCGAAGGATTAAATTCAGATATTAGAAAAAATGTAACCGCTATGAATGAACGGTTTATTGTAAATAAATTATTTTTAGGAACGATGAATTATGATAAAACAGAAATATTTCAAAAATTGTTCAAAATTACTTTTGATAGTTTAGGATTTGATTATGATAAAAGAATTAATGAATTGATTTTTTACCTTAAAAGCGTAAAGGGAAATACAGAAAAATTAAGGAAAAAAGACAAAAATAATAAAGTGGGAAGGTTAATCGCAATAAGAGCACTAAAAGCTTTTTATGGGGAAAGTTTCCTTAAAAACGAAGGAAGAATTGTTGAGGAATTAATTCCTATCTTAATTGAAATAGGAGTAAAGATAGAGAAAAAGAGATTCCAAGACAACATTACTATGTCCAAAGATGAAGAACAAAAAATAATAGATTTATTTTTAGAAAAACCCGATACCGAAAGACAAAATATAACCGAATATAGTCCAGGTCCTATTATTTTTATTACATCATCCAAAGAAAAAGGTGGGGAATTTACACTTTGTCATGATGCAATTATGTCAGATTCTTTAGAAATACGCAAAGGGCTTATAAATAAATTGTTACAAGCAGATTATGTTTCTGAGTATACTAAAACTTTTATTCAAAACAGATTAAATGAAGTACTTTCCGATAAACATTTTATTTGGCAAACTCCTACTAAAGAACTCCATAATACTTTGCTTGGAGATTTCTTATATATTCAAGATTGGTTTCGACAATTAGGTAAAGCATCTATTTCTGATAAAAATAAACAAGAATTTTTAAATATTGCAATTAATAGGGCACTTGAGCCAAATTTAAAAACTATTTACAGTAATTTACCTTTATTGTTAGAAGACCCTTTTAAGATGAAAGATATTGAAGCAAGGATTAAAAGGGAATTGGAAAAATTAAATAGCCTAGACGAGTTTCTTGATTGGTATTTAGAAAATGTTTATTTTATCCCTTATGTTGCAGACAATGAAGTCTATAGTATGTTTAAAGATATAGAAATGAAAAAATCAAATATATTAATAAAAGAAAACATCGAGGATTATAATTTAGAAATTATTAAAAAATGGTTAAACAAAGTAAAGGAAGATCATTTTGCACGGCTCCTTATATTAGAACTTGTACTTAGTATGCGATCAGGAATAAAAGGTATCGAAGAAAAGTTTACCGATGCTGATTTCTATGAGTTTCTTGATAGTAATTTTAAAATATTATTATCGTCATCTGAAGCACAAGATAAGTCAAGTAATTCAGAAATTGTCTTTATGCGGTTAATATGGCAACTGCGGGTAGACCTTGTCCGTTATTACCTTAGATATATCGATATTGATTCACAAAGAATTGATTCACAAAGAGATTTTGATACTGAACGAAATATTGGAATTGCATGGTGGATGGCAAAAAAAACTACTTATAGCATTCTCGAAATTGTAAAGAAAGAGAATTTTACAACAGAAGAAAAATCTGATTATTTAAAAAGAGTTTTAGACTCTTTAGAAGAAAAATTTGAAATTACACGGCTTAGGCATTATTTTTTTGATATCAATAAGCCTTTTTCTCCCTCACGATATCTTGTGTTTAATGCGAACGATTTATTATGTTACGCTACCACTGCATTATTTTCTATCAGAAAAAGAAAAAAAAATAATATACTAAAAGGTCTTATGTATCCTGCTAAAGCTTTGTCCGAAGAAATCAGGGGCATGATAATCAAGAAGCTAATTAATGACATATTATCAGGTAACGGTCAACTTTCAATTAATTCGGAAACCTTACAGCTCCTATGGAATAAATCTTCATGCAACACGATTCCAATTTTACTAGAAAAGTATTATGGTGAAGCTCTCTCATACTTAGGACAAAAGATTAACGATAAGATTGAAAAAGCAAAAGAAATTAATTCACTTGCCTATACTGTTTCAGCAAAAAAATTCTTAAATAAAGAATTACCTAATCTTCCAAAGTATATTAATGATGAAAATCAGTCTGGTTGCCTACTGGTTATTAATTCCCTAAAAGTGTTTATGTTATCCCATAAAGAAAGTGAATTTCCAGATGAATTAAAAATATTTAAAAAAGATAATTCGATTTTAGAAAAACTAAGTCAATTTGAGAATCCCTTGGCACATTATTCGTGTTTGGCATTTTCGCAAATTTTATTAAATCTTCAATCAAGAAGATGCAAGCCATGGCTTATATTTTTTTCTGAACAATTTAAAAAAATCAAATATCAGTCTTGTGATATAGAGACAACTAACCTGATAGCAGAATATTTAATAATCACTGTCTTGATTGGTGGGGATCGTAATATTTTAAATCCTTTATTAAGCTTGAAACACAAAGATAAGAAGATAAGAGATTTATTGCGCAAAAAAAGGCAAGGTTTAGAATATATTTTTCCTTTTGTGCCATTAGGCAATAGAGATAATTTACGTACATTATTGAACGAGCTTTATAATGTCTAGTAATAAAGGAAATAACATGGTTAATCAAAAAATAAAAATTTATACAATTCATTCTCAAAAAGGTGGAGCAGGAAAGACTTCCATTGCCATAGCTATAGCTGGATTGTCTTGTATTTTACATAAGCAAAAAACGTTGATTATTGATTGTGATTTAACCGGAACAAGTATTGTTGACTTATTTTATAATGTTGATAAAAATAATAAAGCAAAAGAAAATATCAAGTATTTAAACAGCCTTCTCTTAGCCACACCCTCAGTTTTTAATAAATATGAAAATAATAACAAGAACGATCTTGAAAAAGAATATTTTCATAAGATTGGTGATTACAATGATTTATATTATATTCCGTCTAGTCCTATTCTTGAAGATATTTGGGAAATAGCTGGATTAATTTCACAGAAGATAAATTGCATTATTTTCAAAGTAGAATGGAAGACAGTTTAAAATTATTCATAAACAAAGGTATCAAAACAATAATTATAGATTGTCCTCCAGGCCTTTTTGGGCTTTCAAGTGCAATGATAGAGATATCAGATCAAGACAAATATGATAAAAGAAGCTTATTTATTACAAGTTCAGATCCTACGGATTATAGGGCATTAATACCATCATATTCTGATTATTGTTCAAAAATAAGAAATAATAGACAAATTAATAATCCTAAATTTATTTTTAATAAATGTGTAATCAAAAAAAATCGAGATCCTGTGTTTTTGTTGCATAAAATATTTGAAAATTTAAAGCGTGAAAGAACTTTTCCAGATGGCCGGACTATAAAAATTGAAGTGCTTAATGAAATTGAAGAATCTTTAAAGAAGCATGGTCCAAATGTTCTTCCTTTCATCGAGGGATTTGATATGTTTGATATCATTTCTTCCATTCAAGCTTTAGAAAAAAATAAAGGAGAAACTCCTTCTGGTTCTATGAAAAAATGGTGTAATGGAATAAAAGAATTGTTGGATTTATAAAAATATGAAAAAAGAAATCGTACTCTCTAATCAAGAATACTGGGCTTGGATACAAAATATTATAAAAAAAAATGGAGGAAGTAAGCTAGATATTATATCTGATATGATAGATATTAAAAATTGTATGACAAGTAAAGTAAAAGGGGAAAAATATCCTGATAAATTTTCAATTTTCTTCTATCTTAAAAAAGTAATGCCACGGAGCTATTTTCGTGAAATGGAATATTGTGCCCTTGCATATTCAACAATATTTGGGAAATTATTGCCTAATTTAGCTAAAAATATCGAACAACTTGCGTACATAGAATGGTTATGTTATGTTGAGCCAGAGAATCCAAACTATAGGGATCATTTTGTTCACATGCTTAAAGTAGCTTTCGTATATGATGAAATAATTTCTAGAAATAACAAAATAAAAAGTAAATTAATAAAATTGCAATTTAATAAATCTAATCACTTTAGTAGATGGATTACACAAAGGAGATTAGACTTTGATGAATCCCAAAAAAAAAGCATTATTACTGCTGCATACTTTTTAGCATCTATCTTTCATGATTTTGGGTATGGCTATAAATTTTTACGAAATTACGAAGAAAGACTTTTTAAATTAAATATTTTAGGTAGCGATTCTATAGGTATTACTAAGGTACGTTCCGAAATAATAAAACAAAGTCTGTTAGGAGAATTTATTATTAATCTTCATACAGAGTGCGAAAACCGGTCGATTGATAATTTATCCAGCAAACAAAAAGATAATCTAGTTTTTGGTTTTATACGTGATTGTTTGCCATTAAATCATTCGGTTGCTTCGTCATTGTTTATTTTAGATATTGCGGAAGATCTTTACCAAAGACAAATTATCTTGCCGTCATTGTATATTGCATTTCAGTTAGCTGCGGAGACTTGTTTAGTTCATGATTTAACCAATCCAAAGAATTTTCTTCACCTTAAAAACTCATCGATAAACCATAAACATTTTCTTGATTGTAATTGTTGCAATGAAATTCCAATGGCCATTCTGCTGATATTAGCTGATGAATTATCCATGTGGGGAAGACCTCTTATTGAATATGAACAGGATAATAATGATATAGATAAAATAAACATTAATATTGTTAATCACTGGAAATACAGAAATTATAAAGTGACAGAGTATCCCAAAATAATAAAAATAGAATTAATCAATAATTCTCTTAAAATTATTTTTGAAAATGAAGACCAAATTAATAATTTTAAAGAAATTTTAAGTGATTGTAATTGTTTTACAGGAAAATTAAAAAATGAGTTTAAATTATTTAATTATAAAATTGATTTAACTGGGTCCTAGTTGCTTCTATTGCACTTTAGATAATGCTATTTCAAAAAGAACAGGGAACGGTTTTCTGTTCCTCCTTACTCCCTAAAAAACCCTTTATTTATAAGGGTTTCAGACCCCCTTCAGGAATGCCCTAAAAACGCACGGAGAGTGCCTTTAAACGCACTTCAAATTTCGAAAAATCAGCAATTACGACCCCCATTTTTGGCCTATTTTTGCCTCCCCGATTTCCTAAAATCCTTATAAATAGCCACTTTCAGATTTTAAGATGAGGGAATTTTAGTTAAAAAAGTGCCATTTTTGAGGGGTAAAGTATCAGTTAAGGTAAAATTTGCTCGTACAAGCAATCCTCGCATTATTCTCTTAAAACCCTTATTATACAAGGCTTTCAAGAAGTTATTTTCCCACAAGTTTTACACATTTTCTCCAGATATAAGTAAACATTAATAGTTTTAATCCCTTTGTTATTATGGCAGATTCTCCGCACTTGTACCTTGCATCTTGCAACTTTTTTCTCCAAAAAGAAGGATTTTTTAAACCTTTTGTCGTATTAATATTAGGAGTAAAGGGATCAAGGCTTGTAGTATAACAAAGTTAGTAAATGTAACTCTTCCCTTAACAAAATGGGAACACATCACAGTTTCTTGGATAATTACTAATTTACTTTTAAATTAAATAAATAGATGTCTGTCCCTTATATCTGGAGGATGTATTTTGGTAAACTATTCTGAAAATGACCAAATCAAAGTAATCTTGGAAGAATACTTATGAAAGCGATTGTATATGAAAGATATGGATCTCCCGATGTTCTTGAATTAAAAGAGGTAGAAAAACCTGTTCCTAAAGATAATGAAATACTGATAAAAGTTTATGCAGCATCTGTAAATGACTGGGACTGGGGTCTCCTGAGAGGTAAGCCGTTCGTGAACCGCCTGCTATTTGGGCTTCTAAAACCAAAAATCAAGATACTCGGAGTTGACATAGCAGGGCAGGTTGAAGCGGTTGGCAGAAACGTAAAGAAGTTTCAGCCAGGTGATGAGGTATTCGGGGACATATCTGGGTGTGGTTGGGGCGGTTTTGCCGAGTATGTATGTGCTCTTGAAAATGCATTATCGCTGAAACCGGCCAGTATAACATTCGAGGAAGCAGCGGCCGTACCTCAAGCGGCAGTCCTCGCCCTGCAGGGTCTTCGCGATAAAAGACAGATTCAGCCAGGACAAAAGGTTTTGATTAATGGTGCGGGTGGTGGTGCGGGTACGTTTGCGGTGCAGATTGCCAAATCATTCGGGGCTGAAGTGACTGGCGTGGACAGCACGAGTAAATTGGATATGATGCGCTCGATTGGTGCAGACCAGGTCATTGATTACACCAGGGAAGATTTCACCAAAAATGGGCAGCGTTATGACCTTATTCTTGATTTTGCGGCATATCATTCGATTTTCGATTACAAGCGTGCATTAAGTCCCAAGGGAATTTATGTCATGGTCGGAGGTTCCTCGGCTCGAATATTCCAAGTTATGTTCCTGGGACCATGGATTTCAATGACCGGGAGTAAGAAAATGGGTATCCTGATGCATAAACCAAACAAGGATCTGGCTTTTATGAAAGAGCTTTTTGAGGCCGGCAAAGTAGTACCTATTATAGATAGACGCTATCCGTTGAATGAGACGGCTGAAGCTCTCCGGTATTTTGGAGAAGGACACGCCCGAGGAAAAGTTGTCATCACTATGTGAAGATTGGTATAAACGTCAACCGCCCGGCAGCTGACTCAAATTGTTAGCCGCACCAGACAGGAAGAAGAACTCGTCCAAGAGCGCAAGCTGTTTAAAAGAACAGGGGACAGTTCTCCGTTCCTATTTACTATCTTTAAAACCCTTTATTTGTAAGGGTTTCAGACCCCCTTCAGGGATACCCTAAAAACGCACGGAGAGTGCCTTTAAACGCACTTCAAATTTCGAAAAATCAGCAATTACGACCCCCATTTTTGGCCTATTTTTGCCTTCCCGAAATCCTAAAATCCTTATAAATAGCCACTTTCAGATTTTGAGATGATGGAATTTTAGTTAAAAAAGTGCCATTTTTGAGGGGTAAAGTATCAGTTAAGGCAAAATTTGCTCGTACAAGCAATTCTCGCGTCATTCTCTTAAAACCCTTATTTTACAAGGCTTTTAAGAAGGTATTTTCCCATAAGTTTTACACATTTTCCCCAGATATGAGTAAACATTAAAGTTTTAATCCCTCTGTCATTATGGCAGATTCTCCGCACTTGTACCTTGCATCTTGCAACTTTTTTCTCTAAAAAGAAGGATTTTTAAACCTTTTGTCGTATTAATATTGGGAGTAAAGGGATCAAGTCTTGCAATATAACAAAGTTAGTAAATGTAACTCTTTCCTTAACAAAATGGAAACACATCACAGTTTCTTGTATAATTACCAATTTACTTTTAAATTAGATAAATGGGGAAGAGGTAGCGTGTCAAAAATTCAGTATCTTTTATCGGAAAACCTATGAGGCTTGAGAGTTTCTTAACTAGAGGGTTGAGACTTTAGGTATTATTATAGATGTATGTCCTAAAGGAAGACCTTGCAAAATGGAAAGCTAAATCACAGAAAGAATAGGATGTGTGACT
>Ga0307378_10006531_pt1 | contig 15928 bp, 13 predicted proteins | sample UN1MG_FD_202238 | JGI IMG/M metagenome (GOLD analysis project Ga0307378, IMG submission 202238) | Soil microbial communities from Risofladan, Vaasa, Finland - UN-1 | ecosystem: Environmental > Terrestrial > Soil > Coastal area > Acid sulfate soil | place: Finland: Risofladan, Vaasa | collected... | reverse complement strand
AAATGGTGCGTTTCACGCACCCTACAAGCTATCCAGCGGACGGACAGGACCGCTTGCCGTCGAACAGGTCTCTATGCGACCGAGCGGCGCTATTCGCACGCACCGTGGGGCGCCATGGGGCGCCTGTCGGCTGCACTGCTTCCTCGCCGCTGACTCCCACGGGTTCGCGGGCCGCAACGCGCACTGCTGGACAAGCCAGCAGTGGCACCCGGCGCACTGCTGGACAAGCCAGCAGTGGCACCCGGCGGGAAGTAGCAGCCCCGTCGATGGCTGCCTCGTTCCCAAGCACCTCGAGTAGCGCAGGGTGCGTGAAACGCACCACAATTCGCCGAAAAGTCCCTCGTTTTCCTATGCCGCTTTCCGTCGCCGCCGCCACCAGGCGCCGGCGATCCCGAGCCCGCCTAGCAACCCCCAAACCGCCACGCTGGCCGGCTCGGGGAGGGGCGAGTTCTGCGTCCACTCCGGACATGCCCAAAGCTCGCCGCTAGCGTAGGTGGCACCGGATGCGAGCGCGGGCCGAGGCTGCGAGGTTGAGTCACCCGCGTGTATACCGTCACCCCAGACGTCCCAGAATCCACCCTGATCACCAGGGCCATCCCACCGCTCGCCAGCTCCCTTGCAATAGAACTCGGCGTTGAGTAAGCGCTGGACCGGCTGGCCCGTCTTGTAGCCATAGGCCTGCATCTGGAGCACGAACTCTGGGGTCTCCCACCAGTCGTCCTTCATGTAGGTGTTGCACTCTCCCTGTTTGAAGGTTACGTAAACATAGTCGCCGGAGCCGGCACCGGTCGGCGCTCCGTTCGCCCACATCAACGCGTTATCAACCCCAAGATGGGGCGCATAAGCAACGTCCCAAATCGTATCGTACCCCTGACCGTAACCCCTCAGGCTGAACGCCTCAGGGTCCCCGGGGGCCGTCGGAGCCTCGAACGACTGTGCGCCATAGGGGTCAGTTGGGTTGGTACAGATCCTAAACTGGTAGTTAATCTTGCCCCAACTCCCGCTGACGCTGAGATTGCTTTGGTTGACCCAGATGGTTTGGGTCCAACTATTCCCCTCTTCGGCGCCAAGGAGATACGCGCCCGGCTCATAGTCGTCGGGGTCAAACCCGTCCGGCAACTCTATACCTGCCGGGGCCGGCCCGGCGAGAGCCAGGACCAGTCACGCTCCCATCAACAGTAGTACGAAGCATCTCATAGTAGCATTCTCCGTTCTCAATTGCGTTCTGTTTCGCGTAGGCGCCCGTTCGATGGAACGAGCACGGCCAATGCCCCCTCTCCGGGAAGACAGGAGCGTAGGGTGCGCAACACGCACCGCAATTCGCCGACAAGCGAAATGGTGCGTTTCACGCTACAAACTACCGAAAGGGCTTTTGTGCCCCTTACGCGGCCTTCCGTCTCCGCCGCCACCAGGCGCCGGCGATCCCGAGGCCGCCCAGCAACCCCCAAACCGCCATGCTGGCCGGCTCGGGCGCGGGCGAGGTGGCACCCCAGGCAGTTAGGCCGGCGCCCGATAGGCCGGATTCAGATGCGTGCGCCATGCCGTTGTAGGAATAGTTCTCCCAGCCACCATCATGAAACCAGAACTCCTGGTTGTGGAGTCGGAAGATAGTCGAGGGATCGGAACTACTATAGCCGTAGGCCTGCATCTGAAGGACGAAGTCGGGCGAGCCGCTCACGACGTAATGGCTGACCGTGCCGAGGCCGAACCACGCTGTGAAGTATTGGAACCCGCCCCGCAGGGCGTTGCCGCCCTCTAGGAGCCACACGTCCCCGTAGTTGGCCACATTGGTCCAGCCAACCGGCGTGGGATTCCCCCCGCCCTTCACGAGCGGATAGTGACCGCTGGGATCGAGATGCGTGTCTTCCAGGTACTGGTCAGGAGGGGTTCCGAGGGGTATCACCCGCGCCTGGATCAAGGTCAGGTAATTGGAGTACCCTGGGCCATAATCGATTTTGAACCCCCAACTTGCGCCCTCAAGAGCGTTCGGGTCACCCCAGAACCCCTCGCCCCCGTCTTCGGGCAGGATGAGGCCTGCCGGGGCCGGCCCGGCGAGAGCCAGGACCAGTCCCGCTCCCATCAACAGTAGTACGAAGCATCTCATAGTAGCATTCTCCGTTCTCAATTGCGTTCTGTTTCGCGTAGGCGCCCGTTCGATGGAACGAGCACGGCCAATGCCTCCTCTCCGGGAAGACAGGAGCGTAGGGTGCGCAACACGCACCGCAATTCGCCGACAAGCGAAATGGTGCGTTTCACGCACCCTACAAGCTATCCAGCGGACGGACAGGACCGCTTGCCGTCGAACAGGTCTCTATGCGACCGAGCGGCGCTATTCGCACGCACCGTGGGGCGCCATGGGGCGCCTGTTGGCTGCACTGCTTCCTCGCCGCTGACTCCCACGGGTTCGCGGGCCGCAACGCGCACTGCTGGACAAGCCAGCAGTGGCACCCGGCGCACTGCTGGACAAGCCAGCAGTGGCACCCGGCGAAATGGTGCGTTTCACGCTACAAGTTTACGCGAAGGATACGCTTCTTCAGCCCCCTTTCCGCCTTCGCCACCGGAGCCCGGCGATCCCCAGGCCCAGCAAGCTCCAGATAGCCAAACTCGCCGGCTCGGGCACAGCATGCTGCGTCAGTTGGAAACTCCCGTCGCCGGCCCCCAGATGCCAAATGGGAATGTGAATATCGAAAGTATCGCCGGGCGCAATCGGCGTGCCGAAAACGATGCTGATGTGCCCCTTGTCGGCCGACAGAGTCATGACGTCTCCGTTGGGAGCCGGACTACCTAGCGTCGACAGGATGTCGATCGTAACAGGCGAGGTCGTCAAGTCACCGATGGCGGCCATCCCGGGGATGTAGCTAGGCGAACCCTGCGTCCAGAACTCTCCGCCGAACGTAGCCGTGGTACCCAGCAAGTCGATCTCATACGCATCCCAAGTATTGCCGCTGCCGGCGGGATTCGTGACCCTCTCGGCCCAACGGAAAGCTCGGCTGGCATCAAAGTCTGATGCTAAGTAGTCGACCTTCAGGACGTACGGATCCATATCCTCGAGAGACTTCGCGATAATCGTGCCGTCCCCCTCGTAGCCGCCATAATCCGGGAATTTGACCGTACCCTCGTAAAGGATTGAATTGCTGCCGTTCCACGAGAGTTCAGTGATCGTGATGGCTGCTTGCGTCACTTGGGCGAGAACGAGAAGAATCACCATCGCGCCAAGACACGCAACTGCGTCAATCGTTTTTGTTTTCATGAGGACACTCCGTTCTAGGATTTATTTGCGCAGAAGGAAAAATGGCCGTCCTTCACACCCCTCGACCCAAGAGAACCCAGTTCTGGCAATTCCGGGGACACCATACTAGTTTCCGTCGATTCGCGCAAGAAACTGGTATACGGTCCCGAAAGGAAGAACAACTAACACGGGCGGAGCAGCTCGAACGGAGGGCCGGTGGGGAGGATCGGCTGGGCCTCCGGAGGCACCGATCCTCGGGGGTCGATTTCCGGCAGGTAGGGGGCCGCGGCAAGGGCCGAATCGGCGGACCCCCCGTTGGATGGTGAGCTGGAGTTCGAGGGGGCGGCGCCGCCGGGGATCAGACGCTCGGCATGACGGACGATTCCGGGGGGCTCTTCCTCGGCCGGCGGATCGGAAGGAGATGGACCGGGGAGCGCACTGGCCGGGCAAGTTACCGCGGAACTGAGGAACTCCTCGGCAACGGCTTCGAGCAGCATATCCCCAGACGTGGGGGCAAGTGGCCGATCGTCGAACACCAAGGCGGCCACGGCCGTGTTGGCGAACAGCGCGCCCCAGAGGCCGGCCATCCCGAACAGCAGACGGATCGTTGTACACCCCATCGTGGGGGCATCCTCCTCGGTATGCGGGCCTGAGCCGAGCGGCAACCATACCCTCGGAGACTCGCCCGTACTTCGCCTCTCTATCCCGTACTTGGCCCCTCTATCCCTTACTCAATCTCTCTGTAATAAATCCGCCGCTCGCGGGTCAATCCTTGCTGACGAGTTTGCGCCATTTGTAGAAATCAACTCTCTAGGGTTAAATCTATAGAGTTACAAATTCCCACGCCATACGGAGCATATTGCACAAGCCGGGCCAAATGGGCACCTTCGGGGGATGTTTGCCGGGGACCAACGGCGGCGCGGCTCACAGCGACACGGCACCCTCCTTTGCACGCGCACGGGCAAGATCTCTTCTGACTGCATTTCCGCGACTCCCTGGTGTCCTGTTTGTATTGCACTGTTACACAGTGTTGTGGTACGATTCCCCCCCGTTGTAACTGGTTTGCTCTCAAAGGACGGCGTCATGGAGGATGGATCACGGACGATCTATCTCGCTTCTGTTTTCCGTTTTCTCGCTTTCCGTTTCCCCCCTTCTTGCACGTGAAACAGACTCTCTCCCCCTGCCACCCGCCGCCAGGGCACAAGCATTTGGCCCCACGAAGCCTGCGGTTGTCACTCCGGACTTCCGGGTACGGGTGCCCTTGATTCGTGGCTCGCTTGGGCGCGCGTTTCCCAAGGCAAAGGGGGATAGCTCCAATTTGTGCGAAGGACCCTTCGGGCCGTGGGCGGCAAACTGGACCTCTCCCCTTTTTCTCCGGGCCATCGTCACGATCCTCACGTTCGGGAGGATCGGTCCTGACGGGAACGGCTGCGCAGGATTCCTCGATTCAGCCACCGGTAAGCTATGCTTATCAGGGGTGCACGAAGAGTGGCCCCATGGGGGACCGGCTCGGGCTGGGGAGCTTGGCAGGTTGGTGGCCCGGCAGCACCGTGAGATTCAAGAGGAGTCTACGCATCCACCATGAAAAGCAGTAGCGCCACGTTGCGTACCGCCGAGTCGAAGGAAAGCAGCTTTGAGCAACTGAAGCAGCGGATCCACAGCAAGCTGGTCGACAAGCTCGACCTGTCCAAGGTGGGCGAGCTGGAAGGCGACGTGCTCAGGCGCGAGATCCGCCTGGTCGTCGAGCACTTGTGCGACACCGAAGACACCCTGCTCAACCGCAATGAGCGGGAGCGGCTGATCGACGAAGTTCTCGACGAGACGTTCGGGCTGGGCCCGCTGGAAGTCCTGCTCAAAGACCCTTCGATCAGCGACATCCTGATCAACGGCCCGAAGAGGATCTACGTCGAGCGCCGGGGCAAGATCGAGAAGACCAGCGTGGCCTTCCGCGACAACGACCACCTCATGCAAATCGTCGATCGGATCATCTCCAGGGTGGGCCGTCGCGTGGACGAGACCTGCCCGATGGTCGACGCCCGCATGGCCGACGGCTCGCGTTTCAACGCCATCATCCCGCCCCTGGCCCTGGACGGGGCCTGCGTCTCGATCCGCCGTTTCGGCGCCAACCCGCTGAAGCTGGAAGACCTGCTCAACTTCAAGGCCTTCACGCCGGAGATGGTGATGCTCCTGGAAGGGGCCATCAAGGCGCGGCTGAACGTGATCATTTCCGGGGGGACCGGTTCCGGGAAGACGACGCTGTTGAACACGCTCTCCAGCTTCATCCCCAACACCGACCGGATCGTGACCATCGAGGACGCCGCCGAGCTCCAGCTCCAGCAGGACCACGTCGTCCGCCTGGAGACCCGTCCCTCGAATATCGAGGGCAAGGGGGCGATCAGCGCCACCGACCTGGTCCGCAACGCCCTGCGCATGCGACCCGATCGGATTATCATCGGCGAGTGCCGTGGTGCGGAGACGCTCGACATGCTCCAGGCGATGAACACCGGTCACGAAGGCTCCATGACCACCTTGCACTCCAACGCGCCTCGCGATGCCATCGCCCGAATGGAGACGATGATCATGATGGCCGGGTTCGAGCTTCCGCTGAAGGCCATGCGCACGCAGATCGCCAGCGCCGTGGACTTGATCGTGCAGGCCAACCGTCTCCAGGGCGGTCCGCGAAAGATCACGCACATTTCCGAGGTGGTGGGCATGGAGCAGGACACGATCGTGATGCAGGACATCTATACGTTCGAGCAGGACGGGATGGACGAGGGCGGCCGCGCGTACGGCCGGTTCATCGCCCACGGGATCCGACCCTCGTTCATGCCCCGATTGGAAGCGGCCGGCGTGCGTCTGCCGTCCAGCGCTTTTCGTCAACGCGTGATGATGCAGGACTAGTCGCCCATGAGCCCATTGATTATCGCAATTGCCGCGTTCATCGGAGTCGCCGCTTTGGTCGGCGGCGTGGCGCTCGTCCTTCGCGACAACCCGTCCAGCAAGGTCGAGGACCGGCTCGATCTATTGACGGGCACGAAAACCGCTGCCGGGGGCAAAGAGGGGCTCTTCAAGCAGGAGAGCGTGCTGGCCCAACCGCTGGACGCCATGCCCGGGCTGATCGAGAACTGGATCAGCCGTTTTGGCAACGTCAGCCGCCTGTTCCAGCAGGCCGACACCTCGCTGACCGTCCCCCGCTTGGCCCTGATCTGCGCGATCATCGCCCTCGCCGGGGCCGGGCTGGGGGCGGCCACCGGGCTCCCCTTCGCCTTGCTTCCGGTCGTGGCCCTGGTGATGGCCAGCCTGCCGATTCTCTGGCTCTTTTGGCGCCGCAAGCGGCGTCTGAAGGCGTTTGCCGTCCAACTGCCCGACGCGCTGGAAATGCTTGCTCGGGCGCTTCGCGCCGGGCAAAGCCTGGCCTCCGGGTTCAACATGGCCGCCGGGGAAATGGGTCCGCCCATCGGCAAGGAGTTCGGCCGCGTGTTCGAGGAGCAGAATCTCGGCATTCCGCTCGAGGAGTCGCTCGACGAGATGACCGAACGGATCCCCAATCTCGATCTGAAGTTCTTCGTCACCGCGGTGATTCTCCAACGCCAGACCGGCGGTGACCTGGCCGAGATCCTGGACAAGATCGGCAGCCTCATCCGCCAGCGGTTCCAGATTTGGGGACAGGTCCAAGCCCTGACCGGGGAAGGACGCCTCTCCGGGATCGTGCTCATGGCCCTGCCCGTGCTGTTGTTCGTCGCCGTCTATTACCTGAACCCCGACTACGTGATGCTTCTGTTCACCGACCCCCTGGGCAAGAAGATGCTCGCCGTGGCGATCTTCCTGCAAGTGGTGGGGGCGTTGGTGATTCGGAAGATCGTCAACATCAAGGTGTGAGGAGAGCCGTGATCTTCGCCGCCGCCGATCTGTTCAACTTCGAGGGCTTCCTCCCGTTCGCCATGTTCGGGATGTTCGCCGTGCTGGCCTGGTGGATGCTGGAATTCCTGGCCGCCGGCAAGTCCCGCGCGTCGGAACGCCTCGATGAGCTGAAGAACCCTCGTGCCCGACGCCGCGAGAGCGACGTGTCGGCGCTGAAGAAGCAGGACCGAATGACCAAGGTCCTGGAAAGGGCCACCCCCGCTCTGGCCAAACCGCTTCAGCCGAAAAGCGATACCGATCGCAGCAAGCTGAAGACGAAGCTGGCCAACGCCGGCTTCCGCAGCGAGTCGGCGTCGAGCATCTTCCTCGGGCTGAAGTTCATCGGACTCCTGGTGGGCCTGTTCCTCGGCGCCGGCACGATCCTCGGCATCGCCGGAATCAGCCAGAAGACCCTCCTGTCCTCCATCACGGTGGCGGGCGTCTGCTTCTACCTGCCCGATCTGATCGTCTGGTTCATCGGCCGAAAACGCAAGGAGGCCGTCTTCCTCGCGCTTCCCGACGCGCTGGATCTGATGGTCGTCTGCGTCGAGGCCGGGCTGGGACTCGACCAGGCGATGCGCAAGGTCGCCGAGGAAATGAAGAAGACCTATCGCGTGATCGCGGAGGAATTCGCGATCTCCAATTTCCAGCTCCAAATGGGACGGCAACGAAACGAGGTGCTCCATGAACTGGGGGCCCGCACCGGCGTCTCCGATCTGCGGAGTTTGGCGGGCGTGCTGATTCAGGCCGACAAGTTCGGCTCCAGTATTGCCCTGGCGCTACGCGTCCAAAGCGACTCCATGCGGACTCGCCGCCGACAGCTTGCCGAAGAGCGGGCCGCGAAGACCGCCGTCAAACTGATCTTCCCCCTCGTGCTCTTCATCTTTCCGGGGATCTTCGTCGTCCTGGTCGGACCGGCCGCCATCACCATGATCCGCGAGCTGTTCCCGATGATGGCGGGCCACGGATAGCCGCTCGCCGTCACGGAAACGACGGTTCGCCTTCCTCCACGCAAACACCCGGCGGCACCAGCCCTCCAGAATCTCCAGGCCACGGCCGGGGGGTGCACCCCCGTCCTCCCTCGAGAGATGCGAGTTTCCGGCCCAAGCTGGAGTCTCATTTCGCTCGCCGGCGACGGGCAGACGGCGCATAGATTTTCGAGACGGCTTCTTGGGACTGCCCGGTGCTCAGGAGCCGCTCTCCTAGCCGGCTGCCGGTCGCGCCCTGCAATACGAACCTTTTCCGGCGCTCCGCCTTCCGTGGAGCTGCTGTCAATCTCCAGTTGACCGCTTAAAATAGGTGACAGTCATATTCCCCCAGAAAGCAGGGGATATCTCGTGAGCGACGTCACCCGCATCTTGTCCGCCATTGAGCAAGGCGACCCTACGGCCGCCGAGCAGCTCCTTCCCCTGGTCTACGACGAGTTGCGGAAGCTGGCCGCCCAGAAGATGGCCCAGGAGGCCCCGGGCCAGACCTTGCAGGCCACCGCGCTGGTCCATGAGGCCTACATCCGGCTGGTGGACGTGGAGAAGGCCCAGCACTGGAAGAGCCGGGGACACTTCTTTGGGGCAGCGGCGGAAGCGATGCGGAGAATTTTGGTGAGTAGCGCCCGACGTAGAAAGAGCCTGAAACGAGGTGGTGATTTACAGCGGATTGAGTTGGAAGTTGCTCACCTGGGCTCGGATCAGCAAGACCACAAGTTGATCGCCCTGGACGAGGCCCTCACCAAGCTGGCCAAGGTCGCCTCGGAGAAAGCCGAATTAGTCAAGCTGCGTTATTTCGCGGGGCTAACCACGCGTGAGGCGGCCGAGGCGATGGGTATATCGACCGCAACTGCCGATCGGTATTGGGCTTACGCCCGGGCCTGGCTCCAGCGCGAAATGGAGCCTACCGGCTCCGACACGGGGTCCTGACTTGCCTTTCTCTGGCTTTTCCAGGTTTTGTTGATAGAAAACGCCGGCCGTTTGCGCACTGTAATGTGGAACCCACTGGCGTTGAGTTCGAGGTATTCTGAGGATCGAGCCCGTGGATGAAGAATCCATTTTTGAACAAGCCATCGAGAAGGCGTCGCCGGAGGAGCGGACCGCATTCCTGGAGGAAGCCTGCGCCGGCGACCGTGAACTCCGCGCCAAGGTTGAGGCCCTGCTTCGAGCACACGACCACCCGGACAGTTTCCTGGGGCGCCCCATCGCGGGCGATCGGCCGACGGATGTCCTGAACGCCCTCACCGACCCTGAGGGTCTGCCCGACGCGACCAACCCGCCGCCGGAGGAAATCTCGCTCGATTTCCTCCAGCCCTCCGACACGCCCCACTCCTTGGGCCGATTGGGGCAGTATGAGGTCCGCGAGGTGGTCGGGCGGGGCGGCATGGGCGTGGTGCTCAAGGCCAACGACACCAAGCTCAACCGCATCGTGGCGGTCAAGGTCCTCGCCCCCGAGCTTGCCTCGAACGCCACCGCCCGAACGCGGTTCGTGCGGGAAGCCCAGGCAGTCGCCGCCGTCAGTCACCACCACGTGGTGACCATCTACGCCGTCGAGGAGGACCCGTTGCCGTACCTGGTCATGGAGTTCATCGACGGCCAGTCGCTCCAACAGAAGATCGACCGCCAGGGACAGTTCCCACTGAGGGAGATCCTCCGCATCGGCCATCAGATCGCCGGCGGGCTGGCCGCGGCCCACGGACAGGGGATCATCCATCGCGACATCAAGCCCGCGAACATCCTGCTGCAAAACGGCATCGAGCGGGTTCAGATCACCGATTTTGGCTTGGCGCGGGCGGTGGACGACGTGGCCATCACCCGCACCGGTGAGGTGGCCGGCACGCCCCAGTTCATGTCGCCCGAGCAGGCCCAGGGCCAACCCGTCGATCATCGCAGCGACCTGTTCAGCCTGGGGAGCGTGCTCTACACGATGTGTACGGGCCGGCCACCGTTTCGGGCGGACACGACCGTGGCCGTCTTGCGCCGGATATGCGACGACACGGCCCGCCCCATCCGCGAAGTGAACCCCGACGTGCCCGAGTGGCTGGTCGAGATCGTCGCGCGGCTGTTGGCCAAGCAGCCGGAAGACCGATTCGAGACCGCCGCGGAAGTGGCCGAGCTTCTGGGCAAGCACCTTGCCCACGTGCAGGACCCGGGCTCGACGCCCTTTCCCGACGGTTTGCCGGCCGTGCGCGGCACCCGTACCGGCCGGGCCCGCCGCCGGCGGTTCTGGCTGGCCGCCGCGATGATCCTGCTGGCGGCCGTCGGCAGCCTGGGTATCAGCGAAGCCACCGGCGTCACCCGGCTGGCGGCCACCGTCATCCGCATCGCCACGGGTGAAGGAACGTTGGTCGTCGAAGTCGACGACCCAGGCGTGAGCGTGACCATCGATGGCGAGGATCTCGTCATCACGGGTGCGGGCCTGCGGGAAGTCCGCCTGAAGCCGGGCCAGTACCGGGTGCGAGCGACCAAGCAGGGGCGGGTCGTGACTCAGGAGCTGGTGACCATCCAGCGCGGCGGCCGACAGGCCGTCCGCGTCGGGCTGGAACCGCCCGTGACGCCACTGGCCACGGACGCTCAACGCCTTGACGAATTGTCCAAGTCGATCCAGGCCAATCCGCGGGACGCCGGCCTGCTGGAAGAGCGCGGGCGCCTCTACGCCGGTCTGGGGCGCTACGACGAGGCCGCCCGCGACTTCATCCGTGCCAATGAGCTGTTGGCAAGCCCGTGGGGATGGGACCCTAAGTCGGGCCTTTTCGACTCGCTCGTGCAGCACGAAGAGGTCTTCGCGCGGATCGCTGAACTGCGTCCGGACGACCTCGCTCTCTGGGGCCAACGGGGCAACTACTACGCCCTGCGGGGACAATGGGAGCGGGCCCTGCCCGACTACGCCCGGGCGAGTGACCGGTACCAGTGCGAGGTGCTCCACGCCTGGGCGCTGCTTATGACCGGCGACGAGGAGGGCTATCGCCGCGTGTGCGGGCGGATGGCCGCGCGGTTCGGACAGACTGACCAACCGGACACCGCCCTCCACATGGCACTGGCATGCTCGGCGGGTCCGCAGTCTGGCATTGACCCGGCTCGGATTGCCGGGTGGGCGGAGTTGTCACTCCGCAATGGCCGCAACAAGTTCACGCTGCACGCCCTCGCTCTCGCGCACTACCGAGCCGGCCAGTTCGATCAGGCCGTGACGCTCTTGCAGGAGGCAATTGACTTGCCTAAGGAGAGGATGGCGAAGAGTGAAGCGGCATTCCCCTTGGCCCTCGCCTATCGGGGGCTCGGTCAAGAGGAAGAGGGTCGGAAGTGGTACCAGACCGGCGTCGCCGAGCTGGAATGGATAAAGTCGCGCAAACCGGACGATCCCGTGTCGTGGGGGTCCTCGCACTGGTTGAATGTGAACGTCTGGTATCGCGAGGCCAAAGCGGTATTCGAGCCGACCGAGCCGCAGGGGCCGAAAACCGAGGAGCCGAAGTAGAGACAGAGACCTCACCACGGAGACAGGGAAACGATGAACGATGAATTTCCCGTTCATCCTTCATCATTCCGCATTCAGCATTCAAAGAAAGCGGCCGGGGAGGCCCAAGGCGCCAACCCAGATCCTCCCCGGCCCGGCATCCCCCGGGCGGCAGGTCTGCGCGCCCGGCGGGGGTGTCCGATTTCATTTTACCCGCGGACCAGATCTGGCAAAAGGAGGAGTCGATGATTCGAAACCACGGAGACACGGAGAACAGGGAGAAGAGATTTGGCAATAAGTGGCCAATGTCGAAGGGCTTGAGACATTCCCCATTTCCGACTTCCCTCCGTGTCCTCCGTGCCTCCGTGGTGAGTGTTCCGCGTCAGCATCCCCCCGGGCGGCAAGTCCGCGCGCCCGGCGGGGGTGTCCGATTCTCATTTTACCCGCGGGCCAGCTCCGAGAAAAGGAAGAGTGCGATGAGTCTTATGAAGCGACTTGGTTTGGGGGCGTTGTTGGCCGTCTGCGTGACGCTCTTCGCGAGCACGTCGGCGTGGGCGGCGTCCGGGGAGGACTGGGGCACGATCGAACTCGCCAACATGGGCGATGAGCCTTTTGCATCGGGCGTGGCAAGCCTGACGAACGTTGACTGGGTGCGCGTCGCCAAAGACGCATTTCTCTATGGGGGCAGACTGAGTGTGACGTGCCACAACCTGACGCCGGGCGCAACGTACTGGACCCCCGCGGGAACCTTCATCGCTAATCGCAAGGGCAGCGGGAAGGTCAGTGGGGACGTCTGGCTCGAATTGAACTACGGTTGGTCGTGGGTGTCGGTCTCGCCGTTCGTGGTGGATATAGTTCGCAGCAACCCGGACGGGTCCGGCACCCCAGTGCTGACAGGGACCTTCCCTGGTCAGTTCTGGTACTAGACGCCAACCCAGATCCTCCCCGGCCTGGCATCCCCCGGGCGGCAGGTCCGCGCGCCCGGCGGGGGTGTCCGATTTTCAGTTTACCCGCGGACCAGTGCCGACAAAAGGAGAAGTGCGATGAATCTCATGAAGCGACTTGGTCTGGTTGCGTTGGTGTTCCTTCTGGTGGCGATCTTCGGCGCCTCGCCGGCTTTGGCTGGCAAACCCGCTAAGAGTTCTGCAACCGTTCCGCTCGCCCCGCCGGCAGTTGACCCTCCCGAGCCTATTGCATCCGGCACGGTCACTTACGTTCACTCTTGGTGGTACGACCAACGAGCGTGGGTAGAGAACGTGGACGTCACGGTGAGTTGCGAGAGTCTTACGCCGACGAACCAGTATTGCGTCGTCTTCTTTCTTCAGCACATGCTTTGGAACTGGGATGGCGCCACCATGGACTCTTACTGGTACGAGAGGCTACCCGCTACGACCAACAAGAAAGGGCAGCTGAAGTCTCAATGGTCCTATCTTCCCGAAACAGCCTGGAACTGGCCCTGGGACGGCTGCACAACCTATATCCTGGACATTTGGGTCGAAAATGACCTAGGCAACGTCGTGCTGGAGCGGGCGCCTTGATGGCCTGCCGAATGGCCTCAGCGGAAGGGGGAAGGCGAAACGAGCGGCAGATGCCAAGAGAATGTTCGACGAAAACCGGCTGGGAAGGCCCAAGGCGCCAAGTGCAGATCCTCCCCGGCCCGGCATCCCCCGGGCGGCTTAGTCCGCGCGCCCGGCGGGGGTGTCCGATTTCAGTTTACCCGCGGACCAACTCTGACAAAAGGAGGAGTCGATGAATCCGGTGAAGCGACTTGGACTGGCGGTGCTGTTGGTCGTTGGCGTGACGCTCCTCGGGAGCACGTCGGCGAGGGCGGCGGCCCCGGGGGACTGGGGAACGGTCCAACTGACCAACGTAGGTGACGAACCTGGGGCAACGGGCGAAGCCAGCCTGACGCGAGTCAAACGGCTCTGGAGCGACGTTCAGGAATGGATGCGGATCGATTACTACTCAGGCAAGCTGACCGTGAAGTGCCGGAACCTGACGCCCGGCGCAACGTACTCAACGCCCGCCGGAACGTTCCTTGCTGACCGCAAAGGTAATGGTGGCGTCAGTGGGCAGGTGATGTTCAGCGTGTATGTAGACGAAGGTTGGTGGGGTCCGACCTCCGTCATGGAACCGTACGTGGTCGACGTGGTTCGTCTCGATCCGGACGGGTCCTGTACCACAGTGCTGACGGGGGAATTTGTCCCTCCGTGGGCCACCGAATAGTCGGCCGCAACGAGTTGCACCGGCCTTTTGCGAACTGTTCCCGCTTCGCGACCGGTCTGGCGACCGAATCACGCGGCCCGACTGCCGGTCTCCCCCGCGTATCGGGGCCTTCGGTCTGGGGCCGGCGCAATTGAGAGACCACCGTAAGAATTTTCCAACAAGGAGACAGTAAGATGAATCGCACTACGAAAATGCTGAGAATGCTGATCGCAGTAGCCGCACTCGCGGCCGGCGCCGGCCTGGCGGTCGGCCAGGACAAGTACAACATGCCCGCGCCGCCGCCCGGCGAAATCTGGGTCTATCCCCAAGGGGTATTTCCGGATGACTTCTACGCCCTCTGGCTGGGCGTGAACGGCGCTCCGTACGCGACCGGCGATCTGCCGTTTCCGTTCCCCACCGTCCCGGACAACCAACCCGCCGCGAGGCCGGTCTTTTTCGGGAAACCTACGGACGGCAACTGTACGGTCGTGCTGAAAGCGCGGCGACTGGACAAGATCGCGGATGGCGGCTACGCAGAGGGCGCCTTCACCGCGTTCAACCTCGGCCTTGCCGCGGGCACGGAAATCACCAACAAGGATCCGGTCTTCCCGGTGAATTATATGCTGGCCACGGACCAGAAACGGTTCAGCACGGGCTTCGGAGAGATCTCCGTGCGAAGGCCCGTCGAGATCCAGGGCGAGATGACGCCGGACGGCGAGGAGCAGTTCTTCGCATACACCCCAAACTTCGACCCCGCAGCCAGCCCCGACACGAACCCGGCGTTCGATGCGAAATGGCTTCCCGAGGACTATCCAACCGGCAGTGAGTACGACCCGGACCAGGGCTTCGGCGTGAGAAGCACGAAATCCGTCGTCTACGGTGGCTACGCGGCGTTCCACATCCGCCCCGTTAACGTCGACCTGTCCGTGAGCGATTGCCTCCTTTACGGGCAGTACGGCAACGGAATCAGGATCGACTACGCGCCGAGTCGGACGCTCGTCTCGAACGTGGACGTAAGGCACACCTATCACCTCCACAAGTTGGGTGCAGACAATACGATCGGCATGTTCACGTGGGCGATCAGCATCCAGAGCTCGCCCAGCAGCGGCGGGAAGCATCTGATCGAAGGCTGCGTGGTCGACCAGAGCCCGACCTGGCAGGAGTACTACTTCCGGGCGCATCCGTCCCAGCACCGCTACAAGGTCGGACCTTTCCCCGGCGGTCACGCCGTCTATTTGTACAACCTTTCGAAGGAGAGCCCCGGCGACTTCGTCCGCATCGAGGGCTCGATGTTTGCGAACTGCGGAAGCAACTGCGTCGTCTACGATCGGTCGAACGTCGACCTGCGGATCGCGGACTGCGTGATCGACGGCGGCTACTTCCCGTACCCGCCGACGAAGGATTCCGTGTTCGACGACTGGAGGGGGAACTGCATCCTTGTCTATCTGCCCTACGTCGATCCTTGGAACAAGTTCCCGGTGATAGAAATCGCAGAGAACCAGCTCTTCGCCCGCGGACTGGACGCCTGGGGCGCGCGCCTGTCCGGCTGCGGAAACGGCGAGGTCACGGTCGAGGATAACGAGATCGTATGCGACAGCGCCGGACCCGCCTATGCGGGCGGAGTCCAACTGAAACCATCCGCCGGGATCGGGTCCCACGAAAACACGATCGCCCGCAACGTGATCCGGGGAACCGGCGGGTGGGCGATCAGCGTCGACGCATTCGACACCCCCTGCGAGCGAAACGTCTTCATCGACAACGATCTCGCCGGCTTCTCCGCCGACGAAGCAGGAGCCGTCTTCTTCGGGCCCCAGGCCAACGATAACCACTTCGTTGGAGACGTGGGAGACGGGATCATCGATCTCGGAACGGGAAACGTGGTGGAGCAGTCGCCGTAAAACTGTCTGGCACTTCTCACTCCCAGGGTCTGGTATGCTGCGATGGCGCTGGAGCGCGATGTTACTACATAGCAGGCACGGGGCTCGGATGACGAGCGAGACGACATCCGGGCCCCGTTGAGGGGGCGAGGGGCACGACCAGCATTCTTCCTGCGCGAGGCTGCCGGGAGGTTTGCACCCAAGATGGCCCAGGGACCGTTCGCCGTGAATCACGTCCGCGAGTCTCACAAGGTCATACCCTTTCGCGGGCGCCTCATCAAAG
>Ga0307378_10006530_pt1 | contig 15928 bp, 11 predicted proteins | sample UN1MG_FD_202238 | JGI IMG/M metagenome (GOLD analysis project Ga0307378, IMG submission 202238) | Soil microbial communities from Risofladan, Vaasa, Finland - UN-1 | ecosystem: Environmental > Terrestrial > Soil > Coastal area > Acid sulfate soil | place: Finland: Risofladan, Vaasa | collected... | reverse complement strand
TTCGGAGATAGTTGTTATTCCGTCGAGCACTTTTCTGGCGCCGTCCATTCGAAGAGTCTTCAGCCCCTTGTTAAGGGCATTTCTCTTTATTACGCCGGCACTTTCTCTTTTGTATATCAGATTCTGTGTCTCGGCATCGATCAACATCATTTCATAAATGCCCGTTCGGCCGCGATAACCGGTCTGAAAACACCTTTCACAGCCTGCGCCGACGAAGAATTTCCCGCTGCCATTATCCATTTTACCCAGTCCAAGCTCTATTAATTCGTGGTGCGATGGTTTGACAGGTTCTTTGCAATCCGGACACACTTTTCGTACTAACCGCTGGGCTATTATAGCGATCAGCGATGAACTTACTAAATACGGCTCGACGCCCAAATCCAGGAGCCGGCTGACCGCGCCCGCCGAGTCGTTCGTATGCAAAGTGCTGAAAACCAGGTGGCCTGTAAGCGAAGATTGTATCGCCATACGGGCGGTCTCAATGTCTCGAACCTCGCCAATCATTATAACATCCGGGTCCTGACGAAGCACGTGACGCAGCGACGTGGCAAAAGTCATTCCTTTCTTGCTGGCGACTTGAATCTGACTGATACCTCCGAGCTGATACTCAATCGGGTCTTCTATGGTTATGACGTTTTTCTCGGCCGAGTTGATTCTGTTAAGGCACGCGTAAAGTGTTGTGCTTTTTCCGCTGCCGGTCGGGCCGGTTACGAAAATAACCCCGTGGGAGCGATTGAGCAAAGAATCGAATTTTTGCAGGTCCTCATTGCGCAATCCCAGCTCGTTCAATCCGTAAAGCCCGGTGCTTTTATCGAGCAGACGCAGCACGCTGCGCTCGCCGTAGCTGGTCGGCACGGTGCTGATGCGCAAATCGACTTCACGCTGGCCCAGCCGGACACTGCACCTGCCGTCCTGCGGAAGCCGGCGCTCTGCAATGTCCATACCGGCCATGACCTTGATACGTGAAATAACCAAAGGCAGGACATTCTTGTTCAGGCTCAGGGTATCATACAAAATACCGTCAATACGGTAGCGAATCTGAATCTTTGATTCGTAAGGATGGACATGGATATCACTGGCCCGCAACTGCAGGGCGCGAAAAAGAATGTCATTGACCAGCCTGATAACCGGCGGTCGATTTACCACGTCAAGCAGGTCGTCCGATGTTGAAACCTCATCGATGAGCTGGTCGAGATTCTGCGAATCGAGCTCTTCTACCACTTCATCGATGACCGTCGTCTTCTGCTCATAGGCGACGTCTATTACAGAAGTAATAGCAGCGCGGGTGGATACTGCCGCACTAACCGGCAAGCCCATCATCTTCGAGACGTTGTCCAGAGTATTCGCATCCAGTGGCCTGGATAAGACCACCGTAAGCTCACCATTATCAGCATCCGTTTTGATCCCGACAAGATAATGGTGCTGGGCATACATTGCAGGGACGGCTTCTATGAATTCCACAGGCACGTTCTTTGCAGATATTTCCGGCAGAAACTCCCAGCCGAGCGCCTCGGCAAACAGTTTCAATACGGCTTCTTCCGTAAAGTAAGGGCAGTTTAGCAGAGCCTCGTCAATTCGGGCATGACCGGTGTTTTCTTCGAAGAACCCAGCCAATCGTTCAGCATCAACAAGACCGGTCCGCTTAGCAGTTTGTAAAAGCAAATCTTTCATTACTATTGTGCATCGAGAACTTTTAACGGCTCAACAGGCTTCGGTTTTATACCCGGCCAGTCCTGCTGGCTTTGGAATTTATCCTCAAATTCCTCAAACGCAATTTTATTTCTCTTAGATATTAGCTCCAGGTCCGGCAGGCCGGCAAGTGTCTCATCGGGTCTTAATATCTCACCTTTGATAAATACATACAATCTCGTATCATCGCTGCTATTGCCAATCTTTCTGAAGAGTCCGCCCACAAGAGGTATATCACCAAGCAGGGGCACTTTCCAGGTTTTCTTGGTCTGATTTAGCTGTATTATACCTCCAAGGATTATCGTGCTCTTGTCGGGGACTGTAACAGTTGTCTCAATATTGTTCTCGATCTTCCGTCCTGGTGGCACATTTTCGTCGGAAGATGCAGGCTTCTCTTGATTTGAACGTGTCATGTCTATCTCGAGACGAAGCAACTGACCTTTGCTGATATGCGGTGTTATGTCGAGGGTGATTCCGGAAGGGAACTCATCAAAGGTAGTGGTTTTACCGATAACAGGCTCGCCGCCCGTGGTAGCGGACGTGGCACTCCTGGATACGTAAAAAGTGGTCGTCGCATCGATATGTCCCAGTTCATTGTCGTTAACAAGAATCTTTGGCTTGGCGAGAATACGGCCATAGCCCTTTTCCTGCATGGCAGTCAATAGGAGGTTGATGTGCCCGTCACCATAGAAACCAGTTCCACGATCGGAGAGGCCCTGGGACTGAAAATCAATGAAGCGGTCTGGTGGGCCGCCTTTTTGCCCCGTGAGCGCCTGAACCAGATTCGCCGAGGCATCTCCCATCATAGCGGCGGTCAAACCCGATGTTTCTGTCAAGTCTGGGAAGCTCGACAGGATCTTGAGGTCGTAGTCAAACGTATCAGACTCGCTGATTTCGACGAGTGTGACATCTATGAGAACCTGGGGTCTTCTCTTGTCTAACTGTTCTATCAGGTTCTTTATCCATTCCTGGTTCTTTTTACTCGCATTGACTATCAATGAAAAAGTGTTAGGGTCCGGAACTATTGTTATCTGATCTTCCTGCTTTTGCCTGACGCTTTCGACCTTGCCTTCCTTGTCCAGGGTGCTCTCTTCGATTAGTGGCATCAGGATCTCGGCCAAGTGGTCCGGCGATTGGTTTTCGAGCGGATAGAGTTTATAACGTATCTCCTCTTTGTCTGTTTCAGCATCTACATAGCTTAGAATCTCTGCTATTTCAATATGCTGCTCGGCCGTCGCATTGACCAGCAGTGAATTCGTCGGCTCAACTACTATAACTTGCGGCCCTCCCGCAAGAGCCTCGTTTGTTTCGCCTCTCATATTCATTGCGCTACTCGTTGGAGTCCTGGTTGGTGTCGTTGTTGCAGGTTTGGGGCCAGTAGTAAGTCTCGAAGAATAAGAAGAATAAGATGAGCTCGTCAGGCTCGGGCTAATTATGCCAAGCTCTTCCAATTGCTTCTTCACATCCTCAGCGTCAACGTGATTTATTTTGTACAATTCCAGGCTCCGCAGGTCCTGCTGTACCACATCGAGAGTGCTTATCAGTTCTTCGACTTCATCTAATTGTTTATCAAGCCCTATCATCAGAATCCGGTTAGTTCTTTCGTCGGCATCAAGATATACGGATGGCAGGGTTGAGTCCGATGGCTGGCCCACGGTTGATGGTCTCGTCGTCGCTCTTTGCCTTGCTGCTAAGGCTGACTGTGCCTGGCGGACTCGGACTTGATATTGGGCAGCCGTCTCGGTCGCCCTCTTCGGACTAATCGCAGGCATCGCTGGTGATTCAGTTGTAGCGGCAACTGTAATGGATATTGTACCTAATTGCTCGGCAAGCCCCTGGAGCTTTGGAGCAAGCGTCTCGGCCATCGTGTACTGCAACTGCCTGAACCTGAACTTTCTTGGCTCTCCCGGCCTGTCGACAATGTTCAAAAGTGCCTGTATGCGTGCCATACGGTGGGCATACCCGGTGAGGATGAGGGTTTTTGTTTCGGGGATCGCCGTGATGCTCGTTGTGAGCTTCATACCGGTCAAAAGATTTTGTGCTGTAATTGTATCTATATATTCCAGTTTGACAACCCGTTGGACGATTCCGTCGCCGCGTTCGATTTTGTCTTCTATATTCTCTAATAATGCAGGATCGATGTCAAGTGCGTTTGCCGCCGGAGCGATCGTGACGAGATTGCCTTTGCCGCGGGTCATCGCAAGATTCTTGAATTTCAGCACCTCTTCGAGCAACGGATACAAGTCTTTTACTTTTATGGGGCCTCGAAACTTGCCGTGAGGATTGATTGTTACTTCATCGGCTACATCCTTCTCCTCGTACATGAAGTCCAGTTGCAAATACGGACCTACCAAACCCAGGAATTCGACGACTGTAAGCTTCTGGCGCTCGGACAAAGCCAGATTGACTATTTGCTCTTCGTCGATAAGCGATTGCACATCTTCATCCTGATTGGCTACAGCCGGTTCCAGTGTCTCTTGCTTGACTACGTCTGCAACGGTGTTTGGCTCGGTTTTGACCTCGCCGCTTGCTGTAAAAAGGAATCTCGCTTCACCTGGTTCGACTAATTCAGAGGGCTTCCGCTTAGCTGGAGATTCCAGTTTGCCCTGTTCTTTCGGCATATCCTGTGCTTTGAGCCTGCCTGAATTCTGGAATTGTCCTATAACAGAAACGATTTTCTCCAACAATCCGGCCGGTGCAACAGCAATCACAGCATCATTGTGAATATCAATAATTGCTTTAGTTTTCGCGTCCTTATCCGGCGGATTAGAGAAGCTCCCGATTGATATTCCCCTGGTCAAACTGGGATTGAGTTTCGCTGCAATCTCCTCGTTAGACGGCATATTCCTGGCCGCTGAGACGGGAAGTATCGATTTTACGACAAATTTCTCCGGCCCATCAACAAGATCGAGAATAGCCTTTGCTTTGGTTAGCTCATGCGGCTCCGCGGTTACCAAGAGGGTGGACGACCCGGGAAAAGGATGCGTCACCGTGCCCGTTACAACCTCGGCGAGATATTTCTTTCCTTGCTCGACAGATATGTGTTTCAAGGGAAAAATCTTGTACCCGGCTTCCTTAGAAGCACCTGCCTGCTCGGCTGCAAAAAGACTATTGCCGACCATCAAAAAAGCTGCTGTAAAAGCGAGAATCCAGTTGTATCCCCCGTGAGAAAAACGATGCTTTATCATCATGAAACACCCCTTCGTCCGATAAATCAAGATATAAATCCTTTCCCCACAGCCTCGCTCTTGCGAGGCAAAACAACAGGGGCCGGTTTTAAAGTAATAACTATTAAATCAGACACAAAAAATGGCCAAAAGTTCCCAATTTTCAGGCAAAAAAACGCTAATTCGCTCACTAAAAACAGGAGTATTTTGATCCTCAAGTTCTGAGCATAAATTGTAATTTGCTTTTCTTCGATCACATTGGGCTCCAGGAATTGTCGAAATAAGTGTAAAGTGATATTTATAAATGATTTACAAACGAATGAAAGCGGGATTCATCAGCTTTGTTGGAGTTTTATTTCCTGACTTCTCAGAACTCAGGGATTCGGCATGAGACTATTTTTCATCCGTCTTATCTGTATTTGGAGTGCCTGCTTCGACTTTGCCTGTGTCTGTGACCGGCACGGATTGATTTGTTTCTTTCCGAACGCCTTTCAATTCTTCACCTAAATTGCCCAGTTTTTTTGCCTCTTCGGCACTTACGCGTGTAGATTTGAATTTGGAAATCAGTTCCTGTATCCGTGCAGACCTTTCTTCGCTGTCGAGCCCCGGAGCGGTTTTATCCGAATTAGAATCTCTCTGTAGATCTTTAAGCTTGTTTACGAGTTCCCCCATTTTTTCTTCGTTATCCGAGCTTGTTGCCAGTTTCCGAGGTGTGCTTATGGGCCTTGTTGTAATGCCGGCGGCACTTCTGCCTGAAGACGGTAATGAGGGCCTTGCACGGCTTGAGCTACCTGTCTTTGTGGAAACAGGGGACGATCTATTGAGAATGTTCGTTTCCGGCTTCTCCTCAAGTAAAAGATCAAAAGTTTTGCCGCCGCTTTTAACAACAACAACCCCGTCTTTTATCTGCTCGATAAATAAATGGCCCACTTGGCTGGACTGCTGGACCCAGCGTCGTTCTCTGCCCGGCTCGTCAATCAACACCAGCGACAATTCCGGATTTCCTGCACAATAACTGGTGCCAAAAACTTTGAATTTGGGTGTAACAGGCACTTTTCCTGAAATACTCGTCGTCTTGAGTCCTGTTGGAGTCTTCTTCTCCGTTGGTTTGAGCGGATTCAGATATAGTGCAAAAGCCTCTGCCTGCTCGACAAGCGGCGATACCCGGCTCTCACCTGCCTTTGCCTTGTTATCCGAAACGTCCTCGAACTTTTCTCTCAAACTCGGTTGTTTGAGAAATTCATCTATACGTTCATCGCTGCGAACACCGTAAACCACAGGAAAAACAAAGAAAACGCCTGCCAGAATCGCTGCTACAACACTTGTTATTCGCAATGTCTTTATCATAGTAGTATAGAAAGCACACAAGTCGATTGAACTTTGCACTAATACTCTTGTGCTATTATGCTCTCTTTATTTGACATTACCGGCAGCGTTTGGTTCCCTCCAATGCTTAATTTTCTCCATTTTAGCATCCTCATTGCCCGCGTAGTCGCCGCTGTGCTCGGGCGTATGACAGTCTATGCAGGTCGATTTCGGCTCAGTAAGCTCGGTCGCACCGGCAGTGAGGATATGTTCTGAGCCCGGTCCATGGCAGTTCTCGCAGCCGACATTTATTAAATGCCCGGTATCCTGCTGGGAAATAAATCCGCTTTCGTAGTCCATACCGCTAACGTGGCAGACAACGCATTCCGGGTCGAACTGAGAATTAACTTGTTCGAGCGTCGAATAGGCCCGTGCATGGGCTTTACCGCTCCACGTTTCATATTCGTATTCGTGGCAGGGTTTGCAGGATTTCGAGCCGGCGTATTCCAGACCGTCCGGCAGGGCAAAACGTGGATGTTTCTCCAAAAGGTTCCTGTCTTTGACAATTTGCTGATAGTCTTCGTACAGTTTGATAAGAGAGTCGTCTTTTGGCAAGCTTTCCTCGACGGGTAACGCTTTAAACGTCAATCTTAGCGGCTGGCCGACTCTGACAGGGGCTGTTACTTTCAGACCACATATATATCTACCGAAACGTCCTACCGTGAAGGCCAGGGGACGTTTGTCCGCATTGCCAATCACGGCCGGCTCATCGGATTCCGAGGGGCACACAACACAATCGACGAATGGAGCCGCCTTGGCGATAGATTCAATAGTTCCGGGATCGCTATGGTTCAGGATCAGGATATTGAGAGTCGGTACACCGGCTGGCAGGGCGAGAAGCTCCTCGATTTGTTCGACGGGGGTCGATTCCAGGTCAAAAGCCGCTACGGTCAGATGCACGGTTCTGCCTTTGAGCGAGAATTTCTTTGTAAACTTCGCCGGAGCATCTATATCTGCCGTGCCGTGAGAACTTATCATATTAAATCCCGACTCAATGCTGTCCAGCACGCCGATATTTCCGCCTATTTCGATGTCTTTCTCGCTAAGACCGACTAAGTCATAATCGAGCTGTTGAAGGGCCTGGACTATGATATGGTACTTGATCAGGTCCTGCTCGCCGTCACTTTTCACAAACGAGCCTGTGTCTATTATTAATCTTTTCTGCTCGGGCACTGTATTGAGTATCGCCGTGCGTCTTTCCAATCCCCCGAGTTGTCCACCGGAACAACCACAGGGCTTCAATGCCCCAAGCACATTGCCGGTCAGAAAAACAACGAACTCATCGGTACTCAAACGCTCTTGTTCGTGTTGTGGAGCCTTCTTAGGGATTCTCGATACACACGAAGCCCCAATTATCAATATACATATGCAAATTATTAATCGCTTCATATCCCAGGCTATTTTTATGCTGTTTATTTTGTTTCAAGATTGGGTTTTCTTTTTGAATAGTACCCGTTACATTTAATCGACAGGCTCTCGCCGCCTTTAATATTTATAGAAAACTCGTCCGTAAATCTTGGTTGCCCCTCGTCGGCCGGAGGTGTTATTTCAACGTCAAGTTGATAACCGTTGCGAAGTTTCTTCTGCTCCAGAAGCTTCATGGCAACAATATCGTTCTTCGACGACACCGATTCAATCTCAAAGTCCTTTGCATAGTTATTGAGCACCGAGATTTTTCTTACTATCGGCTTGTTCGGCTCAGCATTAAAAATTATAAGCAAAGGCGGATTAACCGTATATTTTGGCAGCACGCTAAAGAGAACAACGGCGAAATTTCCCTTTTCATGATCAAGACTGATATTGATACCCCCTTTGAGACTTTTTTGCAGTTTTTCGATATCGACCTTGAGTTCAAGAACGTATTTAGTTGCTTTCACCGAAGGATCATAATCAGCAGTTATGCAATCGCTGGTCGATTTGAATCCCGTTATTGAAAAAGGCTGGTTATCAAGGCTGCTGATTGTGATATTCGAACAGCCGGCATTTTCCTCGTCAAGAAAAAGCTTTAATCTCTTGGGCTCCCAGGCGATTTGCAGCACAACTTTGGCTTTAATGGTGAGGTTAGTCGCGGGGGTATTCGGATCGTTGCTGTGCACAACCAGTTGTCGTGTAAACGTCATTTCCCCAGGCCCTGAGGTCCACTCGACTTTCAACGCCCCGCTTTCGCCCGGCTCATATTCCATCTTGTCCAGCTTGGTGAATACACCACAGCAATTCCCGACCTTCGTGATTTCCAGTAAGCCTTCCCCGACATTTGTGAATTTTAACTCACCTGTTTGCTTTGCGCTTGGTCCGACTTCACCGAAGTCGCAGATCATTTTTTCGAACTTGATTTCCGGCAAGGCTTTTTCTGTTAGTTTGGCCTGCTCTTGACAGCCAATCTGTAAAAACGACACCAAACCACAGATTACACAAATCATCTGTGAAGTATGTATTTCGAATTTTCGTTTCATATTATCATCTCCAAATCAGATTGTGATGTAAACTTCGTCCAAATAACGACCTATAGTTTAATTAAAAAGATATCTTTAAGCAAGGAATTTTCAAACACGCTAACGTTCTTTACTGTCCTGCAGGCTTGGGCTTTATTTTCGAATAACGCCCGTTACAGCGAATTGCCAGCTTCTCGCCGCCTTTAATATTTACAAACAATTCATCCTTGAAGTTTGTTTTATTCTCGACTGACGGAGGAGTTAGCTCCACGTCAAGCTGATAGCCGTTAGTAATTTTCCTCTGCTCCAGAACTTTTATGCCTATAATATTGCCCTTTGAAGTTACCGACTCAATCTCAAAATCCCTCTGATAGTTATTTAGCACGTCGATTTTCTTGACTATCGGTTTTTCCGGCTCAGCGTCCCAAAAGATAATCATGGATGGTTTAACTGTATATGTTGGCAGCACGCTAAATAGAATCGTTGCGGTTTTCCCTTCCGGATGTGTCAGGTTAATATTGATACTCCCTTTGAAATTTTTTGGCATTGCTTCGATATTGACCCTGGGCTCGAGAATGAACTTCGTCGCTTTCACCGAAGAATCATAATCGGCAGTAATACAATCGGCGGTCGATTTGAATTCCAGTATTGAAAAGGGCTGATTATCGATACTCTTGATTGTAATTTTCGGACAGCCGGCATTTTCCTTATCAAGAAAAAGTCTCAGACTCTTCGGCTCCCAGTCAACTTGCAGCACGACTTTGGCCGTAAGGGTAAGTGTAGCCTCCGGCGTCACCGGGTCGTTGCTGTGGATCACAAGTTTCCGCCTCATCGTGCTTTGCCGGGGTCCCGAGTTCCACGCTGCTTCCACACTTCCACTTTCGCCCGGCTCATATTCCATCTTGTCCAGATTCGTGAAGACGCCGCAGCATCTGGCTACCTTAGTGATCACCAGTAAGGCTTTTCCGGTATTTGTGAACTTGATCTGGCCTGTGTTCTTCCTGTTAGGGCCAACTTCACCGAAATCATAGACTACGTTCTCGAACGTTATTCTTGGCGAGGATTTATCGGACTCGGCAGCAGCTTCAGACTTTTTCTGTGCTGTCAGGGCTTCATTTGCCGACTTTGCCTGCTCTTGACAGCCGGTCTGTAAGAACAACACACAACTAATCAGAAGAAAAGCCAAAATAAGGCATTTTCGTTTCATATTTATATCTCCGAATCAGACTATTGTTTATAACTTTCGACCAACTAATGGACCTTAGTTTAACCTAAAAGCCGTTTCCAGGCAAGGAATTGTCCGCCGAAATAGACAACGAATCCGCCCCGCAATTATCATGGTACCGGCGTATAGCTATCGTCGCAACGTCCGAGAAATCTGTGCCGGCAGAAATGCTTAACAACTGCTTCTAAAGATTCGTCTTCTTGCGCGACCGCTTGTCGTTAACAGCCTGCCGGGCGTTGTTGAGTTTTCCGCTGATCGCCATATCTCTGAAGTCAGCCATTGGGTCGTAGAATTTCCTGCTTAGATCCACGGTATTGACCATCAGGCCCGGACGATTAGCCCTGAGCTGGCGGACGATCTTACCGTCCGGCTGTATGAAACACGATGGATAGGGCGAATAATATCCGCTCGAATTCGACATGCTCACCCAGAAATGATTCGTCGCCGCCCGGCATTGCATTGTCTGGCGCATGATGTGCGTATGAACACTGGGGCCTTTCTGCCGGGCGTTGTAGAAGGACTGGAAAATGCAGTTGACGCCTTGCTTGTAAAGTGCGCGATACAACTCCGGGAACCGCAGATCAAAGCATATCAGCAGCGAGCATTTCACACCGTTGATTGTGAAGTTCACAAACCTGTTACCGGGCGTCAGCCGGCGTAAGTCCCCCGGCGTACAAAATCTCTTATCGTAGCGGTCGACTATCTTGCCGTCAGGGCCAATTAAATACAAGCTGTTGTAAGGCTTTTCCGGCTCGGTCAGCCTGTGCGTGCTCCCCAGCACGACCCACAACTTGAGTTTCGCCGCAAAGGTCATGATCTTCTCAGTCTCTTCTTCGAGAAGCTCCCAGTCGTACCCTTCGAAGTTCGGAAATTCCGTGCCCACGTAGCCGCTCAGAGCGCATTCGGAAAAATGCACGATGTCGGCTTTGGCCTTTTTCGCTTTGGGCATAAATTCACAGATCGCAAGCGAATTCCGCTTGATGGAACGCCCCACGGCAAACTGGCAGGTGGCGATTTTTAATACGCTGCTATTCATTCTACATTTGCCTCTGGTTCGATTGGAGTCGACTCTATTTCAAACCCATTGTCTCATCGAGGCCGAAGATGATGTTCATGTTCTGAATCGCCTGGCCTGATGCTCCTTTGACCAGGTTGTCGATAGCCGAGAAGCTCACGATCCTGCCCTTGACAGACGTTGGGAAGATGTGACAGTAGTTTGTCCCGGCGACGTCTTTGACGGCGGGGGCATCCTTGCGTATCCGCACGAACGGCTCGCCGGCGTAAAAATCGCGATAGAGCCGGTCTAATTGCTCGTTGCTGACCTTTTCCTTCGGCACACAGTACACTGTCGAGAGAATCCCCCTGTCGAACGGCCCGACGTGCGGCTGAAACAGGACGGTGACATTCTTTCCCGCGACGTCACTTGCGATCTGTTCGATCTCGGGCATATGGCGGTGGATGCCGATCCCGTAGGGGAAAAGGTTCTCGTTCATATTCGGAAAATGGAACTTGCCCGAAGGTTTGTTTCCCGCTCCCGATGTTCCCGTCACGGAGTTGACAATGACCGAATCGGTTTCGATCAAATTATTCTTGAGCAGCGGCGCAATGGCAAGCGAGGCCCCGGTCGGGTAGCAGCCGGGATTTGCGACGAGCCTTGCTCCTTTTATCCGGTCTCGGAAAAGCTCCGGCAGGCCGAATGCGGCGTGCTTCAGGTTCTCGGTGTCGGTGTGCTTAACGTAAAACTTCTCATAGACGGCCACATCTTTTATCCGGTAGTCGGCGCTGAAATCAATCACTTTCAGTCCGGCGTCCAGCAGCTTTGGCACGAAGCCCATCGAGACTTTATGAGGCAGGCAGCACAGGGCGACATCGGCCAGGCCGGCCAGCTTATCAAGATCCAACGGTTCGATCTGCATCTCGCAGCGTCCCTTGAACTGCGGGAAAACATCCTCTACCGCCCCGCATTCTTCCGGCAGTGCGGTCAGATAGGCCAACTCGGCCTCGCTGTGCCGAAGAATTATCCTTATCGATTCGGCCCCGGTATAACCGCTGGCCCCGATTATCGCAACCTTAATCATTTATGCTCCCATTCAAGTACGATTATTTTTTCTAAATATATATTCTTTTTAGAAAATTCTTTAACTACTATTAGATACATAAAAGAGTTAAAAAACTTTCGGTCATTGTTTAATAATTCATCAGATCGATATTTTCAATAACATAAGGTACCGTTTGTGTCAGTAATTTCTCCGCCCTCTTTAATCGAACGGCAAAAGATTTGCCCTTTTCCTTATCAACATATATTTTAACTTGTTTGTTATCTGAGCTGAATACTTTAAAAGGCATGGTTTGTTTTAGCTCATTACCCTTTTCATCTAATATTTCTAATTCTCGAATATAATCTGCATTTTCAATAAGCAGAACAAAGTATCGTCCATCCAGCCAACCACTTGCAACTTCGATACTAATCCCTAATTTCTTTTCTTTGCTGTTAACTTTATCTTCAAGAAGTCCACTTATCTCTTCGATAATGCCCACAGCCTGTATCACTTCGAGTTCACCTGATATATGTTTGATGTTTGTTACTCGATCCGTGTCAAGGTCAACTTTGAATCCGAAACTCTTTTGATCACTACCAAGTTCAACTGAAAGGAGTTGTCTTCTTATTTTTTTTGTTTCGAGTTGTGTGCCATCCTCAAGAACAACTTTTTTAGTTTCTGTGCTTTTGACGATATGTACTTCTGAGTTAAATTCCCCAAAAAAAGAAAGTGTCAAACCTGTGCCACGAACACCATTATTCCAAAAGACATTAATACCAACATCTTTGTGCAGTTGTCCTATATATCTAAAACCATCAAGCACAAGTGATTTAATCTCAACAGTGGCAACATTTTGAATCTCTTTAGTTTCTTGCTGATTCAATGTTTGATTTTCAACACCCCAAACTAACGCTGTAATCCCCAGAAACACGCATGAAGCAATTATCTTTTTCATATTTCACCTCTAATAAAAAAAGCCGCTAAGATTGTCTCTTGGCGGCTATTGTAATCATCCAAAAATGAATTTGAAAATTAACGCTTCGAGAATTGGAATTTCCTCCTTGCGCCGCTTTGCCCGGGCTTCTTTCTTTCGACCATCCGCGGGTCACGAGTCAGATGTCCGCCATCCCGCAGCATCGGGAGATAGCTATCATCGTATTTCTTCAACGCCCTGGCGATTCCCAGCAGTGCTGCGCCCGACTGCCCCGTGGTTCCGCCGCCTTTGACATTGATAAATACGTCGAATAGCTTTTCGGCTTTAACCGCCTTAAGCGGAGCCATAACAGACGATCTGTCCTGCTCTCTTTTGAAGTAGTCATCGAGCTCTTTTTTGTTTACGACAAATTTGCCGCTGCCGGGTTTGATCCTCACGCGGGCCACCGAGCTTTTTCTTCTGCCGGTGCCCCACCAGTAACCGCTCTTGGATTCGCTGGTTGAATTAGGCGCGGTTTTAGGCTGGCTCTCAGGAGCCTGCTCAGTTACTTGTGTATCAGGATTATTAATTTTGGTCTCTGCCATATTTCACTATCTTTATCTAAAATAGTTCGATTTTTTCAGGTTTCTGGGCCTGATGCTCGTGCTCCGGGCCTTTATAAACCTTCATTTTCTTAAGCATTTGCCTGCCGAGCCTGTTTTTCGGCAGCATTCGCCTTACCGCCATTTCCACTACCTTTTCCGGCTTCCTTGCCATCATATCGGCAAAGCTGACGTACTTATGCCCGCCGGGGTGGTGCGTATAGTAGTCGTACTCCTTGTTCTGAGCTTTTTTGCCGGTAAGCATTATTTTCTCAGCATTTACTACTATCACATAATCGCCCGTGTCGACGTGCGGAGTATATGTGGGCTTGGTCTTACCCATAAGTATAGGTGCGATTTTTGCCGCCATTCGGCCTAATATGGCCCCGTCGGCGTTCACAAGCAGCCATTTCTGCTCGACTTCATTCTTTTTAGCCATAAAGCTTTTCATAGAAAAACTCTCTTTAAACGTACAAAAGCAGGTATTGTACCGATTCTATTTCCGCTGTCAAACTATTTTTATGGTAAAATTTCAAGAATTTACAATTGATAGATTCTCAGTCGCATAGAAGCTCAAACGAATCGGATCTTTCAGCCTCATATTGATATATAGCAACGAGAATAAAGACTCGCTTGGAGTCCATAGATATTCCCCCGCGTCAAGAACAAGTTCCGCCGTCCACCCAATAATCAATAGTAATTAACTCAAACTGACCGTTTTCAAGTCGAATGCTACAGCAAATCATTCAATGATAATAACATAACACAATCTGTCATTCCCGCGAAAGCGGGAATCCACTTAAACCGTTACGTTCCTGGATCCCTGCTTTCGCAGGGATGACAGCGCGAATCGGTCAGTTTGAGTAATTAATCAATAATCAATTACTATGAGCATCCCATAGAGTTGCCGCAGTTGTAGCATTTGTAGCATGTTCCGTTTCGTACGGTGATTGAGCCGCAAATGTCGCAAGCGGGGGCGTCGTCGGGAAAATGTGCAAATTGGGCGTTAAACTGCGCCAAGGCCTTCGCCTCAGACAGTAATTCGCCGGATTCGTCAGTCACGGTCGAACCCACCAGAATGCCTATTCTATTGGCCAGGCCGGAAAATCTGTTTTTCGACTCGGCGGGCACTGGTTTAATCGCCAGTTCCGGAATCGATGACTTCTTAACCTCTCGCTTCAATACTTTCGCCTCGGCGATTTTCTGAGCGAGGTCCTTGGTCTTTTCAACCAGCTTCTTGGCGGTCGTTGTGTTTTTATTTTCCTTCGAGCCGGCCGATGCCCCTCTATTGGGGGTGTTCTTTTCGACATAGCCGGGGATGAACTGGCAGCCCAGCCAGCAGAAAATATAGTCGATCAGGCTTTTCGCGAAGGGGATATCCCTGTTCGAAGTCATACCTGACGGCTCGAACCGGGCGTGCCGGAATTTATCCACTAACGTGATCATGGGCACGCCGTACTGCAACGCCATTGAAGTGCACGTTCCTATAACATCCATGAGGCCCCCGACGGTGCTGCCTTCCTTGGCCATAGTGATAAACAACTCACCAGGCTGACCATCCTCATATAGCCCCACCGTCAGGTAACCCTCATGTCCAGCAACAGAAAATTTATGTGTAATGCTTTGGCGAGTATCCGGCAGCCGGCGTCTGAAGGGCCTGGCTGGAGGAATCGCCTCGGCAGAAGCTTTGGCTTTGCCGTCCTTATGTTTTTTGGTAGAAACCGGTTGGAGCCTCTTCGAGCCGTCACGATAGATTGCGATGGCCTTTAATCCGAGTTTCCAGCCTTCTATATAAGCAGAGGCAATCTCTTCTCTCGTACTTTCTTTAGGCATATTTATGGTTTTGCTTATAGCTCCGGAGATGAACGGCTGGACCGCAGCCATCATTTTCAGATGCGCCACATAATGAATGCACCTTTTACCGCTGCGCGGCTTGAAAGCACAATCGAAAACGGACAAATGATCGGGATCAAGTTCTTTCGCGCCCTCGATCGTCTCGTTCTTATCGATATAATCGCAGATGGATTTGATCTCGTCGGCACTATAGCCGAGCTTTTCGAGGGCCATCGGCACGGTTTTGGTAACGAGCTTGAGCATTCCGCCGCCGGCCAGGAGTTTGTACTTAACCAGAGCAATGTCCGGCTCGATTCCCGTCGTATCACAATCCATCATGAAACCAATTGTTCCCGTAGGAGCAAGGACGGTTACCTGGGCGTTACGCAGGCCCACCTTGGTGCCGGCATCAAGGGCATGATCCCAGGCGTCCTTGGCGGCATTGCGCAGATATTCCGGGCAATGAGATTCCGGAAGGTCGCAGGCATGCTGGCGGTGCATATTTATAACCTTCAGCATCGAAGCTTTGTTTTTCTCGAATTGATCGAAAGGTTCTTTTGTCGAGGCTATTTCGGAACTTGCCGAATAAGCGGTGCCTGTCATAATGGCGCTGATAGCACCGGCGATCGACCTTGCCTGGTCGGAATCATAAGGAAGCGCAAG
>Ga0307378_10006528_pt1 | contig 15933 bp, 4 predicted proteins | sample UN1MG_FD_202238 | JGI IMG/M metagenome (GOLD analysis project Ga0307378, IMG submission 202238) | Soil microbial communities from Risofladan, Vaasa, Finland - UN-1 | ecosystem: Environmental > Terrestrial > Soil > Coastal area > Acid sulfate soil | place: Finland: Risofladan, Vaasa | collected... | reverse complement strand
CCTTGTTTCGGTATTCGGAAAAGAGTCTCACCATTCCGTCCGGCAGGGGTGAAAGCCCCAGGTTCTCCATGGCAGGAAGGTCGATTTCATTGCCTTGGTCGTCGAGCAGCTTGAGGTTCTTGAAGCGATAGTACTTCGTGAACTGCGTTCCCCCGTCCCGATCGGAAAGCTTATAAAAGCATTCCAGCGGCACCTCGCCGACTTTCATCGAGACCAGCCGTTTCGGCTCCTGGTCCTTGATGTCCTCGCGACCCTCGATCGTGAAAAGAAAATACTCGGAGAGGCCCTCCTTGACGACCTTCTTCGGCGTAGCAGGAGCGTCCATGGGCGGTCCGCCATCAGGGGACGCCGAGGTCTCCGCTTTGCGAAGGCTGTCCCGAAATGCCTCCCGCATCTTCTCCTTTCCCTCCTCATCATGGTCGTAATAGCCGGTCGCCGTGGGCGGAGGTTTCGTGGCCAACATGGCGATCTTCTCGACCAGGTTGATCGTGCCCACGACCAGCCGCGTTTGGGCGTTGTCGTAGAGTTCGCCCGAGTTGTTGAACACGCGGACGTAGCCGGTCAAGTTCAGTTCGGTTTCATCCTCGTTGGCGATGCCCACGTAGTCGGCGGCCCAGGTGATCCCGCTGGTGAAGTAGCGGATTTCCACGGGAATCTTGCCGTCCAGTTGGCTCTGGATATTCCACTGCAGCGCGTCATTGCGCCCGGCGGGAAAGGTGGTGTCGATCAGGTCGACCTGGTCGGCCTGGTCGAGGATCCGAAAATCGATGCTGGTCGGGTCGATCAGGGTGTTTGCCCAGGAGAATTGAATGCGGTTAACGCCCCGTTTGACGGTCAGCAACCGGTGCTCGCGGACCATGGTGATGTCTTCGGAGTTGTAGATCGTCAATTGCGTGGCTTCCCGCCGCGGGATGGTCACCAGATCGACGGCGGCCAAACTGGTCGCCGTCAGGCCGAAGAACACGGCAAGGGCCGGAAAGGATCGGTATCGATACATGCGTCAAATCCTCATTCTGCACGTTTCTGTTTTCCGTCTCGACGGCCCGATCCCCCTCGGTCCATCGTTGGGCGACAACGCCAATACCCAACCATAGCGTAGATCCACCGCATCGTGGGGGTGGAAGTCGCGTTTGGCCGCAGATTCCTGCCGCTTGACCCCGCCGGGGAGGTCGCCGCCGGACTGCTTCACACTATCAGACGACGCAACCGGCCAAGAAGTTTCTTCCCAATGGGCGCTGCGGACGAGAAATGGGCGCTGCGGGAACCACTGCGAGTGGGAACGTGCGTCCGCATCGAGCCGACGCCTGACCTGAAATACCATCCGGGAGGCATTCCGGCCCCCTCGATAAGCCTGGGCTGCCGGGCAAGTTCGCTCTCCGCGGATCCCCGCGGCAACAAGGCCACAATCCCTCGAGCGGCTTTCTTCCAGCTGGGGAATCTGCGAAAATCCGGAAGACCGGCAACTCATCGAAAGGAGGAGATGGCACGGTTGCTGGCCAAGACGGAAGAGCCCGGCGGCGACGGGAAGCTGGAGCCGTTCAAGACCACTCGCTACGGCAGCGCGTATCACTTCCGCCAGCACGGGGAATAGGGGGTTAGGGATTGGGGATTGGGGATTAGCACGCAGTGCGCAGTTTCACGAAACTACTGTAGCTATGTTTAGCGGGCGGCGTTGGGTACGCACTTTCCCATTCGCAGCAAGGGGATTCAGATGAACGAACGAAGAGCTTTCGCAGTCGGCCTTTTCCGTATGGTCCTGACGATGACGGCCGTGTGCTGGGCAGCGGTGGTTTGTGCCGCCCAGCCGTCTGCGGTCGGGAGCAACGCACGGGCCGCACTGAAGAAGATCGGCGTTACCAAGGGCATCTGCGCCGTGGTGGGCCTGCCAACGGGAGTTCAAGCCGATTTTGTGACGGACCTGGCCCAAGGCAGCGAGTTGCTCGTCTACTTCCAGTCTCCCGTGGCCGAGGAGGTGGCGGCGGTGAGAGAAGCGGCCGAGGCGGCCGGACTGTTGGGCCAACGGGTTTTCGTCGATCAAGGCAATGGAAATTCGATCCAACTGGCCGACAACGTGGCCGACGTGGTGCTCGTTTCGCAAGCTGCCTACGACGGCCCGGCCCCAAATGAATTCCTGCGAGTCCTGCACCCTGAAGGAAAGGCGATCCTCGGCGACGTGCAGATCGTCAAGCCGCAGCCGGAGGGCACGGACGACTGGAGCCATCTCTATCACGGCCCGGACAACAACCCGCTGTCGACCGACCGGCTCGCCCGGGTGCCGTACCTGACGCAGTTTCTCGCCGGGCCGAAGTTCTGCCCCATGCCCGAGGTGACCGTCGCGGCCGGCGGCAGGATCTTCAAGGCATTCGGCCACATCGCCCACAAGGCGAATCAGAACGCGATGCTCAATACGATGCTGTGCATCAACGGCTACAACGGCACGATCCTCTGGCGGCGGGACGTGCCCGAAGGGTTCATGATCCATCGCAGCACGATGATCGCCACGCCGGAGACGCTCTACTTCGGCGACGCGGAATCGTGCAAGCTGATCGACGCGCGGACCGGTCGGGTGAAGGACGAGATCGTGCTGCCCGAGGGGCTGGCCGACGGACCGGTCTGGAAGTGGATGGCGCTCGAGGACGGCGTGTTGTACGCCCTGGTTGGCGGCGAGGAGATCGAGGTGGCGTTGCAGCCCTCGAGCACCCCGGGCATGGGACACTGGCCCTGGGGGATGTGGCAGGGACACGAGTACGCCGACCCCAAGACGAACTTCGGTTTCGGGCGGACCTTCGTGGCCATCGATCCGGCCAGCAAGAAGATCCTCTGGTCGCACCGGGAAGAAGAATACATCGACAGCCGCGGCGTGTGCATGAAGAACGGCCGCATCTGCTTCTACAGCCCCGAGAAGTTTCTCGGCTGTCTCGACGCCAAAGAGGGCGCAGTCGCTTGGAAGACCTCCGACGCCGAACTGCTCCGGGCGATCGGACCCAACGGCCGGGCCCAGCTTTACGTCACCGGCTATGCCACGCAGACCTACATCAAGTGCGACGATCGGCACCTCTTCTTCGCCGGGCCGCAACGCAGCCGGCTGGTGGTCGTTTCCGCCGAGGACGGAAAGCTGTTGTGGCAGAAGGAACACGGGAACCTGCAGCTCGTGCTCCGCGACGACGCGATCTACGCGGCCGGGCCGGGCGACACGGGCTCGAAGATGGACTACGCCACCGGCCGGCAGCTTGCCGTGCTGCCCACCCGCCGGGCGTGTACCAGGGCGACCGGAAGCATCGACAGCATCTTCTATCGCACGAGTGGCGGGACGGTGCGGCTGGACGTCGCCTCCGGTGCGGCCCACCACGTCGCCCCGATGCGACCGCCCTGCCAGGACGGGGTGATCATCTCCGACGGGCTGCTCTACTGGGGACCGTGGATGTGCGGCTGCCAATTGAGCCTGTACGGACACGTCGGGCTGGCGTCGGCCGGAGGTTTCGATTTTCACCCGGCGGTGGACGATTCCCGTCTGGAAACGGGATACGACGGGCCGCTGGGGCCGGAACTCGCCGTGCGGCCGGGCGATTGGCCCTGTTATCAGGGCGACAATGCGCGGACGGCCGTGGCCAAGGTGGAGATCCCTCGTCGTGTCAAGCGGTACTGGACGTTCCAGCCCTCGACGCCCTGCCGTCCGACCGCGCCGGTGACCGCCGGGGGTGTCGTGTTCGTCGGCGATGAAAGCGGGGTGGTGCGGGCGCTCGGGATCGCCTCCGGCCTGGAACACTGGAAGGGCTACACGGACGGGTCCGTCTTCCTTCCGCCGGCCGTGGCCGATGGACGCGTCTTCGTGGGTTCGGCCGACGGGCGGGTTTATGCGTTCGAGGCGGGAACGCCGGGGAGGATGCTGTGGAGCTTCCGTGCCGCGCCGGCCGAGCAACGGATTCCCGTTTTCGACAAGCTGATCTCCCGCTGGCCGGTGGGCGGCGGCGTCGTTGTCCAGGACGGCGTCGTTTACGCGGCGGCCGGGATCGTGAATTACGACGGCACGTACGTCTACGCTCTGGACGCGGCCACCGGGAAAGTCAAGTGGTATAACGACACGTCCGGCACGGTCTCCCAGGCCCGCAACAGCGGCGTGAGCCTTCAGGGCGAATTGCAGATCCGCGACGGGGAACTCCGTTTCGCCGCCGGCAACGTGCACGACGTGGCCCGTTACGATCTGGCGACGGGCAAGTGTCTCAACGCGCCGAACCAGAGCGTGCAGTCGAGTTTTCGCACGGCCTACTATCCGTACTACCCGCGTTACGGAAAGTACCTCTCCTTTGCCCACACGTACGACGACGGCAAGACGTTGGGCTATATGGCCAGCTACGACGGCGTGCAGCACTCGCGTCTGACGCTTCTGGCGCCGCTTTCGGCCGGCGCGGCCGCCCCGCCAAGGCCGACGGACCGAGTGACCGACCGCCCGGCGGACCGGCAGCCGGGACCGCAGCGGAAGGTGCTCTGGCAGGAGCAGACCGGCCGGGTGTACAACAGCTTCATCCTCGGCGGCGACGTGTTGCTCACGGCCGGTCGAACGGGTCCTCAGGACGCTGCCGAGTCGTTCCTGGCGGCGATGGACGTGAAGACCGGCGAGGACGTCTGGTACCAGAAGCTGCCCGCCGGCGTGGTCAAGGGCGGCACGGCCGTCGACGCGGATGGCCACATCGTGGTGTCGCTGGAAGACGGCCGGGTGATCTGTTTCGCGGCAGGGGAGTGATTACGGGCGTTCAGGAATTGATTGTACAGTAGCCATCTCGCTCCGCGAGATGCAGCCCCGTCTGGCACGATGAGGGATATGCATGGCAAAACCGAGCATCGTCGGCGACATCATCAACTTTCGTGGACTGGTCTACGGACCGGTCAACGAAATGGGAGTGGTTGCACTATTCGCCAAGGTGTGCGAGGAACTCGGCTTCATTATCGAAGAGATTCGTGCGGAGTTCCCCGATTGCGTCGCCCGGCGGCAAGTGGACAAGGGCTGGGAACGACTCGCCATCGAGTTCGAGTTCAAGAGCAGCAATTTCCAGCGGCACGGGCATGATCCGGATGCGTGCGATTTGATTGTCTGCTACGAGCACGATTGGGAGACGTGTCCGTTGCCCGTGCTGGCCTTGAAGCCGTACATCGCGGAAGCCAAAGCGAACGTCTCCGGTCCGCTTCAGCGCGTCCGGACTGCGGAGCCGCTGGAGATTCGCAGAACGGCCGTCACGGCCGGCGGACTCAAGAACGGCTACATCAACATCAAGCCGCTCGATGACTTCTGGCCCGAAGAGTGCATCGGAGGGAACACGGATCGCGCGGCACACCATCTGATCGTCGAGTTCGAAGGCATCGGCCGGGTAACGACCGACATTTCCGGCAGACACAAGACGTTTCGTACCGCACACGCCGAAGTCAAAGAACTCTTTCGATCGCATGGCCTTCGACCCGGAGACAAGATCGAGATCATCCGGTTGGGAAAGTACGAGTACAAGGTCCGCCCGGCGAGTCTTGGTTCAGAAGGAGCCGTCTCATAGGGCTCCGTTCGCCGGCCCCCGAAGCCCTGCCGACTGTTCCTGCTCTTCTTCCGGCCTCGACGGTCCGGCGGCCTTCAAGGCTTCGAGGACGTCGCTCTGCGACAGCAGGTCTGCCAGAACGATGACTTTGCTGTCCGGTTTCTCCGCCGGCCAAACGGCCAGGACGGGGATGGAATTGTAGCCGAGGTCGTTGATGGCCTGCTTGATCATCGGCGACCGGTCGGTCCAGTCGCCCAACATGGGAACCACTTGATTCTTTTCGACAAGGTCGCGGACCGCTTGCGTGTCGACGGCGAATTTCAGGTTCGTCTTGCACGTCAAACACCAGTCGGCCGAGAAGTCGACCATGACGGTCTTGCCTTCTGCCCGGGCTTGAGCCAAGGCGGCCGGCGAGAACGGCTTCCAGGGCATCTTCGACTCGTAAAGCAGCACCGTGAAGGCGAAAAGGCCCACCAAAGCGGCAACCAACATGCCGCCGCCCCAGGCGGCCGACCTTGCCTGCGGGCCGGCGGTCAGCGGCGTGCGCCCGATCAGCCAGCAGGCAAACCAGAGCCCTATCAACAAAGTAAGCGTGGGAACGAAGTACGTCGCGCTGAGTGTCGTAAACAGGTAGACAACCGTGCCGAGAAGCAGAAACGCCATCACTTGTTGGAAGGTTGCCATCCAGGCGCCCGGTTTCGGCAGGAACCGAATCAGTCTCGGAAAAGCACCTATCAACAAATAGGGCGAGGCCATCCCCAATCCGACGGCGGTGAAGACCAAGTAAGCCATGTACGGCGGCTGGTCCAGCAGAAAACCAAACACCGGGCCGAGAAACGGTGCGCTGCACGGTGTGGCCAGAATCGTCGCGAAGACTCCCTTGAAGAAGGCGCCGCCGGCCCCTTCCTTGGTCTGCAACTGGCCGGCCCGCCCGCGGCCGATGAAGCCCGGAATGGGAATCTCCCAGACGCCCAGGAAACTCAGGGCCATCACGAAAACCAGCCCGGTCATCACCACCTTGAACCAGGGCAAAGTAAACTGTTCGCCCCAAGCGAGTCCCAACGTGGCGGCCAACGCGGCAAGGACCATGAAGACCGAAAGCAGCCCGACGCAGTACCAGACGTTCAGCGCGAGCACCCGGGCACGGCTTTCACCGGCCTGTTCGAGAAACGAGAGGATCTTCAGGCTGATCACCGGCAACACGCACGGCATCAAGTTGAGGATCAAGCCGCCCAGGAAGGCAAACGCGAGCGTCTGCGCCAGCTTGCCCAGGTCCAAGGGTTCGGCGATCTGCTTGCTCGGCGCGGTTGCGACCTCGGGAATCTCCATCCCCGGGCCCTTCAGTGCCGTGAAGGCGATGTCCAGAGGCTGTTCGCACTTATTGTCGGTGCAGGGCAGCGCGTGCAGCGTTCCTTCGATTTTCAGATTCTGCGGATTGACGCCGTCGGCCAGTTCGATCGGCGCGTAGAAGATCACGCTCCCCTCGTGCATCGGCACCTGGGAGTCGAAGACCGGCTTCTCTTCGGCCGGGGGATAAGCCTGGAAGGTCCCCACCCGCTTGATGCCAACGGCCCCCGTCACCTTGACGGCGGTCTGGGCCGTCGGCCCGCTGCCGGTGTAGTCCAGGGAATAGATGTGATAGCCCGGATCGATCGTCGCCTGGACGAACAACCTGGCGGGCTTCTGCTCGGTGGGCTCCGTAAACTGAGCCGTTACTTGAACCCTGTCGAAAGTATTCCAGGCGGGGCCGGTTTGCCATTGGTCCTGGAGCCCCGGCAACGGCTGCCCCGGAAAGAACGGTTCGTCCTGGCCCGCCGCCGGCCAACTCGCCGCGCACAACAGCAGCAAACCGGAGATCCAAATCATTCCCTGAAAACGACTTCGATTCATGGTTGGGTCCTGCGGCCGGAGAGGTCCGAGTTCACGCAATCCATCTATTATTCCACGATCGTCAGGCTGCGAGAACGGCAAATAGTTCTTGCATCGGCAAGACGGATGCGTCGCGTTCGGCGGCAACGTGGACACTGCTTGCAGACGCCTGGAATTGCCCCCGCAGAGTCACCAACCATCATCAGCCACTTGCGGCTTTGCGACCAGCACTTACGATTACCACTAGACACCCAAGGGTAGTAGATCCAGGAATATCATTAAAACCCTCACGAAAAGCTTGCAAGTCCGACCAGACAATGGTATGTTAGCCCTCAGTATCGAGAATGGGTGGGCCGTGCTCATCGGCGACTCGATCCGCCGTTTCGCCGAGAAACATCACGACCTGCCCGAACTCATCGGAACCTGCAACAGATCGGTTTGCAGCGAGGCAGCTTTTCTCTTGGCCATCTCAGGATACGGTCCTATCCGACTGGGACTATTCACGCAGTGTTCGTGAATGAATTCCGGCCAAGGGTCATTTCATTATTTGTCTAGGGTGCTCTCTTGCCTGGTCGCTAAGGAGTAAGAACGATGAAGAGGCTTTTGCTCGGCGTGTTGATCGGATTGTTGTCGACCGGCGGTGGCGCGGCCCGGGCGGGCCTGGTCGTCGCCGAAGACTTGCTGGTTAACTTGGACGCCCGGGGCTTGGCACTCGGTCCGGCCCTTGATTGGGTGAACGAGGGTTCGCTCGGAGGGGTGTTTGCGGTCAACGGCAATCCGCAGGTCCAGGACGTCAGTGACGGCGTCCTCACCGCCACTGCAGTGACCTTCGACGGCGCCGGCGACTGGTTCGTCGGGCCCAACGCCCCCTTGGGCATCGAAGATGAGGGCACCCGGTCCATCGAAGCCTGGGTCTACAATCCCGCCGTGGCCGCCGAAGAAATGATTGTTTCCTGGAGCCACCGGGGAACGAATGCCAGGAACAATTCGTACGGCTACGGGAGTGACGACGCCTATGGTGCGGCCGGCCATTGGGGCGGCGCCAACGACATCGGCTGGAACAACCCGCATCCGGCCGACGGTCAATGGCACCACCTCGCCTGGACCTATGACGGCACCATGATGCGCGTCTATGCGGACGGCGTCGAACTCAACTCGAAGGACTTGGGCGATACGCTGGACTCCTTCAACGGACTGAGCATCAACATCGGCGCCCAGCGGAACAACGCCGGAGACGCGGTGGGGGACCTGCCGGTCTCGCTTTCGACGGCCCAAATCCGCATCCACGACGGCGTGCTCTCGGCCGACGACGTGCTCTTCAACTACAACGCGGGAATCACCGCGGACATCACCGCGGCGGAGTTGAGCAGTCTGTTGACCGGCAACTGGAACGACAACGCGACTCCCGTCTGGTCGACGACCGACCCGACGATCACGATTCCCACCGACAATACCGCCGTCGTGGTCAACGACGGACACACGGTGACCATTCAGACCGGCGCCGCCGCCGGCCTGGCCCATTCTCTGGAGATCCTGGGTACGGGCAAGGTCGTCGTGGGCGCGAACCAGTCGCTGGCGGTGAGCACGCGAGTAGACGGCTCGAACGTCGAGTTGGGTGACGGCGCCGTCTTGTCGGCCCGCTACGGCTCGATCGACTCGCTGGTGGCCACCGCCGGCAACGCCACGATCGACGTCGGCACGAACTTGCCGGTGGGTTTGCTGGGCGACGGCGGCGTCGCGGGCACGCTGGTCAAGACGGGTGCCGGAACGCTCATCCTGGACAATTCCGCCGGCAATGGGATGTCGGCCGTCGCGGACACGATCTTCCGGGTCGAGGCGGGCACGCTTCAGAGCCAGGGCGCCGACCCCCTGGACCAGGCCACGCGTCTCCAACTCGCCGGCGGCGCGTTTCGTCTTCTCGGTGCGGCGACCGACGCGTCGAGCGTGGACGTGGCGCTTAGCGCCGATTCCGCGCTGAAGCTGGACACCGGCGGCGACGTGACCTTCGGCACACTGACCCTCAAGAACGGCATCCTCACGACCACCGGCACCTCCAGCGGCGTCACCTTCGGCTCGACGGCCATCGACCCGGCGGCTACCCGTGTGGGCGTGAACCCGGAAATCGAAACGGACTTCGGCGTCGACCCGCTGGACGCCACGGGAACCGCCTTGGAGGTCTTTTCGAAAGGCGGATCGGGCAAGCTGATCCTCGGAGCGCCGGATTCGACGCTGGCGTTCGCTCCCGCCGGCATGACGGGCGTTGCCATCGACGCCCACCAGGGTGAGCTGGTCATGATCGGCTCCGAGGCCTGGGGTGGATCCACCGCGATGCTGCTCTCCGGCGGCGTCATGACGATCGCCTCGGGACCGGGCCCCCTGGACAACGGCGGGCCGGGCCTGCTCGGCGAATTCTACGGCAGCGACGTCGACATGGCAGACGTGGTCGCGTATTCCGGGGGATGGATCAGCCCCATTCTGGCAGGTGCGGGCGGCACGAGTTTCGAAGCGTTCACGGTCGACGCCCAGGGCATTTCTCCGACCCTCAATTACCCGGCCGGCGACGTGGACGCCAGCGACGGCGACATCTTCGGCAATCTCTTCGACCCGGCCGCCGACACATACAGCGATGACTTCGCCGTGCGCTGGACCGGCAAGATCCTGATGCCGGACGAGGGCGACTACAAGTTCACCCTCGCGACGAACGCAGGCGGCAAGCTGTGGATCGACGGACAGCAGGTGGCGTCCTACGCGCAGAGCGCGAATCAGTTCGTCCCGGCAACCGGGACCTTCACCGTGGCTGCCGGCGAGGAAGGACAACACGACATCGTCGTCGGGTACTCCGATATCGCGCTCGAGTCGGGTATCGAGTTGACTTGGGACTACGGCAACCTGGGCGACGGTATCGACCCGCAGTACCTGTCTCGCGAGCCGACGCCCGGGGCGAGCGAGTCGCTGGCCATGACCGGTCACACCGTCGAGGTGATCGCCGATTCCACGCTCAACGCGATGGGACCCACGGCCGATTTCGGCCCCTTGACTCTTACCGCCGGGACCCTGACCACGGCCGGCGCGCCCGGCGGCATGAGCTTCACCTCCACGACCGTTTCCGGGACGGCCGGCGTCCATGCCCAGACCGCCACTACCCTGGGCGACGTGACGATCAACGAGGGCGCCGTGTTGACCACGGCGGGTACCGGTCCGATCGTCTTCCCCACCGGCATCGCGTTTGTTCCGGGTATCAACTCCGCGGGCGTGGATCTGCAGGTGGCGACCGAATTGGGCACCATCGACGCGACAGGCACCGCCGACGGGTTCGTGTTTTCCATGCGCGGTCCGGCCGGCTTGACTATCGGGCCGGACACGGCGACGAAATTCCAGGGCATGACCGGCGCCGTCTTGGATGCCGGCGGAGGCCCGTTGACGCTCATCGGCAACGCCGCCTGGGCCGGGGCCAACCAGGCGAGGCTCTCGGGCGGGACCTTCATAGTGACCGACGTGGCACTCCCGATACCCGCGATGCCGCCCGGAATCGCCTTCTGGCTCGACGCGGATGATCCGACCACGTTGTCCACCACCGCCGACGGCACCGGCCCGGCGCCGGCCGACGGCCAGGGCGTGGCCTATTGGGCCGACAAGGACGGCAGCGGCAACGTCGCCACCGCGCCGGCCGGCATGCCGCAATTCGTCGCCGATGGGGTCAACGGCAAGCCCGTGCTGCGATTCGTCGCCGCCGAAAGCGACAGTCTCGACTACGCCGACGTCGCGGCTCAAGACACTACGACGTTCATCATGTACAAGATGAACGCCGGCTCCGGCTGGCGGAATCCAATGGACGCTACCAGCACCACCCAGGGCTGGCTCCACATGACCAGAGACCAGGAACGCTCCCTGCAAAAAGGCGGTGGCGACCAGAACCTTTTCTCGGGGGTTTCGGCCCACGAGTGGCACCTGCAATCCTTCCAACTGAAGACGCAGGATTACCGACTGTGGGTCGACGGCGTGATGTTCGGACCGAATACGACGTCCACACAGACGTTCGACCCGTTCACCCAATTGGGCGGCTTTACCAGTCTTGACATGGACGTCGCCGAGGTGCTCGTCTACACCGGCACGCTCAGCGACGCGGAACACGTGGCCGTCGGCACGTACTTCGCCGACAAGTACGGCCTGAGCACTTCGTATCGCATGCCGATCCCCGCGTTGACTCTGACGGACAAACACTTCACGGTCGCGGCCGACTCCACGCTCTTTGCCGACACGGATTTCTCCGCGGACTTCGGCAACCTCAGGCTGGAGAACGGCGTGATGAGCGTGACGGGCGCGCCCGACGGCGTGACCTTCCTCTCGACCACCGTGGAGACGGCCGCACCGGACGACGTAACGGGCATCAACGCCCAGATGGACTTCTTCGGCGGCCCGTTGACCATCGCAAGCGGCGTGTTGGAAACGGCGGGTCAACCGATCGAGTTCAGTTCGACGACGATCCCCAACGGTGCTACGACCGTCGGATTCAAGGTGGAAGGGCCGTTGGAATTGGGCGTGATCACCGGCGAGGGTGATCCGGGCGCCGGCCCGGCGGTCGTGATCTCCAAGAGCGGGTCGCTGGAACTGGCTTTGGCCCAGCCCAACGTGGGGCTGGAAAACGCGACTTTCGACGCCCGGGAAGGCGTGTTGAGGATGGTCGGCATCGATGCTTGGGGCGGTTCCACCGAGGGCCGGATCTCCGGCGGCACGCTGTCGATCGACGTTTTGGGCGCCGGCGGCGATCCCCTGCTGCCGGTGGATTTGCTCGATACGAACATCACGGTCGTCGGCGGCGGTACGCTCGGTGCGGCTATGTCCGGTCTGAATCTCAACGTGCTGAACATCGGCGACGGAGAAACCTTGACGACCACGGGTAGCCCGATCACCTTTTCCAGCGTCAACTTCGAGGGTGACGGCGACGCGACCGTGGGGATCCACTCCAATACGGACACCACCCTGACCGAAGCTTCCGGCCTGGACGGCGGCGGACGCAATCTGACGATCGCGATCAGCGGCTCGGGACGCACGATCCTCACCAGGCCGGGGACGAACCTGGAAAACACCACCTTCCGACTCGACTCCGGCGAGTTGGTCGGGTTGCTCGATCCCGGCGGCGCCTTCGGCTCGGTCGCCTTCAACGGCGGCGGGCTGCTCGTCTCGAGCACCGGCGGAAACCTCACGTTCGACAACCCGCTGTCAGTTACCGGCGATGGGACGTTCGCAACCACCGCCGAGTTACCCGGCGGCGTGGGGAACGTCGAAGTGGCCCTCAACGCCGTGACGTTCGACAACCATGCGGTCCTTTCCTTGGAGGCCAACGACGGTTACACCTTCAACCTCAACGGCCCCATGTCCGGCAAGGGTGGAGTCGAGTTCCTCGGCGGCAACGTCAACCTCCAGGCCAACGCGCCCATGGAGTACCAGGGCAAAACCGTGGTCCGCGGCGGCACGGTCGTGGTCGACGCGCCGATCGACGCTACCACCGGACTGGAAGTCCTCGGCGGCAAGATGGTGATCAACTCCGACGTGATCGTCAACATCAGCGACCTCCTCGGTACGCTCGTTATGTCCGGGTTCATGGACCCCGCCAACCCCACCAACAGCGCCCTGATGGACTTCAGCAACGGGGGCGGCCTGATGGCGATGGTGCCCGTCGGAACCACCCAGTTCCGCGGCAATTTCGACATCAGCGGCGACGGTACTTTCCGAGGCTTGATTCCCGGGATCACCGTGAACGACTTGTACCAGACGCTCTTCACCGGCATGTTCAACGCCACGGTGTCGGGCGACTACCGCCTGGAATTCCAGAACAGGGACGACCGCGTCGTCATGTATCTGGACCTGGACCGGGACGGAGTCTTCCAGAGCACCGAGCGGATGCTCGGTGATAACGGCGTCAAGACGCAGTACCTCGACGCCGGAGAGTACGCGGTGGCGTTCGGCCACATGGAGGGCACCGGCGGCTCGCGGATCAGGTTCCTCATGCAAACCCCGCCCGACGGCCCGATCCCCACCAACTCGGTCGTCAATCTGGGCAACGCGGCGCACGCCGAGTTGTTCATCCAGCCCGACGCGATACCCGCGGCCACGACGGTCGACAACGGCGAGCTGGAAGTCAACGGAATGCTCGACGGCGGCAACCTGACCGTCACCAACAGCTCGCTGAAGATCGGCCCCGACGGGCTGGTTTTGGCCGATAAGGTGACCTTCGACGGCAACAGCACGGCGGACGTGGAAGGCTCGTTGGTCATCGCCGCGAGTCTGTCCTACCGCGTTGACACCGTTGTATTTCCGACCTTCACCGTCGGGGACGGCCAGGCAACGTTCATGGGCGCCGATCTGACCAAGAACGGACCGGAACGCATTACGCTCAACGGCACGCTCGCTATGGCCACTACCACGGGCGCGGAGGGCGACGGTTTGATGGGGTCGATCTTCCGCGGGACTCCCCGCAACGATACGCGTATGAACCTCATTGGCGCCGCCTACTACCCATCCGCCACCCGGATATTCACCGGCGACAAGGCGAACACCGTCCTAGCCGTTGCGGAGGATGGGGCGAACAATCTGCTCCTCTCCGGTACTACGCAGGCCTGGAATTCGTTCCCCAATTTCGATGGGAACGCGGATGACTTCATCACCGCTTACAGCGGTCGATTCTATCCCCCGGAAACCGGGGACTACCGGTTCCGCTTCGACTGCGACGACCGGGCGTGGATGTTTATCGACATGGACGATAACGGCACGTTCGACGACACGGTCGATCAAGTGGGCAATTATGAGTGGACCTCTAACGGCATCAAGACCCTGGAAGCGGGCAGGGGCTACAGTTTCGTGGCCATGGGCCAGGAGTACGCCGGCAATCAGACCTTCAACTGGTACTTTACGCCGCCGGGCGGAGCCGAAAAGCGAGTCGATCTCAGCGATCCGGCCCAGGAAGGTCTCTGGAGAACGATTACCCCGAGTGCGGCCCCCATCAGTATGCCGAATACGGACATCGTCGTGGAGAGCGATTCCGCCATCGACTTGGGCGGCCTCGCCGGGCAGTTCCGCAACCTGACGGTCGAGGGCGACTCGGAACTGTTGCTCGGACCGTTCGACCCGGGTGTGGGGAACGTCAGCACCTACACCTTTGCCGACGTGACCGCCGACGACGGCACGGCGGTTTACGGGGAGTTGGAGATCAGCGGAAACCTAAGCCTCGCCGGCGATGCCCCGCTCTGGTCGGCCACCGCCGGCGTCAACCCGACGATCCGCCACGGCTTGCTCGATCAGCACATCGGCACGTTGACGTTCGTGGGGCATCCGCAAATGGTCGTCGAAGAAGACGCCCAAGGCAACGTCCTTTCCACGCCCAGGACGACGTTCGAGATCTTCAGCGATCAGAGCGACAAGATCGTCCTGACGGGTACGCCGACGATCGACTCGGAGATGACCCTCGATGGCGACGTGACGCTGCGCGGGATCGGCGTGCTGTGGAACGGCAGCGTGCCGCAAGGCCACATCGCCTCGACCGACCCGGGCAACGTACCTCCCGAGCCCTTGACGCTGACGTTCGTCGAGGTTCAAGACACGTCGTCTAACACCCTCTCCGGCATGTTCGACGTTCCGGAAGCGTTCGCCGGCCATCACATCGGCAGCGGCATCTTCAACATGGACGTCCATCCGGTCCTGCCGACGACGCAAGAGGTGTACGACCAAGCCGTGCCCGGCGAACTCCTCTGGCTGGAACTCGGCCAAGTGGATCTGCTCGGCCAGCCTATTCCCGAAGAGGCTTGGGGATGGCGATACTATCCCGTCGATCCGGGCGACCCGAACTCGGGTTTTCTGCCGAAGGTCACCGACGCCAACGGCCTGACTTACCACCTGGTCGACGATGGTGTGATCTCTTACGGAGACCTGGGCAGCATCCCCCGGCTTGCGGAGGATGAGGCCTTTTCCAAGGTGACCGGCGATCTCTTCATCGCTCGAAGCGGCGACGCCGACGGCGACGGGGCGGTCAACGGTCTGGACGTCGCCGCGATGATCGGCAATTGGACCGGCAACCGGTGGAAGCCCACGCCGAACAAGACGTGGCTCGACGGCGACGTGGCCGGCGGCCCCTCCGACCGCGGCGACGGACAGGTCAACCTGCGGGACTTCATGGCCTTGTTGCAGAACTACAGCAAGGCCGACCCCGGCGTGGCGGAAGGCTCGGCAACGGCCGTGTACGACCCGGCGACCGGCCGGTTCACCGTCTCGGTCGACGGCGTGATGGCCTGGGCCCTGTCGGTCGACGGCCAGTTGACCGGCGAGGACGTCCAGGGCGTGGCGGCCGCGTTGCCCTCGGGCGAGGGCACGCTGGTCTCGGCCAACGGCGACGTGGTGGGCGCGGGCTCGCTCGTCGGCCTGCTCTCGTACGCCGACGTGGAACTCGGCCAACTGGTCGAGCCGGGCACCGATCCCAGCGCGATCACGTTCGAGTACATGCTCGGCTTCGGCAGCCCGCGCCAAAGCGGCACGATCACCGTCGTCCCCGAGC
>Ga0307378_10006527_pt1 | contig 15934 bp, 16 predicted proteins | sample UN1MG_FD_202238 | JGI IMG/M metagenome (GOLD analysis project Ga0307378, IMG submission 202238) | Soil microbial communities from Risofladan, Vaasa, Finland - UN-1 | ecosystem: Environmental > Terrestrial > Soil > Coastal area > Acid sulfate soil | place: Finland: Risofladan, Vaasa | collected... | reverse complement strand
TGCTCTCCGGTCATTTTAGTATTTCTCCGGGGGGCAGGGTTATAAAAAAACTAATCAGTCGTTAGTTAATAGTTAATAGCCCCTGACTATATACGATATCGGATATACTAAATTCCCGCGAAAGCGGGAATATGAAAGGGGGTTAATATGTTTGAAAAAGTAGATACTAAAGAAATTAAGGATATTAAAGAGAGATTAGAAGCAGAACTAAAGGATAATACTTACCATTTCAAAGAAAAGAAGAAGTTAAATCGCTTATCTATCATTTAGATACTTGGTTAGCCTGGAGAGATTATCAGGGACGGGAGCATTACCGGGAAGTAATTAAAAGCGAAAGTTAAAGGGGTTTTTAATATGTGGGAGAGCTTTAAAGAGGTATGGCCTAAAACCTTTTTAACCACTACGGTTTTATTGATTGCCTACGGGCTTTTTTGTGGTGTAAGAATGGTTTTAAAAGACGAAAAAAAACGGAGATCCGATAAAAAAGAATCGACAAAATTCAATAAAAAAGGGGGATAAACGATAAAAACGAAAATTTTATTATCGATCTTGGTTATATTTTTAATTTTAGCATTAGTGGGTTGTGGTCCTCATTTTCTTAATGGAACGGACGATGAAGGGCTTGTAGAACAGATAGTTTATGACTATTGGCTGGCAATAATGAATAGGCAGTATGAATTAGCTAAATGGTATTGCATACCCGGCGGAGTTTGGGATCATAAGACCGATGAATTGGAAGAATGTATTAATGCTAATTCTGAAGGCGAAGCTTCGGTAATAGTTTATTTTACTTACCCTTATTTTAATAAAAAAACTGAGATAATTGGAGATACTTCATTTGCGTATACAGGGGTTCCTATTGATAAAATACCTTTTCCTGGTAGTAGTGGGATAAGTGGTATTGGTTCAGAGGAATATGAAATGGAATTGATTAGGGAAACCCCATTTGAAGGCTGGATGCTTAAATAAAATTTAAAAATTAAAAAAATAAGGTGGTGATCATAAGAAAATGGGTAAATTAATATCTTTTCTTTTTAACCTGGCTCGCAGGCTTAATGATATTTCAAAGGTGGCTTCCGGTGATCCGAAGAAAATTACCAGGAGAATAAAAAATAAAATTATAGGTAGGAAATTGATTAAAAAAATTTGGTAATAAGGGGGTATTTAAGAAAATGAAAAGGAAATATTTTTTGGTAGTCTTATTTTTAATATTAGCTATGTTTTTACCAGGTTGCAATGGAATTATCACACCATCAATAAATTTATCTGGCAATTGGACTATGACTAATTCCAGTGCTTCAGGCGTTACAACTTCAAAATGTTTAATTTGTTTGTATAGAGCTATTAACTTATCTGGATGAGTAATTTAGTTTAGATTTAAAATATTATCCTTTTAATAATTTAAGTATAAAGAAGAATTTTATTTATATTTATCTATTGATTATTTATTATTGTTATAATAACTTAAGGTTCTTCACTTATCCAATAGTAAGTGTAAATTAATTCAAAAGGTACAACTTATTTTAAAAGTTATTCTGTTTTTTAATTCCTAACAGATGCCAATTATTTCTTCTAACTTTTGCTACATCGTTTCAGTTTCCTCATTCATACAAAAAGTTCGAAAATCGTTCTGTTGGGGGAAGTATAATAAATATAGAAAATATATTAATGATAAAATAGTGATAGTAAAAATTTAAATTAATTGGAGGATTTAATTATGAAAAAGAAAGCGTTCTTTTTGTCTTCTAAGATATTGCCACTTTTTTTATTAACTCTTTTACTATTAAGTTTTTTACTAGTCTCTGGGTGTTCCCCTATCTCAAATCTACTTTTTGGTGCTTCCGGTTCTATTGAAGTAACTACTTATCCTTCCGGAGCAAAGATCTTTTTAAACGGCAACGATACCGGGCATATTACTCCCTATACTATACCCAGCCTTCCTAAAAGAACTTATGAAATTAAAGTAGTTCTTGGGGATGTAAGTTATACAGAAACAGTTATAGTATATGCTGATAATACTTCTAGTGTATATAAAGATTTGCTCCCTCGACTTAACAAAATTGTAGTTCAGCCTACCTCTATGAATTTAGAAGCAGGAAAATCTCAAAAAGTTGATTCAATTGTTGCTTACTACGTTGATTCAGGTTCAGTCAACCTCGCGTTAAGTGATTGCAGTTATAGTTCAAGCAGTAATCATGCTACTGTTAATAGCAGCGGAACTATTACTGGGGTATCAGAAGGCTCAGCCACAATTACTGTATCCTATACTGATGTAGAAATCACTAAAACTGCTACTATAGATGTAACCGTTAGCTCAGCTGTTCCTCCTGCAGTTGTTAATCCTATAGTATATCGTGCTTTACTTGTAGGAGTTGGTAATTATGAAAATTACGGTGACTTAAATGGTCCACCATATGACGTGGCGAGAATGTATTATATTCTTGATCAGTGCAAATTTGGTTCATTAAATACTGAATTTTCTATTATTAATGATGAATTAATAGATTTGTATGCAACAAAAACTGCTATTTTACAAGGAATTGCTTCTACCTTTTCTGGAGCAGATAATAATGATGTTTCTTATTTTTACTTTAGTGGTCATGGTGATTATGCTACTGATGGTGTGTATTTTACCAATTTTTATATATGTCCAACTGATACCCTTTTAACTTCATATGATAATGATATCAGTATAAATGAATTAGAGATGGCTTTAAGTGCTATACCAGGTACAAAGGTAGTTATTCTCGATTCCTGTTTTTCAGGCGGGTTTATTGGAAAAGGTAAAGGAAAAATAACAATTTCTAAAGAAGAAATGGTATCTTTTAATGATGAGATTATTAATGTTTTCTCCCAAGCCCAATCCAAAGGACTGCTTACTACTAATCAATACAAAGTTTTAACATCCTGTCATTACTATCAAACGTGTTCCGAAGACATTTTATATCTATATGATAATTATCCATTTGGATTATTTACTGCTGCTTTTTGCGATGGATGTGGATATGGTGATGTAGCTGGGACCTTACGGGCTGATGAAGATAGTAATTATAAAATTTCTTTAGATGAAATGTATAACTATATTTTAGATTTAATACCTATTATGGAACTATATTATAGTATCGATAATAGACAAGATGTACAGGTCTATCCTGAAGATTCTAATTTTACTATCATAGAACATTAAAAGCTATTTAATTTATTTTCTTTTGCAATTTTTTATCAACAAAGATAGATGTATCATAGTATTACAAAATATTATTAATTTAAAATAATATATATAAAAGTGATAAAAAATTATATTTATTGATAATTATAGAAGAAGGGTAGCTTTTTAATATAAATAATGGAAATAATGGGTGAATGAATGCAAATAATAGCGTTAATAAATCAAAAAGGTGAAGTAGGTAAGACTACTTGCGCCATCAATTTATTCAAGATCTGAGGAGAAATAATGTTTTTAGAAGTTAGTGGATTAAATTAACAGGAGATGATAAATAATAAAAATATTTAGGGATATTGAATTACAAAAATCTCTTGGATCATGTCTAAATGAATTAAATCAGGAAGTTCAATCTGTAGATAAGAACGAACTATTGAATATGAACGAGACTAAATATATAGCTTACCTTGTGGATAAATATCAAATTGAACCTTTATTATTTTTTTGGGAGGAAGAATATATTACAGAATACGAAAAAATGATTCCTGCTGAATCACATCCTTCTGTTGATTTTTTTATTGAAAAAGGCAAAAAATATTCAAGACAAATTATTACTTATCACATTCCATATTTGGGCGATAAAAATTTATTACATTGTAGTAGGTCTATTTTTCAAGGTCGGAGCATAGAAGCTAAAATACAAGGGAATGAAATTTCTTTTGATATAATTAATTGGCGTGATGACCGGGAAGAAATAAAACGAGATGCAGAGGAAATTATTTCATATATACAGGAGCAGGAAAATTACATTAAAAGTGAGGTACATGGGTATAATTCTAATTTAGAAAATAAAGCTCGTCAGATTTTTCAAGATCGTAAGGCAATTATCCTTAAACAATATAACTTAGTTGAATCTTTGGGTGTTCCTTTTAAAAGGGCTGAAAAAGTTCCTTTTACCTTTTCAGTGCCAATAGTAAAGAAGGAGCCAATAATTAAACCTTCTTCCTCAAGTGAAAAATTTTTTCCGGAATTTACTCTAGATGCATCGGTATATAATGATATTTTAAGAATATGCCATGAAACTGGTATTGAAATGGAAAGACACCCAAGCATTTATACTGGTAAAGATGAAGATACTTTACGAGACCATTTTATTATGTTTTTGTCGCCCCATTTTTCAAGTGTAACAGGTGAAACTTTTAATAAGATAGGTAAGACAGATATATTAATTAGATATGAAAATTCAAATATCTTCGTTGCAGAATGTAAATTTTGGAAAGGCATAAAAGCCTTTTATGAAACTATTGATCAGATATTGTCTTACCTTACTTGGCGAGATTCAAAAACTGCAATTTTATGTTTTGTGAAAAATAAAGAATTAAATCCTATTTTAGAGCAAATAGAATCCGAAACCCCAAATCATAGTTGCTTTGTGAAATATAATGGAAAACAAAGTGACAGCTGGTTTAATTTTGAATTTCATTTAAAAGATGATCCTTCTCGAGGGATTAAACTTGCTGTTTTATGTTTCCATTTTCCTTCATAAGAAAATGATATATTGTTAAAATATAAGTTAAGAATATTTTTTTTATATGTTTGGCTTGAAAATAAAAAATTCTTACTTTTATAATATATGGTTAGAATAAGAGTAGGGAGTATGCTTATTGATAAATAAAGGATAATAAGCAATTAAATTGGATTTATAACACTTACAGAAATGTTAATTAAATCCTTTAGCTTATAGATGTTTCGTAATTCTTCTCTCATTTGGTTCCAACTAGAAAACGTTAGGGGAGTCAGACAATTACCAGCCCTTTGGCATTTTGCTGAAGGGCTTTTATTATTTAATAAACTATTTTCATAGAAAAAGAAGGATTTTTAATAAGCTGCATAGTATATATAAAATAGTGACTAAAAGAAGTTTAATTAGTGTATTTTTTATCTAAAAAGAATATCTATAATATCATTATGCTAAAATAAAAAGCTATATTATCTAAGATTTAGTACAAGAGTAGCATTCTTTCTATATCCCAAGAGACCCACTAAGTAACACATCCTAACTATACTAATCATCCAACTACCAATTATCTATAATCACCTGACTTTTTAACTTTTTAGCTCCGATTTATCTTTCTCGGAATACTTGGATACCTTTAGATATTTTAACCACAATTCTTTTTATATATGCAATAAGAATATTATAAATATAATTTCTAAAAATTATTTATAAATAGTTTAGAAGGATAAATTATGAAAATTAAATGCCCTCTATGTGATTTTGAAAATGAAGAAGGAAGCAAATTTTGTACAAATTGCAATGAACCTCTTTCTAAATTAGGCTTTTCTGATGATAATCCTTATTTAAAGAGAGTTGAAAAAAAAGAGGAAACTGTGGAGGAAGAATGGATTCCGGATAATAAAAAAGGAAGAGAAAAAGACCAGCCTTACAATAGAGAAGTTATAATTAAAGATAAATCTTCTGAGCTTTTCTTAGATGATTTAGTAAAGGAAAATGTAGATAATAAAAAGAGGCACCGAACTTGTGGGAATTGTGGGGGATCTTTACCAGATGGTGTGAAAAAGTGTCCAGAATGCGAAAAAGCCAAAATCTTCAGATAACACTACTTTCGCCTCCCGCTATGTTACCGACGACTATCAAAACATTTTAAATACTTTAGAAGTACTAAATTATTATGAAAGAAATATTATAAAATTTATTTTAAATATTATTAAAAGATTTAAAAAAAGAGAAGACCTTCTGATAAGAATTACCTGTAGCTTACATTTATTGACCTACCAATTAGATAGTAAAAAAGCAAATTCTAAAGAAACTTTACGGATTTTAAATGATGAGCGGGAATTCGAAAAAAAAGTAGAATATTTTAAAAAGGATAGCACTTCAGGGAAGAAAAGGTTATGGTGTTGTATTAGGGATTACAAGAAAGGTTTATATCATAAAGTATTTAGTGAAGCAATAAGAGAAGTTACAGGTAGGGAAGCAAGCAAGTTTATTAGTATATGGGATAATTTACCAATGGAACAGATAGAATTACCGGGAGATGTTTGGAATAATAGTTCACTATTTAAAAATAATTTATTTGCCAAAATATTAGATATTGATAGTATTCCGAAGACTTGGGAGATGCCTGAAATTATTAGAGATATTTATAAACAATTGAAAAATTCTGAAGAAATTAATGATTTTTATCCGGAACAATTTGATATTACTTTTGATTTTGTACCCCGAATGTGTAGTAAAAGATTGTGTGATGTCTGTCCTTTTGGCCAGAAGGGCGTTGAATTAGTCTGCATACCGAGCGAAGACAAATATTGCCCTATAGCCTTTTTGAGTTGTGGTTATATGGCGGAGTGTGTAGGAGTAAAAGGGGATTGTATACTTAAAGAAGGTATTGGTAAGGGGATATGCATGGGTAGAGTTGGAAATGGTAAACTAAAATACAAGGAGATGATAGAGAATGGATAAAGATAAGAAGCGGGATAGGAAAGAAGTTGTAACTGTAGATCCTGGTTCACTTCTCTCAGGTGGAGTAGATGTTCATCTCTATGGGAAGGGAAAAGATTATGGAAAGCATGCACATGGTTGGGGTAGAACCGAGGAAGAAGCTAGAGAAAATGCTTACAAACATTGGCGGGAGAACTATGAATGAGTGGAAGATAGTGTAGGAAATAGTGGGGCAGTATACACAAGTTTACTAGTTCCCAAATCATTGAATGAAGTCACTGAAATAAAAATAGGTAAAATAAAAGGAAATACAAAAAGTAAAAGAATATCTGATGTCAGAAAACTTTATATTAAAAGCTTTAAAAAGTATCCAAATTCTTGAAATAAAGAGATAGTCGATTTGTTTGAAATCGAAAGTCAAACTTAACTAATGTGTTAAGCGGAGGATATAAAGAAAATGACTTCATGATTAAACCGGGTATAACTTCTATCGACCTCATAGGAGTCTAAATCTTTTGACTCCCATTGAATGTAGTAGTAAGTTAAATAACAAAGATACCTCAATGGTGCAAATGTATTGGACTCAAACATATACTTGACAAAGGCAATAAATAAGAGATATAATAATTTCGGTGCGAGTATTTTTCGCCCTAACGTAAACTATCACCCAACTAAAACGAGTAAACACTTAACATTTCAAGGAGTAATGTTTAGATGTTTATTTTATCAGGTGAAGCGTATTCTGTCTCTAAATTATCCCTTTTAACCTACAATGAACAAATTAATGAAGCAAAAAAAGATAAAGATTTAAAACAAAAATACTTCGTTCTTAACCTTGGTTTATCCCACCCCCCTTAATAAAAATTTGAAAAATGATTAAAATATCTACTCTAAAATTAGCAAAAAACTAGTTAATATTTCGTCGCATTATATAGATAAAAAAATTTTTTGGCTGAAATAGTGGGAAAAAGGGAATAATTATTAAAGAGAGGGATGCTGACTTTTTAGAAGTTTTTTAATAATCGTTGCACATCTTTATCATATGTTTCTACTATTAATAATAATCTAATTCAACTGTTTTGCTATTAAACTGTTCTTTAAATTCGTGTCAACCAAACCTTAATGTTTATTCTGATAAAAAGTATTCATCTAATAATATGAAAGAAAAATACAAGGAGAAGTCTAAAATGGAGGAAAAAAAGAAACTAAATAAATGGCTTAGCAAAGCGTTAAGAATAATTGCTATTGTTGAAATGATAATTATTTTTATTCTGGCTGTCATTGCACTTTCTACAGGAAATATTTATTTATTCAAAGTATTGTTGTATATAGCAGTCATTACTGCTTTTTTTTCCATTTCTCTGTTAATTTTAAATTTCTTAAAAATAATAGACTCAAACCCGATTATTACTACTGCCGCCGCTTTTTTATTATTATCACTTACTTGTGGTCTAATATTAGCTATATCAGGGTTTCCAACAGTAGCGGATTCATTGAATAAATCGATTGAAACATTAGAAAAGCTACCTGGTTTTATGGAGACTCAAACAAATCAAATGAATAAATCGATTGAAATATTACAAGAGGTTCACGATTTTCTTATTGAACCTAAACCCGAACCCAAACCTGAATAAAACATTGTAAATTTTTATTATTCTTACAGCAGCAAATTTCTTTTTATAATTACCCACAATTGTTTTGTGGGTAATTTATTTTTGACGTCTTTTTTATAAAAATACCTCAATAAATTAAATTTCATAAATAATAATTTATTTTTTTTAATACTTTTACTTTATTTGATTACGTTATTATAACTTTTTAAAAAGTATTTATAAAAAATAAAAGTAATAAGACACGGGTAAGATACAGTAAGACAGGTCACAAAATAGCAAAATAGGGTCAGGTCTTGCAATGACACATTTTTTTTCAACAAGCAAGCATTGAAAAAAAATGTGTCATTGCAAGACCTGACCCTAAAGCCTCTTGAAGGAAGAACCAATTAACCCAAGATATGTATTTGAAGTTCTTTTTGAAAAAGGGATAAAGGTGAGGCCAGGTGATGATTTTATCATCGAAACTGACGCTTCGAGCTATGTTCGTTCTCACTATAAACCGGGGAAAGCTACAGAAAAAATATTAATAGAAGAAAATATTAATAATATAAAAAAACCAAACATCTTTTTAAGTTGTGAATTTACAGAAATTCCTGGTGTTAATTTATTTGATATTTGCAAAAAGTATTTATCTATCTTATTTGATTTAGTTATAGAATGTGAAAAAAAATTTAAAGATATGAAATAAGACAATAAGATAAGGGGACGACAGACTATATGTAAATTAATATTGTCATAGGACGATTCTAATGACAATATTATGTAAAAGGAATGGCAGTATAGAAAGGCAACAAAGTACCCAAATAACTAAGATAATTTATAATGTTATACAGGAAAGGAAAATTAAATTATGCCACTCTCGAAATACTCGATGGATACGTTTATTGCACCTCGATTATCAGAACTAACAAAAGCTATAGCTCCAGATCTTCATTCTTGCACGAAAGAATATGGTAATTGGGTTATCAATTTCATACTTAACACAATAGTTCGGGTTAGAATCATAGAACAAAATCGACAATTAATTATGTACTTCCTAAGAAAAGTGGAAGGAGCTTTTCAAGAATATCATGAAGGGAGATATTTTTTAGAAAACTATATCACAAATCGTAATAAAAAAATATCCTCTTATTTCCACTCATTACGACACTTTGAAGCAGCTATGTCTTTGGCTTATCAAGCCTTCGAAACAATTCGGACGATGATTAAAGAGAAGTTATTCACTAAGGAAGACGGGACTCCTCTACAAAGACTAAATAAACTTCAAAACCTCAGTAAGCATGCAAATAAAGAAATTTCTCGGAGTGATTTTTCAGGCGAATTCAACATTTCCATCTGGTTGACAAACGAAGGCATCGAAAGCCATGAAACAACGCTTTCGTTTTCCGAATTCTCTTTACTTTTAATAGAGTTAGCGAAATTAGCTGAAGTCATTTCAAATCCGCCACTATCTATACAGAAGAAAAATATTACATAACCTTTCACCACTTACTGACAAAAATGTCAAAATGTCAGGGGGGAAGCTTGTATGTGCAGCGAAATGTTACGGGGATGGTTCTCTCCATTTCTATTAAATAAATAGGAAGTTGTATCAAGAGAATAGTTCGGTAATTTTTAGCAGAAAACCTATAGAATCTGAGGAGTTTTTTTACTAGATAGTTGAGGCTTTAGGCATTACTATAGATGACGTCCTAAAAGAAGACTTCGAAAAAGGGAAAGTTAAACCATAGAAAAAATAGTATGCGTTCCTATTTTAATTAAGTTTAAGTAATTTTTTATAAGCAATGGATTTTTATGCAGAAATATTTAGAAAAGAGGGAATAAAATATGAGTGATTTCCGAGATATAATTATCAAGCTTGCTATTACAATATATTCAAGTCCAGGAGTTTATGCTCTTCTTTTGGGATCTGGTATTTCCAGAGATGCAGGGATTCCTACTGGTTGGGAAGTTACTTTAGATCTAATTAAACAAATTGCTGTTACAGAGAAAGCGGAACCTAAAAATTTCGAAGAATGGTATCAAGAACGATATCACGAATCTCCAGATTACACTAAACTTTTAAAAAAATTAACTATAACTTCTGCTGACAGAGCCAACCTACTACGTTCTTATTTCGAGCCTACCAAAAAAGAGAAGGAAGAAAATATAAAAGTTCCTACACTTGCTCATAAATGTATCGCTACTCTGGTTAGATATGGTTATATTCGTATAATTTTGACTACTAATTTTGACCGTTTATTGGAAAAAGCTTTATCAGAAGAAAGCATTACCCCTACAGTTATTGCAACTGAAGACGATATGAAGGGCGCAATGCCTTTTGTACATAATGACTGTACAATTATTAAATTGCATGGTGATTATATGGATACCAGGATTAAAAATACTTCCGAGGAATTAGCTAAATATTCTGGAAAAGTTAATAAATATCTTGATCGAGTGCTTGACGATTTCGGTTTAATTATTTGTGGATGGTCAGCAGAATATGATACTGCTTTACGAAATGCTTTTTATAGGCACAAGAATAGAAAATTTTCTACGTACTGGACAGTAAAAGATAAATTAAATGATGAAGCTACTAAATTGATCAATCATTTAAAAGCTGAAAAAATTACAATCGAGAGTGCTAATAAATTCTTTATTCAACTTTTAGAAAAGGTTGAAGCTTTAAAGAATGTAGAAAGACCACATTCTTTAAAGCTTTCTTTGGCGATAGAAACAACCAAACAATATTTATCAGAAGATAAATATCGGATAAAATTATATGATTTTGTGTCAGAAGAGGTACAAAGGGTTTATTATAATTTTAGCTCAGAGCGGTTTGTTAATGTAGAAAATAATTTAACCAAGGAGACTTTGCAAAAAAGGTTAGATGAATATAGAGATTTATTAACAATACTTACAGATATTTTAAATACAATAATATATTTTGATAAAGGAAAATATTCAGATTTAATTACGATGTCTATAGAAAGACTTATTCCTCAAGAATCTACCACAAGAGAGCGTTTTTCTCTTAATAGATTTCCTTTATTAATCTTATCTTACTCAATTGGTATAATTGCTTTGGAAAGAAAAAATTATAAGAATTTAGCTGCTTTGTTGCTATGTTCTCATTTTAAGGATGATGATGAAAAAAAACATATTATAGAAATTATTAACTCAGAAAGAGTATTTGCAGGTAAATGGATAAAATGGTTACCAACTTACCCAGATAAAGGTATTCCGCATACAGCAGTGAGTGATTTTTTGAATTTCTATATGAGGGAAATTATGAAAACTTATTTACCAGATGACAAAAAATATGAAGAGTTCTTCGATATTTTTGAATATTTAACAGGTTTAATTTATCTAGATATAATGAACGAAGGTACATCAATCAATACAGGATCAACTATAGGAAGGTTTGCTTGGAAACGTGGTACACCGTTTAATAGAGAAAGACTTCCTCAATCAATAGAAGGTTTTATAGAAAGTGGCCTAAATCAAGGAGATGAATGGCCTTTATTAAAAGTAGGCTTTTTTAAGGGTTCAATCAAAAGGTTTAAAGAATGTTGCGAAGCTTATGAAAGTTTATTAAAAAGAATTAGCGAAAATTGGTTTTAAAAAGTGCATTTTGAAATAAATAGGAATAGGTTCCATTTTCTTATTTATTTAAATTTTTGAAAAACATTTTTAAACAAGAAAGAATTAAAAAATAAAAAGAGGTGCCATTATGATACCAGATTTTCAAAGTATTATGCTTCCCTTGCTTAAAATAACAGGGGATAAAAAGGAACATACAATACAAGAAGTAAGAGGTTCATTAGCAAAATATTTTAACTTGACCGAAGAAGAAAAATCAGAGCTTTTACCTAAGAGTAAACAACAAAGATTTAATAATAGAGTTGGTTGGGCAAGAACATATTTAAAGAAAGCTGAGCTTTTGATATATACACAAAAGGGGTATTTTAAAGTTACAGATAGAGGTTTAACAGTATTACAAGAAAAACCTTCGAAAATTAACATAAAATATTTAAAACGTTTCCCAGAATTTCTTGAATTTAATAGGCCATCAAAAAAAATAGATCAACTTAAAAGCATAGATGAATCAAGTCTCGAAGAAAAAACACCGGAAGAGTTATTAGAAATTGGTTATGAAAAATATCAGAAAAAATTAATATCTGATTTGTTAGAAAAAGTGAAGCAATGTTCTCCTGAATTTTTTGAGAGATTAGTTGTTGAACTTTTGGTTGGCATGGGATATGGAGGTTCATTTGAAGACGCAGGAAAAGCTATAGGAAAAAGTGGAGATGAAGGCATTGATGGAATTATAAAAGAAGATAAGCTTGGTTTAGATGTAATATATATTCAGGCAAAGAAATGGACAAATCCAGTTAGTCGGCCAGATATTCAGAAATTTGCTGGAGCTCTTTTGGGGAAAAAAGCTAAGAAAGGAGTTTTTATAACAACCTCAATATTTTCTGAAAGTGCTATTGAATATGTAAGGAATATAGAAAATAAAATTATTCTTGTTGATGGTGAACAATTAACAAAGTACATGGTAGATAATGAAGTTGGAGTATCTGAGATAACTTCATATAAAATTAAAAAAATTGATTTAGATTATTTTACTGAAGAGTAGAAAATGAGAAAAAAAATTGTATTAATTTCATGCATTAGTAAGGACAAATTAGAACAAACCAATTAATATAAATAAAACAAATAAATGTTATTATAAAGAATAATTTAGGAGTAATGTAATGCCTTCTATTTTTTCTTGGGTTGATTTTTCAGATGAAGATCGTGAAAAGATGGTCCAAATAATCCGTCAACTACGGCAACCAGATACCATTGATGAATTAGGCATCGGATCAATAAGGGATTCTATAGCTAATATTTTATTCCCCGGAACTACCACTATCCAAACCAGAGCCAAGTATATGTTGTTTGTTCCTTGGATTCTAAAAAAAATGGAAAAAAATAAAGTTCCCTCAGAAAATATTTCCCGACAAGTAGAAAAAGAAGAAAATAAATTATGTATTTCACTATTGAAAATGGGGTTTAAAGAGGGGGTTATTGGCGCTATTGCAGGAGAGGAATTACAAAGATTTCCCAGTTCAATTTATTGGGCCGGATTGCAAACCTGGGGAATTAGAAAATTTAGGGGTTCCTTAAATGATTATTATCAAGGTTTAAACAGTTATTATCATTTAAAAAAAGGAAATATTACCCGTGATGACCAAGAGGTTTTGTTATACCATGATTTTGGTGAGAATTGGGATGAGGGGCTTCCTGAATCACCACAAGAGCTCCCAGGCAAAGAAGGTCTTGACTTAACCGAAAAAGAAGCACAATATTTATTAGAAAAATTGTTAATCAATTGTCGGGAAAGTCTATTAACCAATATTATATATCTTCGCAAAACTGCAAGAAAGGATTTTGTTTGGGAAAATACTTTTATTGATAAATTAAACAATGACTTACAAATAAAGGTAATGCATGCTCAAAATTTCTCTGAGATTATGCAAGGAGCTGCCTTAGTTTATAATTATCTGCTAGCTGAGAAAAAGGAAAGTAAAGAACTAATTAATAAATATAAGGAAAAATTAGCTGAATGGCAGATGGCAATGAGTAGTAGAGAAGAGATATTTATAAATTGGAATTTAGAGCATTTTTGGAACTTGGTATATTCTGAACGAACTATAAATGTTTCCAGTAGGACGAAACGATTCATCGATCAGTGGATAGGGATAGTCTTAAAAAATATTGATGATATTTTTACAAATAAAGAAGAAATAAATCATTTAATTTATGAAAGAGAAAAAGAAGTAAAAGGTCGGAGAGCACGTCTGAGGAATCCGGATTATTTAGCAAAGTGGAGTGGAGCGTCAGGTACCCAACAACTTGATTATCGATGGCGCGTAGTAAAGAGAATAGTTAATGATATTATTTTGGGGTTAAATAAATAATATGTTAGAGCCTGGAAAAAGAACATTATATATTGATGCATTAAGACCACCTTCGGATTATCAATTATCCTGGGGGATTGGGACAACTTATTCCTTAGAATTAGAGACACTTTTAAGCGTTCCTTTAGCTTTTTCTTTATATGAATGTAAAAATCAAAAAGAAATCCTGAATAATTCTATCTTTGCTCTTGATGCGATTAGAAGAAACGCAAGTAAATTAGTTATTTTTTGCCAACATGGACAGATTAAAGTATCATCTACCGACTCCCTTTTATATAGTTATTTAGAAGATATGATAGTAGAAGTGAATCCTTCCTCAGGAGGAGTTTTTCATCCAAAGATATGGTTGTTAAGGTTTAAAAATCAAGAAGAAGAAATATTTTATAAATATATTTGTCTTTCTCGAAATATTACCTTTGATCGTTCATGGGATACTATTTTAGTGTTGGATGGAAGACCGGTAGAGTATGAGGTACCAGAAAATGATAAGTTAATTAAATTTGTCAATTTTTTACCCGAGATTGCGGTTAATAAAATAGAAAAAAATCGATTGGATATTATTAAAAAAATTAGTATTGAGCTGGGGAAAATTAAATTCAACCCGCCTGAAGATTTTGATAATCAATTTAATTTTCATTTTTTAGGGATAGATAATAGTGATTCCTTTCCCATTAGTGATGAATACCGTCGTTTATTAATAGTTTCCCCATTTTTAAGTGAGAGTTTCTTAAACAGATTTGAAAAGGTAAAGCAAAAATATTTAATTTCCATACAGAATAGCTTAGATAATATATCTGATGATACTTTAAAAAAATATAATAAAATCTGGGTTCTGGATGAATTAGCTGAAGATAAATCAGACGATGATATTTCTCGTTTATCGGGCTTACACGCCAAATTGTATATAGGTGAAAATGAAAAATCGGTTACCTTATGGAATGGCTCATCAAATGCTACCCATGCCGGTTTTTCTTCGCAAAATGTTGAAGCTTTAGTTGAATTAAGAGGCGAAAGAAAAAAAGTCGGAATCAATCAATTTTTAGATGAGAATTCCGAGAACTCAGCTATTAATTTTTTGAAAGAATATGGAAAAACCACTCTTGATGAGAAAGAAAAAAAGAAAGAGAATTTAGAAAAAGAGTTGGAGAAAAGGCTTGAGGAATATAAGGCTAATTTATTAAAAATGGGATTAAGGGTGAAAATAAGACCGGAATCAAAAGAGTTATATAAAATAATAATTTATTCCAATATAACTAATTTAAAATATAACAGTGAAGGAATAAAGGGGATTTGTTATCCGATTACTTTACAAAAACAGACGAATAAAATAGATATCCCGTTATTATGGAAGGATAGAATTATATTCCATAAAGTACCATTACTTTCTTTAACCAGTCTTGTGGCTTTTGAATTGAATATTAAAGATAAAGGCATATCACAAAAGACGGAATTTGTTTTAAATTTACCTGTTGAAGGGATGCCGGAAAGAAGAAATGATAAAATTATTCGAGCTATTTTAAGGGATTCAAATGGTTTCATCCAATATTTAAGGATTTTACTTACCGAAAACCAGAATATATTTTTGTTTAATCATAATATTATTCATTATGGTAAAGATAATTATAAAAACCGACAAAATCAGATTCCCATGCCACTCGCAGAAGAATTGATCAAAGCTTTAAGCCGTGATCCCGATAAAATAAAGAATATTCATGATTTGATTAAAGAATTATCTAAAAATAAG
>Ga0307378_10006525_pt1 | contig 15942 bp, 15 predicted proteins | sample UN1MG_FD_202238 | JGI IMG/M metagenome (GOLD analysis project Ga0307378, IMG submission 202238) | Soil microbial communities from Risofladan, Vaasa, Finland - UN-1 | ecosystem: Environmental > Terrestrial > Soil > Coastal area > Acid sulfate soil | place: Finland: Risofladan, Vaasa | collected... | reverse complement strand
CGGAGAAACGAAGGGATCGTAGGCCAACACCTTCATGTCCAGGGCAAGCGCCTTACCGGCTACCCGGGCTCCCACCTGACCGATGCCTACCAGCCCCAGAGTCTTCCCGCCCAGCTCACTGCCCTTATAACTCTTCTTTTCCCAGCGCCCTGCTTTCATTCCCTCGACAGTGACTACGAGTTGCCTGGCCAGGGAGAACATCATACCGACGGCAAGCTCGGCCACGGCGTTGGCATTTCCCCCGGGTGTGTTCATCACCAGGATTCCCCATTCTGTTGCCGCCTGCACGTCGATATTGTCCACCCCGGCTCCGGCCCTGCCGATCGCCTTGAGCCGTGTCGCCGCGGCGATGACCTCGGCGCTTACCTTGGTAGCCGAACGCACCACTAGGGCTTCGTACCCGGGAACTTCCTTCAGAAGCTGTTCGGGACTCAAGCCCGGTTTTTCCTCCACCTCCATGCCAGGGAACGTTCGCAACGTTCGGGCACAGATCGGGTCTGTCTTGTCCGAAATCAATACCTTCATAAAGGCTATGTATATCGGGAGATCGCAATTTATTCAATCCTGTCGCCTAATCCTTTGTCCATAGCTGGTGGGCAGCAGAAGGTGTCCCTGGCAGGTGTGCACTAATATCACTATGTTTCGGGCATAGTCTGAAGATACCGTACATAAAGGATATCAAACCGCTACTAAATTACGGTGCTCTAGGATTGAAGCGTGTTTCCCATACATTATAAACTGTGAAAGACTAATCGTGATATGGGGGCAATCGTATGCAAAGAATCGGCTTGATCGGTCCAGGAAAGATGGGCCGAGGTATCGCCAGGAATCTCATGAAAGCGGGTTATCCTCTGTTGATCCACAAGCGGTCTATCCGCGGGGATGATCCTGTGGTACAAGAACTCCGGTCTCTAGGAGCTACGCTAAATGAGAATCTCCAGGACGTTTGTGCCACCGTGGAGATACTCATGACCTGCCTGCCCTCGTCCAGGGAAGTAGAAGAAGTGCTGATCGGAGACCGGAGCCTCCTGCATACAGCTGTAACAACAGTATCTGTGGTGCTGGATTTCACAACAGCACGACCTGCTTCGACGAAACATATCTATGCTGAACTGGCAAAGCGCAACATTTCCGTACTCGATACGCCAATGACCGGTGGACCTCAGCAGGCTGAAGAAGGAGCTCTTAATCTTGCGATCGGCGGGGATCGATCTGTGTTTATTGAAATAGAACCGCTCCTTAAATGTATTGCGAAGAACATAGTTTATTGTGGACCTTCCGGGAGTGGCCACACGGTGAAGCTTCTCAACAACTTCCTAGGCATGTTGAATCGATGTTCGTCCTCAGCAGCCTGTCTGATTGCCGAACGTGCAGAGATTGGCAGAGAGGCTCTGCTGGAGTTCATCCGAGTCAGCGGGGGATACAGTCGCGGATTTGAATCTCAGCTGAACATGATACTAGAAGATGACTTCTCTCCTAGATTCACCTCGGCTCTCGCTCTCAAAGATATGCGTTATCTGCAGGAGCTGTTCAAAGAGAAAAAACTAATATACCCCATCATTGATGACCTTGTTTCGCTGCTGGCGGAAACAAGCGCGGGCGGCTTTTCAGATATGGATATGGGCGCTGTCTACCTATACCTCAAGAGACTAAAATCCTGAGGAGCACGCATGCTGGCATTAGTGAAAACGGCGGGAGGGTCTGAAAATAATGCTGAGACCGTTGTGAAAGGGCGGCATTCCCCTGTACGAATCGAAATCTAAAAGGTTGCCCTCCGCAATCAGACCTTGAGAGCAAATTTGTTCGTCACTGAAGCCATCCTGGCCCAGCCTTTTCGCTCGGGACTGCGAGGGGGAAGACCCAGTAGTTCCCGTCCCAGATCCACATAGTAGCGGTAGTTTTCCAGAGGTGTTCCGTTCGGAATCCGGTGATCTAAGCCAAAAACCATCCCTCCCTTTTGCATGAGGGGCTGCATCTTATACTCCAACTCTTTCCGGATATCTTCTTTTGATCGGCGTAACACGTGCTTGTCTATCCCTCCCTGCATGGCCAACCGGTTCTCGTACTTTTTCCGAACCTCCAGCACATCCATGCCGGCTGCCGGCTCCATGGGATGCATCACGTTCACTCCGGCTCCAAGAAAACTCTCAATAACGGGGCTTATATCACCATCGCTGTCCTGGCAGAACAACTTGGTGCCCCTGGATTCGAGGATCTCCCAGTTCCGCAGGTAGTAAGGCTTGATGAACTGCTCAACTTGGGCAGGGCCCACGACGGGCCCGGATTTTCCGGCAAGATCTTCATGAACACTGAGAAGGTCCACGATGACCTCCTCAGAGAGCCTCTCCAATACCTTTGTCGAGGTGTCCCCAATGGTCTTGAGAATATCGTGAACGAGTTCCGGATCGTCATAATAGGCGATACAGAGGTTCTCCACACCCATCAGCTGGCGGGGCATGTCGAAACCGCCGGGAATCTCGGCCACTGTCAACCCTCCTCTGCTCTGAGCTTGCTTCGCCGCCTCCAGCGTCTGTCTGTCGATCCTCTCTTCCCGGTACTCGAACATCGGCTTCAAGGTTAACCAGTCATCGAAGCTGCGCACCGGATAATCGAGTGGAAGTGGATTGGTAGCTACGTTCTTAAAGAGTTTCATCCTGCGTCCCAGACCGTCTAGTGTGACGATGTACTCTTGGGTGTCTTCGAGTACTCTAGGCTTTCTTTCGCTCATATAACTGGTATTCTCTCCGCAGGCAACAAGGGGTACGTAATCCCAGTCAAAGGCGACCATCTCCACCTCTTCCTGTGAAGCCCCCTGGGCCAGCCATTCCCTGTCCAGGCCGACAAGAGGGCCGAAGAGCTCCACAAACATCTGCCGTTCAACCTTTCCGAAGGTCATGAGCTCTATGTATTCTTCCCGGTTCCAATTCATATCTCGATCCCGTGAATGAATCTCAAATCAGTCTCTGACATCCGGATATTCAATCCCGATCTCGTGAATGATCTCGCCCATGGTCGGGGAACCAGGCGGAATATACGGCTCTTATGTTGGCGGGTGGATTGTCTTTGCCCCATTCGCACTGAGCGATCAGCCCCCCGTGTTCGTCGTACAGTGCCTTCTGTACGCGTCCCACCGCCTCTACTACATCAGATACCGTACCGAGGTGTAGGATAAATCGACTTATCTCTCCCCAAAAAGTGATCTTCCCTTTGAACTGCCTGGCGATCTCTTCGATGTTCATAGTGAATAGCTGTGAGTTGATAACGTCGATTCCGATTTCAATAAGATCGGCGAACACTGCATCGATACACCCGTCTGAATGAAAGAAAACATATATTCCAGCCCTGTGGATGAGATCGCAGTATTCCTTGTACAGCGGTTTTAGCAGTTTGCGCCAGAGATCGGGAGAGATCAGAAGGGTGTCTTTTGCTCCCCAGTCGTCCATCATAAAGATCCCATCTACATCTGTCCGGAGCCACATCTGTATGTGCTTGAGGTTGTACTCGTGGATCATAGTCCTCAGCCGATAGATCTCCCGCGTCCCGTAGGCCAGATCGATGAACAGCTTCTCCGTACCGCGCACGAATTGAAGCCGTTCAAATGGACGGGCGCAAATATCCGAAAGCAAAAAGACGTCACTAGTCGCCCAAGCCTCGTTGACCTCGCTGAGATCCGTAGTATCCAAATACTCCCAGGGTGGAGTGAATGACCTGATCTTGGCGATGTCGTCGAGCACAGGCTTTTTAACTTCCCCGATGACACCGTCCTCACCGACATACCACATGCTGCCCCATTCATCGACATAGCGCCCGCCCGCCAGCGGCAGGGACACGGGAGGATGGCTGCCGGGCACGACGATCGACGGTTGCCCCTTCTGCCGCTTGCTGGTACCTGGTTTGAACGGCGCAGTGGCGATGTCCATAGGGTAGTCCTCCAGAAGGGTTCTGAGCTCGGCACTCTGTTTCATATCCACTGCCGGAAGCCACCACAAGTCGCGTGGCATTCTGTCGGGCCTCTCGAATGTGATAGACCGAATCACCCGTTCTCTGCTCGTCAAATTCATACTCCCCGTGCTGCCGGGGTGTCAATTTTTGTTTCGTGGATTGCTGCGACCATAGCCAGGAAATTCGCCGTCGAGACCCCCTCATGGATGTTGTGGCTCGAACCGCAGATGTAACCACCGCCCCGGCCCAACCTTCGGATGTGCTTCTGCACATCCAATCTAACCTCATCCTCTGTCCCGTGGGCAAGCACACCACCCACATCGATATTACCGTGGAGGGCGATCCGGTTGCCATATTGCGCCTTCAAGGCGTAGATGTCCTGCCCTGGGCACACCTCGATAGGATGAAGCACGTCAATTCCAATCTGTACAAATCGTTCTATTAAAGAGGTGACATTCCCGTCGCTGTGCAGGCACACCACCCTGCCATTATCCCGGGCCAGGCGGCTGTATTTTTCGAGCCAGGGAAAGTTGAACTCCTCCATCATCTCTATCGAAATCATGGGGCCGATGTTCATGCAGAGGATACTGTCCAGGCGGATCACATCGATTGGATAGCTGAGCACTACATCTGCCACTGCACTGACATACTCACCAATCCTTTTTTGAAGATCCTTTATGAATTGAGGGTGCTCGTAAAGATAAATGAAATAGTCTTTGTAGTTTATCGCTTTATTCACCAGCAACGAAGGGATCTCCAGGCCGTATATGGTTCCGATCCGAGTGGGCTCCAAGGCCTTCAGAACCTCCTCTATCCTTCGCTCCACCGCATCCGTTGCAGGCAGCGCAATACTCGCCAGATCCGTATCGATCGTGAGGCACCCTTCCTGATACACCGTTCTCCCCTCCGGATCCACAATGTGTTTTCGGGCCAACCGCCACGGAACCTGGATATAAGCCATATCCATCCCCACACGTTTAAGGAACTCCACATAAGTGGGCGCTGAAAGTTCATAGGAAGAGACCGGAGGCACTTCTTTCCCTAAAACGCCCCGGACAACGGTAAAATCCACTTCCAGTTCGACAAAGGGGATCTCCTGCTGCTCTACATGAGATACAGCATTGAGGTATCGATTCCTATCGGGATTTCTCATATAGCACTCTGCTCAACAGATTTAAACCGGATACTCGTTGCACAACAGCCAGCACGGTTCTTCATCCACCATACGAATGATCCTCATAAGGCCTTGGGGGGATCTTGTAAAACAGACCGGCTCCTTGAGCTTTCGCTCAGGAAGCCGGTCTTTGTTCTGCGTGTGGCTGAACAGTTAGTCAGCCAGAATTCGGTTGAACTCCGCGCCGACCTCATCGAGCCATTCGTCAATGGTGATTTTTCCGGAATAGAGTTCGTTGTTGGCCTTAGCCATAGCCGCGGAACCGTAGCATTCACCGGTGCCGGGCATCGGTTTTCCCCGCTCGGTTGCCGGAGCCCTCAGATTTCCGAAGTTGGCCATGACCAGATCCAAGGTGGAGCGAAAATGCTTGACCACCGGGTTGGACAGATAATCCGGGTCTGCGGCGAAGGACGGCCGGACAGGCAACAGGTGCATGGGCACGGCATGCAGGAACTTGGCGTAGCGGTCTCCGGTCATGAAGTGAACCATGAAGTCCTTGGCCCGCTCCTGGTACTTGCTGTTCTTGAATAGAATCCAGGCGTCGGCGCCGCCCCACATGTAGAGGGTTTTTCCGGGAGATGCGGGTAGCGGCACAGCATCTGTCTTGTCCAGCATGTCCGGATTCTGGGCCATGATCCAGGAGGGCAGCCGGGTGGATATCATAACCGAAGCAGCCCGGCCGACGATGAAATCATTGCCCGCATCCTCATAACCGGTACCGATGAAGCCCGGCGGTGCGTGTTCGGCCATCGCCACCATGAACTCGAGGATCTTCTTCGAATCCGCCCGATTCTTCGTGTGGAAAACAGCCTCGCTGGCATCTTCATTAAACACGAAATTGCCGTCGTTCCAGGTCCATACATAGAATGGAGTCTGGTTGTTGGGGTGATCCGCTCCGATACCGGTGTAGCCGTAGATATCATCGGTTTGCAGCTTGGTGACCAAATCCAGCATTTCAGCCCGAGATGTCGGCTTGTCCAAGCCCGCCTGTTTAGCCAAATCCCCCCGGAACCAGAAGAGGTAGGTACCTGATTGCATCGGTACGCCGAGGATCTTTCCATCGGGCAGCGTGTAGGCATCAATGCTCGATTTCGCAAAATCATCTCCGATCCGTTCGATAACATCATTGACCGCATCCGAGTACCCGTTGTTGTACAGGGAAACCGCAGCATCGGTGCCGCCGAGGTATAAATCGGGGTTGATGCCTGCAGCGGCCATCAGCTGCGCTTTCTGGTAAGCATCCTCCATGGTGATGTACTCGGGGAAAACCTTGGTGTCCGGATACTCGCTTTCGAACGAATCGATGATGTACTGATCCGCTTCAACCGATACCGGGTCCGTCTCCGTGCTCATGAAGCGGATAGCCTTGTACTCTGCCTTTCCTCCTTTTTGACCGCCGGCAAACAAACCGAAGGCAACAAAACAGAGCACCAGAACGATACACATGATTCTTTTCATAATCATCTCCTTTACCTTTTTTTGATTTGTGGACCTTAACTCTTGAATGATTCAGCTAACCTGTCTCTACGCATCACCTCCTTACTAAATGCATCGCTATCCCTTTACCCCGCCGGCCATGGTCTCGATCAGACGTTTCTGCATAGTGAGAAAAAAGATGACCAGAGGGATTGCCGCCAGCACGCTCAAAGAGAAGATGTATTCCCATAGCACGCCGTGACTGGTGGTGAAGTGCCTCAAGCCCGTGGGAATTGTTTTCTTCCATTCTGTTGAAAGGAACAGAAAGGCGTAGACATACTCATTCCAACAGACCATGGCTGAAAACACCGAAGTCGCCACTATACCCGGGAAGGCCAGGGGAAAGACAACCCGGATGATCGTTTGCAGGCGGGAAGCACCGTCGATTCTGGCCGCCTCTTCGATGTCTATGGGGATAGCCTGAAAGAATGCCCGCAGCAGCCAGAGGGTATAGGGCAGGACCTGGGCTATATAAGCAATAATCAGTCCGTAGTGAGTGTCCAGCAGACCGAGACGATTCATTATAAAGAACAGAGGGATCCCGATCATGATCGGCGGGAACATGTACACGAAGAGGATGAGATTACCGACGGCGGTTCGACCCCGCATCCGGAAACGGGTGAGGGCATAGGCGCCTGCCGATGCAATCGCAGTAGACACCACCACGGAAAAAGAAGTGACGATCAAACTGTTGCGGAACCAGTTGAGGGCATTGGTCTTGGTGACCAGATTCTTGAAATTGTTCAGGGTGAAGCGCTGAGGGTAATAGGTAGGTTCCGCGGCGAAGATCTCCTGCCGATCTTTGAAGGCCGACACGGTCATCCAGTAGAAGGGAAATACCGAGTAAACAATCATCAACAGCACCACGATGTACAGCACGGTCCGTTTGCTGATGTATCCAGCGGCATGACCGGGAGAGCTGAATCTCTTCATTGCTAGACCTCTAACTCCCGAGCCGGTTTGAAGAGGTACAGGTACAGGACGGCTATAATCAGCAATAGCAGAAAAATAAATACATTGACCGCCGATCCTTCCCCTATCCTGAAAGCGCCGAAAGCCAGATCGTGGGCCAAGATGGGCAGGGTTGTGGTGGCTCCGGCCGGACCGCCGCCGGTAATCATATGAATCTCGGCGAATTTGTTGAACATCCAAATGCCCCGCAACAAAACCACGATGAGCAGCACCCCCCTCAGCTGAGGCAGGGTAATGCTGAAGAACATACGGAAAGATCCGGCGCCGTCAAGTTTTGCGCATTCGTAGAGGTTCTTGTTGATGATGGCCAAGCGGGCCAGGCAGTTAATGACAACAAACGGGGTGTAATGCCAGACCGCTTGAATCGCGACAGCCACCAGGGCGAGTCTGGTAGAGCTGAGCCAGAGAATGGGTTCCTGGATTATATGCATTCTCGTCAAGGTGTAGTTGATGATGCCGTTGAAGTCATAGTACATCCAGCGCCAGGTCAGGGCCATGCTCATTCCCGGCAGGAAAAAGGGAAGGACAACAATCGCCCGAACGACCCCTCTGCCGAAGAACTTAGTGTTGAGAATCAATGCGAAGGTCACTCCCAATACGATCTGCAGTGACACCGTCAGGAACATCCAGATGAATCCGTTCTTGGTAGCATTGAGCAGATCATCGGTCCGGAAAAGCTGAGCGTAATTCTTCAACCCGATCCATGAGCCTTTCAGTTCGTTTAGCCTGTAGCGCTGGAAGCTGATTACAATGGTATCCATCACCGGCCAAAGACTGAAAATAGCAAGGATAATAAGTCCGGGAGCAAGGTAGGCATACCCCATGAAAGTGTCTCGGGTACCTCGAGTCATCGGCACATTGTCTCCCTCACCCGAATTTCACAATTACATGTCACATGATATATCACGCTATTCGCCTCTGTCAAGCCCTCCCATCAAATAAAGCCGCCCTTTTCCACTTCGTACATGGGCACGGATGATTCGTTCTGCCTCGTCGGGATCCCGTGTTTTAAGCTTGAGGACCAGCTCCCTGTGATTGCTCGGATCCGTCTGATCATTCCTTCCAACGAGCCGGTTCACCGCATGGAAGATATTGAGGTGGATGACGTGATGATACTCCTCAATCAACGCACCGACTTCCGTAATCTCGATAAGCGCGTAGTGAAAGTTCAGATCCTCCCTCCAGTGCTCGGGCACAAAGGGAGGAGAGTTGTCCAGCTTGTCGGCCAGGATCAGAAGCGCCGCTTCATTGGTCTCGATCGCCTCACCGCAGTAAAGACGGGCTGCGTGGCATTCTAAAGCTTCTCGAAGGACCAGCAGACCATGGACATCTTCGGGCGTGATTGGGCGTACCTGGGTGCCTTTTCGAGGGATACTCTCCAGAAATCCGTGCGTCTCTAGTTTCAGCATAGCTTCCAAGACCGGAGCTACGCTGACACCTAGATCAGCGGCTACTTGTCTTCGATTCAAAATCTGACCGGATACCAACTCGTTGTTCAGCAGCTTGTTCAGGAGTGTGTCATAGACCTGCTGTGAAAGTGGAGCAGCCAATACCACACCTCGTTTTCTTCCTTAGAGATACTTCTCCTTCAACTCCCGGAGGATTCTCTTTTCACTATCACGCAGGGGACGAAACGGTCTGCGACAGCCGCCGCATTCGATTCCCATCAACTCCAAAAAATACTTGATCCCCTGGTATACCCCGATTCCCAGCAATACACTGATAATATTACTGGCTTCCGCCTGCTTGGCCCGGGCCTGGAGCAGATCCCCTTTGCCGGCTAAACTCTCTATGTTGAGATATTTCTCAGCCATGAAATTATAGGTGCTCCCTATCGCCCCATCCGCGCCAGCGGCCAGACCGGACAGGAACACTTCGTCGTGACCGTTGAAAATGTACAACCGAGGATACATGGCTTTCATCTGTCCAAGCTCGAACAGGTTTTGTGAGGTATGCTTTATCCCGATCACCCGTTCGTCCTGCAAGAGATCGCTCATGCTGCCGTCGGTTAGGTTGATGCCGGTTGTGGTTGGAAAGTTGTAGAGTACCATCGGGAGCGGAACCAGATCCATGATCTCGCGGTAATAGGCTTGAATCTCCTCAACGGAGAATTGATAGTAAAAGGGCGGGATAGCGGATACCGCCGTGGCACCAACGCGTTCAGCCTCATGTCCCAGTCGCACAGCTATGTCGGTACTTATGCTGCCCACATGGCAGATCACCTGGCACTGTCCCTTAACCTCGTCACAAACAATTCCATAGAGACGAGCTCTTTCCTCCTCGCTGAGCAAAAAAGCTTCTGCGGTACTTCCTCCTACGTAGAACCCCTGCACGCCTTTGTCCAGGTTAAGACGGGCAATACGCCGTAGAGACTCCTCGTTGATCGATCCGTTTTCGAGATAGGGGGTAACCAGAGCTGGGTATATTCCCGATAGTGATTTCACGTTCTTGAATTTCCTTGATCTACATTATGATGAATATATTTCATGATATATCACTTTTTCTGTTCCGGCAAGGGGGGAAAAAATAGGATGGGAGCATGGTTTTTCTAACGATTCCCTTGGAGCTGAATTGAGGTGAAACTATAAAACATAGGGGCGGCGACCAAACACCTACGACTCTCCCTCAGCAGCAAATTTCTGCCGTGCTTTTTGGTCATAGGCCTGCTTTCCTTCTTCAATAGCATCCAGGAGCTCATCCTTCGTTTTGCCGCTCGTCATTCTGGCCGCGGGTATGATCGTATTACACTCGTTGGTGTCGGCGAATAAAGCCGCTTCAAGCAGGCGCGCCTCATCTGCCTCGGGGATAACCAGGAACCCGTGTTGATCCGCATGGATGAGCTGTCCCGGCCGCACAGGGCAACCGAAGACCTCCACTTCGCAACCCCATCGGACCGGATAGGCATGAGCATGTCCGACGCAGAGTCGACTGGCAATCGATTTGAATCCGGCATCGAATGTCTCATCAACATCACGAACAGTACCGTCGGTAATCGTTCCTACACACCCGAGGGCTTTGTGGATACTGCTGTTCACCTCACCCCAAAATGCGCCGATAAAGTGGGGTTTATCGAGATCCTGAACCACAACGATTTTTGGTCCGTCGCCGTCAGCGATATAGCGCCGGTATTCAGGCCAGACATCCGGATTTCGTTCCGGATGTTCCGGATTACTCGGTTCGATCACCACAGTCACGGCATAACCGACCATCGGACCCATCCACGGCATGAAATCCCGCGTTTCTTCCCGATTGTAGACTCGGGCTGTTCGTTCCGTTTCGCTGATCAACTCCCATCCATTGTACACGGTGGGCGTATTCAGACGCTTCAGCTTCAGTAGTTCACTATAGGATAGTTTGGCTGAATTTCTCCTATCTGTTTTCATGGTTCCAACCTTCCCGGCATATCGCAATCTTCGAGGCTGGGCGCCTCCCCCTGGCCGGGCGCCTCGCAACTGAAAGGAAGATTACGATGTCCTCTTCCAGCCGCAAATCTTGTAAAAAAAACAAGATTTGCAGCTGTCATCGTAATAACAGTCTACAACTATATTTTGGATCGGTTGTGGTGATCAAGTTTGACACAACACATCATTCAGAAAATTATCCCTAATGTATGTACCTAACAAATTAAATATATTTGATGATATATCACTCTCTTTGTCGGGTCAAGCTATGAGCTGTAAACTAGAGAAGAATCGTTCTTGATGCATTGAGCACTGTTTGGTATTGTAAATCATGTTGGATCTGAAAGGTATCATCCCGGCGTTGATCTCTCCCATGGATGAGGAGGGAAAGCTCGATACCGGCCCTATCCCCTCGGTACTGAAGTTCTGTATCGAAAGAGGCATACGGGGTGTGTTCGTTGGCGGCAGCACGGGCGAAGGCTTTTGTCTGACCACGGAAGAGAGAAAACGCCTTACCGAGGTCGTGGTGCAAGAGGTGTCAGCAAGGATTCCGGTAGTCGTGCATGTCGGCAGCCTAAACTTCCGGGAAGTCCTCGATCTTTCCGAGCATGCGTTTACAGCAGGGGCGGATGCGATCTCCTCCGTTGTACCCTTTTACTACAAGTACTCTTTAGACGAAGTACGGAACTATTACCGAGCCATTGCAGAAGCTTCGACTTTGCCCACAATCATCTATGCATTCAGTCAAGTTGCCACCTCAACGTATCCTTCCGCGGAATTTGTAGATGCCATGCTATCTTTCGACGGGATATACGGTATCAAGTTCACCGATCTTGACCTGGCTAGAATGCAGAGCATGAAACAGCTTGCAAAGGGCAAATTCCACATCTACGGTGGTGTTGACGTTATGGCACTGCCCATGTTCTGCATGGGTGCCGATGGACTCATAGGCTCGAATTACGGTGCTTTGCCCGAGCCCTGGGTAGCGATCTACAATACCTTTCAGTCCGGAGATCTGCGTAAAGCACTGAAGATGCAGGATCGTATCGGCTACTATGTTCGTTCCTTCAAGCATCTGTGGGGAGCCCAGCGGGCGAAAATCCTCCTGAAAGTTCGGGGAATTGACGTGGGTGACGCGTGGCTCCCGAAAGGATCCAGCACCGCCGAAGATTTTGCGCTATGCCGCAAGCTATGGGATGAACTCGTAACGGACCCCGTGTTCGAAGGTCATATCAGGCAGTAAAGAGGCAGCAATGCTTCTTTGAGATCTCGACCCAATATTGAAACATAACTAGAGCTGATATATCATGTGATGTTGCCAAACGTCTGGTGATAAATAATCCGCTCACTGGGGTATCAGCTTCCACAATGGAAGCCCCTGGAACAGAATAAAAGGAGGGGCAAATGGAAAAAAGAGCGAAGCAGTCGAAGGTTTTCGATGCCTTTCGCCTGGATGGAAAGGTCGCTATTGTAACGGGAGCCAGTCAATGGCTGGGATGGGATGCTGCCTGCGCCCTGGCCGAGGCGGGGAGCGATATCGTTATTACTTCCCGGGAACTTCAGCGAGCAGAGGAAGCTGCAGCGGCGCTTCAAAGCGACTACACTTGCGATGTACTTCCTCTGAGTTTAGACCAGCGCGATTATGATCAGGTCAAAAGAATGGCTCGGGATGCACAGGCCTGGAAAGGCCACATCGACATTTTGGTGAACAACGCCGGCGGAGGGTCGGGCAGAGGCGCCTGCAACCTATTCAAACGGAACCCTGAGGACACGGTCAACCTGATTCACATCAATCTCATTGGTGCCCTATTCTGCTGCCAGGAGGTGGCTCGTGTCATGGCTGAACAGGGCAGTGGTAAGATCATCAACATCGCCTCGATTGCCGGCCTTATCGGTCGAGACCGCCGAATGTATCATCGCAATCAAAAGGAAGAGCAGCCGATCGACTATGCCGCCGCCAAAGCAGGGATTATAGGCATGACCCGCGACTTGGCAGGACTACTTACACCTCGGGGCATCTATGTCAACGCCATCTCCCCGGGCGGCTTTGACCATGGTGATCTTCCCGAGGGCTTTGTTAAGGATTACAACTCTGAGACGATGCTAGCCCGCATGGGCCGGATGGGTGTGGATTTGAAAGGAGCGATCCTCTTCCTCGCTTCTCCTGCCTCGGATTACGTAACAGGTCATAACCTGGTGGTCGATGGGGGGTTCAGCGTATGGAAGTAAGGCGGATCGTGGTGGTCGGTATGGGCTCCATCGGTCGGCGCCATGCTCGACTGCTGGCAGAACGAAACGATCTGCGGGTCGAGCTATGCGAACCGGATCCGGAACGGCTGCAGGCGGCTGCCGAGGAGCTGGGCAACCCTCCCACCCATGCGGATTTCGAAGTTGTCCTGGCCAGCCAACCGGAGCTGATGGTACTTGCCACTCCTCACCATCTACACGCCGAGCAAACCATCCGTGCCCTGGAAATGGGAACTCATCTACTCTGTGAGAAGCCGATGAGCAACAGCCTAGAGGACGCCCGTAGGATGGTGGAAGCGAGCCGCCGCCGTTCCTCGGTACTGACATTCGGCTTTCATCTTCATTTCCACCCCGGCCCACGCCGGTTGAAACAGCTCGTGGATAACGGGGACCTTGGGACGATCCTACATGCCCACTGCCGGGTTGGCTCCTACATCACGCTGGTGAAATCGGTTTCACGCTACCAGGCTCGATTGGACGGCGCCCTGTTGCTCGACTACGCCCACCAACCGGATCTTCTATTTTGGATTCTCGGAAAAAAACCGATCGGGGTACATATGATTGGTGCGAGAGGTGGAGCAATGGAGCTTTCCTCCAACCCGAATTTTCTCTCCTTGACCTGCGATTACCCAGAGCCACTGTTAACCACGGTGCATCTCAATTATCTCCAGATGCCTGAACGTCACGAGTATGAAATTGTCGGTGACAAAGGATGGGTGATCTGGGACTTGAACACAGGTGTTCTCCGTATTGGCCGGAGGTCCGACTCTTCCGAGTCCCGAGAGCAGATATCCAGCGAGCGTGATCCTGTGTATCAAGAAGAGCATCAGGCCTTTCTCGATTCGGTAGACGGGAAGCGCCAAACGGAAAGTCCTGCTGAAGATGCGCTGGTCAGTCAAGAGATCATCGAAGCGGGACTGCAATCCTGGAGGAAGGGTGAACGGGTCGCTCTTACACCGGATCAGGAACAACGGGAGTGAGTCCGGCATGAAAGTTCACGAGCCGCGAAACAGTGCTCGAACAGGACCTCATCTCGTGTACGATTTTCGCGGCTCCCCTTACCAGATCGGATGCCAACACGGAGAAATGCTCCGGGATGAGATACTAACCGAGGCGGTACACGCCCTGCGCCTGCATTCCCGACAGCGCAGAACCAGCGAAGCGGCCTTCCTCGATTGGGTAGTGGACACGTACGAACCGGTGTTCGAAACGTACGTTCCAACCGCTATAGAAGAAATAAGGGGGGTCGCGGATGGAAGCGCCCTGGGATACCCCTTTGCCTTTTTCGCGGCGATCCGGGACGGTCTTCTTCCCACCGAGGATGAGGCCCGGACGGATTGTACCGCTGCAGCCTGTGGGAGTACAACAACACGGGATGGAACGATCTTGCTTGGACAGACGAAAGACACCAGTGCTCCGCTGAACCGTTACCGGATCATGCGCCTGGCCTATGCCTCGGGCCAGCGTTTGGTGCTTTTAAACTATCCGGGATGGATGGCCAACATCTGTCTTACCGGCAAGGGCCTTTCCTTCACCGGCAACGCTCTTTACGCTCAAGAACCCGCACGAGGTACCGTTCCCTTCAGCCTGATCAAACGTCTGGTGATGGAGCGTTCCTCTGTTTCGGAGGTATTAGAGGCGATCCAGGGATTATCATTCCAGAACCTATGCATGATTCTGGGAGATTCGCAGGGATCCCTGGTCTGTTTGGAAAGTGTGATGGGTCGACTGAGCCTGAGGGATGTATCTAACAGAGCCTTCGGACACGCCAATTCGATATTAAGTACAGAGCTCAAGCGATATGAAAAAGAGGAGGAGGTACTGGCAAGTTCACCCACCCGTCAGCGCAACATCCAGAAGCTCCTCGATCGCAGCAGTGGCAGCCTGAGCGTTGAGGCCTTGAAGCGGATATTCGCGGATCACCAAGATGCTCCCCATTCCATCTGCCAGCATCTTTCCACCGACGAGACCCTCGCTACAACATCTGCCTATATCTGCGATCTCTCCGCGTTAGAATTACACCTTGCAATCGGAAATCCGTGCACCGCGGAGTTCAAGATCTACGGCTTGGATTTCTAGGGAGTAAACGATGAGAGCATCAAATCGAAAAAAACCAAAAGTACTATGCATGGCGCATCTACCTTTTGCCCCGGAAGTCTTTACATTACTCGAAGAAATCTCCGAGATCCGTTACGAAGAGCCTGACCAGCAGAGGCTTCTGGAGCTCATCCCCCAGTACGATGCTTACTACTGTTCCCTTCAGGTGCAGGTAACCCGACATGTCATCGATGCGGCCGAGAGGCTCAAAGCCATCGCCACCCCGTCGACCGGACTCGACCACATCGAAATCGAATACGCCCGATCCAAGGGCATTACCATAATAAGCCTCAAAGAGGACTACGAGTTCTTAAAGACCATCACCGCCACGGCTGAGCTGGCCTGGGCGCTCCTCCTCGGAGTACTTCGAAAGATCCCTTGGGGCTTTGAGTCGGCAAGACAAGGGATCTGGGGCAGGGATATATACAGGGGACATCAACTCAGCGGGAAAACCATAGGCATCCTCGGCTACGGCAGGCTCGGCGAGATGGTCACAGAGTATGCCCGGGCTTTTCGCATGAAGGTTATTGCCAGTGATATAAAAAGGATAAAAGCCGAATGGGTCCGGCAGGTAGACTTTGACACCCTGCTGGAGGAAGCTGATATTCTCTCCATTCATATTCATCTCAGCCC
>Ga0307378_10006523_pt1 | contig 15943 bp, 14 predicted proteins | sample UN1MG_FD_202238 | JGI IMG/M metagenome (GOLD analysis project Ga0307378, IMG submission 202238) | Soil microbial communities from Risofladan, Vaasa, Finland - UN-1 | ecosystem: Environmental > Terrestrial > Soil > Coastal area > Acid sulfate soil | place: Finland: Risofladan, Vaasa | collected... | reverse complement strand
ATGGACGGTTACATTCTGTTGAAACGGATAAGCAATCTGTAGATTGCTTGACAAGAAATCAAACTGCATTGTTACGCCACCTTCGAGCCTTTGTGCAGATTTGCCTCACGCCACAATGGCTGTAGATACAGTGGGAACAGGTTTTAAAGTCCATCGATCACCCTGAACATGGTCCAAGCATCGACAGTAGCGTCTGCATAACGTTGACGTTGCCCTCTAGCTGCGATGCTAGATTCTCTAACGTCTGTACCTGATCACGCATTCGCTTCTGATCTTCAACCAACGTCTCAAGCTCTGGACATCCACAACATGGCTTTGAACATACGTCTGAGATCTTGATGGAATTCTCGTCTGCTTGTGGTTGAGGCACAAGGCAATCATCACCAATGAGCGTGATATTTCCTTGTGCGTCGGGTGCTACACCATTAACTGTCCGTATAGGGCCTATATCAGCTATATCGCCTGCACATACGCATTCAGCTATAGTACCCTCTCCATCAATCGCATTGAACGTTAATACTGTAACTCCATTGAAATCAGCCTTTGTGATTCGAAAGTTTGATCCAGCCTCGAACGCAATATCGCCTTGAAACAACTCACCAACATCATCGCCATCCAATACACGGAAGCCCGTAATTCCCCGCATATCAGGTACGATAACAGATGGCTCAAGACGCCCACCAGCCAGTGTGAATGTAAAAGATCCCACCTGCAGCAATATCGTATCGAGTGTGCCAATAACTAGCTTACCAACAACACCTTCGAAATCGTTTTCGCCAGTCAGCAGGTATGTTTTATTGGACGTAAAGGATGAAACCTGCAGAGATACACTACCAACAACAGATGCGACTGATCCTGTCCAGTATGACAACTCTATGGTGATACCGGTACCAAAGATCGTAATCTGCGATACATAAAAGTTGCCTGGAATATAGTTTAGCGCTGAGTTAACAGGCATTACAAAGTCAACAATGAAATCATTTGGTAACGAGTATGAGTCGCTATCGTCACGCCGCGTAGCCTCTTCACTGAGTGGATACGCTCGTAATGAGTTTTCGTTCAACCAACCTGTGTTTACAATGGCCGGCATATTTTCTCCTAGATATTACGGAGTTACCTCTACACGACTGCCGAACCTCATGATACCAAAGCCATTAGCAAGCCCACCTACACCAGTCCAAGATAACGTGAAATCTACCGTTTCGCCCATTGCTACAGTGAAGAAATCGGTCTGTGCTTCTGCATATTGTCCTGCGGCCAGTGTAACGCCTGGAAGCCAACCACCTACAGTAATATCCGTTTCAACTGCTGGAAGTACTGTTGGAACTGCCGGCTCCGCATAGCGGCGATAGGTTGCTGTCAACGTAGGGATGGCTCCAGCTGAACGCCCAACAAACCACATCCATAGACGCATGCGTAATGGTGTTGATAAGCCGAGGCGAGGAATCTCAATTCGACCTCGAATACTTGATGGCCTACCTGATGGAAATGTTAGATAGAAGAATTGATTCACGTTATCGTAATCTTCGAGAACGTCATTTAGAGCAACTAGGCTGACCTGGTACTCTTTTGGATCACCTGTCGTGTCCTCCAATTGAACTTGTAGCTTACCTCTATATAGGCCATCTACCAGTTCCCAGTCAGTACCATCGGTACCCACGCCAACAATCTCGGCGCCAGGCCCAGGTTGTAGTCCTTCAACAATTGGCCCACGTTGTATCTTATCTGCTGAGAAGCTCTTAACTACTTTGTAACCATCTGTAGGTTCTTCTATATCCATAACACTCATATCGAGACTTAGACGTAATTTACCAGCAATCGCTGGAACACCATTACAATCAAGAACGATAATTGGAGAGGTATCTGACGCTGGGGATAGTTCCGTAACAACATTTGGATCTGATAGATAGATCATCTTGGAATACCAGAGGACGAGTGTTTTTTCGTCCAACCGATTCGACGTTCCATCGAGTTCTAGATACTCCAACGGGATGTTACAATGCCAGAGCGGATCACCTGACGATGACGACTCAGGTGGCTCAGGTGATTGAGACGATGAGGATGACTCACATACAGGATATACTGGAGCCCATGGTGCCATACCATAGCAATCTTCCATCCACCATAAGCCTGAGTTATCAACGATTACCGTTGGTCGTGTCTGCTCGTTAATACGGAGACCATAACCGTTTTGCTCTATGTAAACACTGCCAGATGGCACGGGCGGCCACACACGTTGTAACTCAGGATGTAGCGCGAGATTATATCCAAATAAAGCACCATCAGGAGCCGCGTTATTGAATATAGCATCATTAGCTGGAAGCCAACCAGGCAAGCTTGAGTCAGGATCTACAACTTGGTGCCGCTGTCCATCTCCGCGCACAATACAATTGGCGAGTCCTGCAGGCTTAGCATACAACTCAAACTTGTAGTGAATGTGATCTTCAAGTAAGTCTCGCGGTGTTGGTGCGAAGTGTATTCCACCATCCCCACGATTATAAAGCATGTAGATGCCAATAGCAGGACGCATCAACGTTATCTTACCTGCGGACTGCATAGATAAGAAGTATGCGCCAGCTGTTGTCGCACTACCACTGCCACTGACACTGGCAATCGCATTCGTCAGATCAAAGGAGCGTAAGGCACCTGTAGTCAATAAATGGCCAGTTTCTGTGTTGGTCTTCTGATAAACCATACCAACAACGAACGCTGATGGAGCCAGCATATACCAGCCGTTGTCTTCACTATATTCAACGGCAGCAATAGCTCGCTTGTACCCGTTGTAGGTCTCATCGAAATAAACCATATCACCAGGAACAGCATCAGCTTCTATCTTCACATAGTGAAAAAATAGTGCCTCACCCGCTGCCAGATCTTGCATTCGGTCATAAAGATACTGCGTTCGATTCGTAAGAGAGTTAGGGGCGCGGTTTGCTACCGACGCCTTAACTGACTCACCGTCAGCAATAAACTTGATGAGCGATTCCCATGGAGTTAATGCCATATCTTGCTCCTTAACGGAATCGGATCATGTACTGCGCCCCGATAGCATAACCAGCCTCTTTAGGGACAGGATCAAATCCGTCATACGACCTGCTGAATAGCAAGTCACTTGTCGATTGAGTTGGAGTTGGTGTAGCTACGAGACCAACACCATATACTTGACTATTAACACTATGGTCAAAAGTTCTACCGTGAATACCTTCTGTCCCAGATGTAATGGCAAAGAACGTTGCTTGGTTTCCATTGTATTTATCATTATCCGATGATGAGAAGCCAGCTGGAATGATAAGTGGAATTCGTAGGTAGTCCTTTGTTAAACTCAATGCAAGATCATCCAGATAGTAATCAATACCCTCATCACGCTGCGGTGATGGGACGGTAGGCGCACCTGCCGTGTTTTCAAACTCAAACAGCATTGCTGCCGCTTTGTAGTTAACGTTACCACTCAATGCCCGCGCTAATACATCTGCACCCTGGTAGGGGATGATATTTGATTGGGCAACCATCTGCTTTATGATGCCGGTTTCTTCATTGAAACTGAAGATTCGCCACCACGTTACCATATCACGCCCACCGAGATCGATATCCTCTAGTTGGGTTTCCAACTTCCGGATCAGTTCATGGTTCATCTGCACGTATCCTTTACTTTGAAAACACCAATTACTGCATCCTGATAGGATGGAGCATCAACGACAGCCTCGCTCAACTCATCTAGAGTCTCAACGGTAGGAATGATACCACTAAAACTAGCCGTTACCTCAGAGACGCCTGGTGTATCGTCGTCACCTAGTTCTGATAGATCCATAGTATCAGTAGTTGGCGCTATTTCAACAAAGATCAACAATGATGTATGTGGTGGTACGATGTTTCTGAAATACTGCAGTTGCCCCAGCCCAGGGGCATCTGGATTCAGGGCAGACGTACGTATCTTCAGGAACCATAAGTGGTTACGCATAATTTCAGCAGTAGCAAACTCAAATGGGTTGATTTGAGTAGGTAGATTAGCTGGGAGTGGCTGCGTTACTGGAGCCCCCTCACGGAGGTCTAGAAGCTCTGCTAGCGTTTTTTTACCCTCTCTGGCAGCTACCTCCATAGCCTTCTCAAAAAACAGCTCTACGTCGCCCGGAAAGCCCTGAATGCGAAACGTGACAACAGCCTTTCCGTCGAGATCGAGACCCAGATATTCTAGATCTACCTCAGTATTCTCAAACGTTAAAGCAGCAAAATAACCCCCCGAAAGGTAGTTATTATCAAGCACGACAGCTGAAACTTCTGACGTATCTGGTGAGTTCCCAGCGAAGTCAATAAGCGTCACTGCATCTGACAGCTCCTGCCCAGCAACTAATGTATCACCAACAGATACGAGAATAGTAGCAGCCGTTAGGAATTCATAGGCGTGTTTATCAGTGATAACGAACTTACGAGTAGGCTCTTCAACAATATCCTCTACATGCTCGACAGGCTCAAGAACAAATGGAACACCAAACATGGCTGAGATAGCAGTCTGAAGTGACAGCATATTTGAGCCATAGGCATAGCCATCGAAGATTGCATTCATCAGGTCTTTGTAAAACTCACTCGATTCCAGCAACAACCCTATAGCAAAGGCCCAATGCTTGTAAATAAGATTAAGATCCCACTGCCCCTTATATACCCATAAGCCAATTTCTTGATCAATGAGAACGCCGCTCTCGTTATAAACGTCACGCTTTGCAACATACTCGCTTGCAAAAGGATCATCACGAAAACGAATAAGTCTTCTATCATCGACAATATCAAAGTCAGTACCGTTCGCCCATAGCTTGCTGGGATAAAGAACCCTATTATAGATCGTTGGCATTGTTTCCAATGATCCAAAGAAATCATCCTCTGGCAGTGGAAATAGGAATTCAGTGGTTTGTGGTGCCCCATAGAAGTTACCCCCGCCATAGGTCATATCATCTTGACCATAGACGTTCGTAACGTTATTGCGATCACTATCTTTAAGCACCAGCAAATACCAGTTCTCCGTCGTAAAGACAGGCGTATCAAATCTACTGATTGTCCCTACCGTAACAAGATAGTCTAAGTATGTCTGTGCGCGTCGCTGGCCAATCCCAGTAAGATGGGTTTCCAACTTATCTCGATCACCAAAGTAGTAGTACCAATAAGTACCAAGCGCAGTTAGTAACTGCTTACCGTACAACTCACTCGCTGGAAATGTGGTTGGTACGCTCATACTCTGCCCTATACCGCCTTCGTTGACATTGCTACTACAGCTACATCCACATCTGACGGATCAAGATAAAAGCATGTTGTCCGTTGTGATACACCACGTGAAGGGAGATCAGGTATCTCCAATAGATTGGAATCACGTAACTCAATTCGACTATTTGGAACTGTATCTGGCGGATAGATATATGCCCACATATCAACTGGTGTAATCGTTGCAGTACCTCTTGTTTCCAGTGCACCCTGTGCAGCATCAACAAGTAGTGCCATATACATCTTACCAGTTTCAAATCCAATACTGTTTGCTCTACTAGCCACTGCTTGCTGTATTGCTGTTGTGCTAATTACCCCAGTGTTTGGGCGCTGCGATACGATTATGCTTACACCCATAATTGCTGGAACTGGTGCACGTGGAAGGTAATCACCAGTAGGTGGTCTTATCGATCGGTCAACAGCAAGATCATTTGTCTCCTTGATATTTGGCATACGCAAAATATAAAAGTCATACTCTAGTGTTGAGCCAATAACAGTCGTTGTAGCTGTTGACGTATTCTCAAACGTGATCGCTGCTGTTTGATAGCGGCTATACGCTCCTTCGACCATACCACCTTCAATCTGCTGTACGAAGTCAGTTTCAAGTGTTAGGTCAAGCCCACGCACGTCACTTAGAATTGGCAAACTACCACTAAATGCCGTCATACCTTTCGGAACCACTGCGTTAATAAGATAGAATCCTGGGGCATCATCACGGCCAATTGTAGCTGACCAGACGTTACTCCCAAGATATGTACACCACTTACGCACGGCTAGTTCAGTTGGAGCATTTGCTGTACGTGTGTAGATATCAGCCTTCCCACCAACACTCTGCTCAAAGATATTATGGCGATCACGCAGCATCTCTGAATCACCAAAGCCAACCTGTGAGATTGACTGAATGCCGGCAATACGATCACGAATTAATGCATCAATCTGCGCTCGGCCAGAGAAAACTTTCGGGGCAATACCATCTTGTACACGTGCTACTAATTCCTCATTTGTCTCAGAGTTAAGCCCGCCCTCAAAGTCCTGTGCAGCAGTTAGATCGATTGCGTTACTGATCGATGGGCTCACAGTAAAACGTGAGTCTCGCTTCACACGATATGATTCACCTACACTGGCAGCAACAACAGGTACAGTAAACACATAGGAGCCATCCGACCGTAATTGAATGAGACGTTCCGAATCGGAGATAATGGCATCTACTGAAGTAACACCAACATATGCGCGTGTAAGTACGAAGTTTAAGGCGTTTACTGTAAAGATAGTATTTGCTGGTACTGCCGTCGTAATGTTAGCGGAGATGATGATCGCGATAAATCCTGTCGCTTTGTTACCGTCAAAGCGATCCACACCATAATTGGCGAAGACAGCATCTACCATATCATCATCAGCTAATGTAGGATCAGCAGCAATCTCTAGTGGAGAAAACGATCGGCGTAAAACATCGATATCAGCCCGGTTAATTGCATGAAGAATAGCAGCTGGCCGAATTAGATTCTCAAAGAGCACTCGATTCTCAGCTAGGTCAAGAGAGGGATATTCCTCTTTAAGAAGCTGACGCAAGTACTCCTGAGCCTGTGTAATTGCTACCTCAGGGATATCATCAAACGCTAGCGTACTTGTGCTCATCTACTCGTCCTATCGTACTGGGACAGGGATCGGTAAAAAGATTGTTCTCGCGTCCCCAGCCAGTGAATGCAGCCGTACCTTCAACCTCAATAACGATGAATTCTGATCCAAATCGTAATCTAGTAACTCTGCACGCACTAGAATCTCATCGTCTTCAGGCGTCGGGTCCGCATCTGCTGAATCAAGATCCATTGTACGCTGGACTTGCGCAGATGCTATGCCGAACTCTGCCGGAATATCTTCATCGACTTGTATTCTGCCAGAACGAGCTGCTAACAAAAAGTCACTTCCACGTAGTGGATCTTGATATACTGACCCTCGTCTGGTTAGAAACAGCATAGCCCATGATTGCGCAATCTTCTGCACACCCGTACAAAGCTCTCCTGCTATACCCCAGCCTGTAGTAATAGCCTGATTGCCCGTTTCTTCCACACCCTGGAAGATAAAGAGATCAACAGTTCGTCCTGTAAAGTCTTGGCTAGCCATCTGACTTCTTATCCTCTTCTGCCTTTAGGAAGACACGCGATATAAAGTCTAACGTATGGCGCCGAAGCGGGCCATTATCTTGGCCATTACCTGCACAACGTGAGTCTGCATGCGCTATCATACGAATACGCCCACGCCACATTTCCCGAGCATCGCGTGACAAAGCTGCCATGAAATCGCCAGAAAGCTTAGGAGCAGCAATCTCATTTGATTTTGAATCATCTTTGCTCCGTGCATCAACATACTCCTGGCTCAGTCCAGATTCCTCACGATCAAGAACCTTATGAAGCTCTTCCTCAGTTTTCTTCTCCGCACTTACAACAAGTGGAGGATCAGGCTTTGTACTGAGCGAATTATCATTGAAATTAAACCATGGACGTGGCTTAGTCTTTGATTGTTCCTTAGCTGCCTCAGCCACTTCCTTTTCGTATTCTACGAGGTACTTTATCAGTCCCTCAAATGATTTATTGATTTTAACCGCCACTTCGACCCTCCTCGATCTTCATGGCAATTTTAGAAGCACGCTGCGATACAGCACCAGGAGTAACTTTTAGGCGCTGAGCAATCTCATTAGTGGACAAAGTTGGCTTACCGTATAGCCCTGTCTTCCATTCGAGAATTTGCTTATCTATAGGATCAAGATCATGATGCACGTATTCAATCCAAATATCTTCTGCAGAGACATTCGCGGTCCCAGGTAACTTACCGCCTAGACTTGGATCCAGTATCTGTCCTTCTGCCACTAGTCCTTTGGCGAAAGATCTAATATGTGCAATACGCTTGGGTGACAATCCAGTCTTTTCAGCAACCTCATCATCACCTGGGTCTCGCCCTTTTGTATCTCGAATCTCCTCTTCAACTCTTCGCAACTTATACTGATCCAACTGTACACGCTCAGGAATGTTGATTGGTGCTACACGCTTCATATACTCACGTTGAAGTGGTTGTAATTGAATATAGAGATAGGTACGTAGCTGAGTACCCTTCGTTGGGTCATACTTACGAAATGCATTAATGGCAAGCCGCTTTGCACGAGCCATCAACATCTTATCATTGCCGCCATAAGATACGAGCGCCTTACTGAGTACTGGCTTAGCAGCTTTAAGAAGTTCAAGCATACCTGGATTTGAACGTTTCTTATTCCAGCTCTCATATGCTGTATCAAGAGACGATTGTTTCTTCTGGTCATCAACAGTCTTAGAGAACCCAAAATCAATCGTACTCATTGGCTCATCTGGCTTGCGCGTCATGACTCTCTCCGTCCTCAAATTAAGCATAACTTCGCGATATTATATCATGAAGTAAGTAATGAAGATAGACCAAGGCGTAAAGCCTCGGATGTGCCTTTCTTTTGCTATCAGCTACTCGGTCCACAATTTGGTCCCCCTGAATGCTGTTTCATAAATAGGGTGTGCATCTTCTGTTAGTAACCCACCATAGCCTGTGTGTTCCTGCCCAGTTCTAACGTTCGTTAGATTAAACGTTGTTCCAGCAACCCCACTACCACCCTCCATACCAGCATTCATCGTTAATACGACGCTATCTACAAGCCCATAAACATACTTGGGTTCTGTATTATCACCACTAAATTTACCACTACCTATAATCTCAATGGCGATAGTTGAACCGGGTGAAATGTCCAAACGGAATCTTCCATCAATGGAACCCTGTCGTGTATATAACATGAAGTTAAGTAACATCACTTTTGCATATGCGTCGCCAGTCACAGATGTGAGATAGTTATCATATATCTCTGAGTAGTCTTCATCTTTATTTGGAATAAGCTCAAAGGCATCAGGATTGACTGCGTCTGGAATAGCCATTTTATCTTTACCAAGGCTATTACGTGTAATCTCACCAATGAGTGGTTCTGTTGCCAACCACATTGGTGCTTCGATCTTAATTGTCTTACCCTTAACATATACCCCTGAGCCAGCCCACGCGTCCTCAGCTGAAGCCTGACCAACGATGGTACCTGTAACTCCTTGCTTCGTAAATCCACCAAGTTGTGCCGCAATACGGGAGATTACAATCAACTTCGTTACAAGCTCTGGAGTCTGAAAATCCATGCTTACGAAATGATATTCATCTGGCTTGATGATTATATAAGCATCACCGCCTAGTGCGCCAAATACAGGGGCACATGTAGCAGTATCAATTAGAGGAACAATTCTAAATGTGAAGTCTGATGCCATCGTACGTAAAGCTGACCAGATTGATCCTTTGCGCCACTCGTCATATGCCCGCTTTGCTACGTTTGCTCCTAGCCAATTTCCAAGAATCTTCTGAGGTACATCTCCTCGTACATTATCAAATGACAACGTAATATCGTCTTCAAACGCTGCATCATCATCCATCCGCTCAAGTGCTTCTTGTGCAGACTGATTATCGTCTTCACCCCAAACAGACGTTGTATCTGTTAATGATACAAATAGCGGTTTGATAAACTCACGCCAAAGATCAGTTACGGCCTTATCCGCTGTTACCGTAAAAGCGTTACTAATATTGAATAAAGCATTTGGATTGACATTTTCATCGTTACCAACATTAGCAACCTCAGCAAAGCCGCCTGGTCCTTTTACTGTGTTTAAATTTGTTTGTGTGCTGGTTCCGAGCAAACCGAGCAACCAGCCAGAAGCACTACCAGCAACAGTAACAGCACCACCTGCAGGTGAACGTCCAGAGCGATAACTCACACCCTGGTAATAGCCTTCAAAGATCTTAATATCTTCGTCATAAGGAAAGCCTGGCTCGCTTGGTGCTTCAGGGCTATCTTCTTCAGTCTCGCCTTTTACATAAATGCGGACTGACGAGAAGGGCTGTGCATCAAGTAACGTTTCGAGCGCCTTTGATACCGCACCTGAACGTGGGTCACGCCCGACAACTGGGGAGAAGAAAGCTTGCGGGATCTGGTCTAATTGATATCTAATCTCAAACTGTGAAATATCAACACGTTCGTCGTTGATCTCAGCGTAAGCACTCCACTTAACGTAATAGTAGTTTTTATTAGTTGCCATTTATCCGTAGCTCATTTGTTCGATACATCATAGCCAATAACACACCACTCAGCTTATATGTGAATTCCGTATGCTGTTCCCACAACTTCCTAAACAAAATGTATGGATCACGTCGTGGAAACAATTCCTCAAAAGCAGCAACTCCAACAGATGAAACCTGTGCTGCGCGGTTAATGGGATCCATACTTGCCTGTGGTTTACCTATATAATCAACAAGCCACGTAGAGCCACCAATAACTGTATTAACCTGAACTTTCAATCCAGGATGATCTACCATAGGTATAAATTCCGTGAGTCCGTTTGTTATAGTAGTGACAGTACTGGTTTCATTGGTAGACTGTAGATTCTGTATCGTAACCGTACTACCCGCAAACGAAACATTCCAACTCGTCATAAGCTTACCATCAGCATTACCAAGTTCAGGATCTCCGACAAATCGTAAAGCTCCATCAACTGGGGTATATGAGCCGCCATACGGATAATCGACAAGAGATTCCGATGTTAAATACGTAATTCGTGGATCAAGTGCTGTTACATATGCAGCATACTCAGTTGAATGAACAATGCGCATGTATTGCCAAAGTGTATAGTTCATACCAGCAGCATCAGCGTTTGATCCAAATAAAGCACGACGTACATTCAACAATCCACTAGTTAACGTCACTGGTCTGAAATATGGTGGAACATACTCTGCTCCAATAAAAGAAGCAGTAGGTTGTACTGCCCCACTCATATTAAGCAGAAGTGTACGCCCCTGGTTTGGCATATGATTCGCCACTGTTGGTGCTATAGGCGGCGCTACTACTGAACTACTTGAAGAACCTGCCATCATGACTCCTTGGGTAGCGTATTAATCACAATCGTAAAGCTCGTAAGCATGTATAGTGAATCCTTTGGTTTTAACTCTAGCCGTGTTAGAAAGCCATCAAAGGCATCCGAACCATATGTAATCGTCACGACTTCCGAGCGTTGTGATGCACGATTACTATTGTAGTAATCTATGACTTCTTTAATACCGCTATTGTTTTGATTATCACAAAGACCGGCGAATGCTGTTCCGCTCACTGAGATATTGCCCATCTTGTCGCCAAATACATATACGTAGACTGGACCACCAAGCGAGGCTTGAAACTGTACATTGACTGATTGACTTATTGACGGTGCATCAATAAGTGCAGCCAAAGGATCAAAGTTGGGACTTAACTTGAGCTTACCTGGCATACCACCACAGCCAGGCATGGTCGTTACAAGTCCACGTCTACATGCAAGAATCTCAGACATTCTTCATCATCCCTCTTTTTACTTCAGCAACCCAATCAGCCATTCCTGCAATTTCTAATGTACCAGTTATCTCCACCGCCCCACCTGCAGCTCCAACAGTCCCCCCGCCAGTTTGGCTACCGAGCCCGCCACTTGTGGGATTGCTGGAATTCTTTGACGCATCTGGCTTTGACGGCTTGTGTTTTGGTTCAGGAGGCGCGGCTGCTGCCTCTCGCGTGGTAGGTTTTGGGGAACGATACCTTGTGGCAGCAGCCGCATCCGGTCTGATCGCTGCCGATTTTGGTGGCAACGGTTCTTCTGCTCCAGATACATGAGGTGAATTATCACGATATACAACTGTATTCTCATCAGTGTGCATCGTGGATTCACCGGCATCAATGATCTTTGGTCCCGAGCCTACACCCTCATCTCTAAAGCGAGGAAGCACAGTTTCGAGTCGGCGGGCTTCTGATTCCTTTAGCAATGAGTTTGATGGCACAGTATGTCGTGATAATGCGCTGGAAGTTGTCGCGTGTGTAAAGTTTTCATATTGTTTTGGTAATGCGATGGAAGTTGCCGCGTGTGTAAAGTTTTCATATTGTTGCTGACGAGATGGCTGTGTTTGCGCAGCTAGTGGAATAAGTCGATGCTTTTCAATGAGCTGTGCAATATCCTTACCTTGCCACGTTGAAGGTCGGCCATTTCGTTTACTATAGATTGAGTTTAATAACTCTTGTGCTTGCGCCCTCGTCTCTTTCGGAACAAAGGGTAGCCGCCCAGCCTTTATAGACTTAGCAACCTTCATCAATGCTTCAACTGCGCCACCTTTGATAGGGCGTAACGCTTCAACTGCAACACCACTAGTTGGCCGCACTGCTTCACTCTGTAGCATACCTGCGAGAAACTGAGGAATGCCAGCAGCAACAACCTTCTGTACGTTATTCTGATAATCGGCTATAAGTCGTTTTGGATGTTCTCGAAATGGCGCTTGGGCAACGGCTTGGCGTCCTACTATTAACTCGCGCTCCAAGACATTTGGGACCATGATATTTTGGATTTTTTCTCGCTCAATAGTCTTATGATTCTCCACGAGTTTGGTACCACCAGAGACCTGCCGATACTGTAGAATACGCTCAATAGCATTACCAAGTGCAGCCATACCACCTTTGAAGTCCTTTAGAAAACGATTCATACTGTTTTCTTTACGGGTCTCAGGTTTACGGTTACGTGAAGGCATAATGGACGGAGCTGTATGCCGCGACCGAAAATCAACTCGCTCACGCGATGGACTGCCGCCGCGTAGCGGGCTTGTGCCTTCTCCGAGGTACTCTGCCATGCCGTCTCCTTTGTTGACGATCCTGCAACTTCAACTTTTCTCTGTACTCGCCAGCTGCCTTACGAAGTTCAAGCTCTGCCGCAACCGAATCAGAAATGTGCTTTGCTTCAGCGTCTAGTGCCGCTTGCATCTCTGTCAACTTCGCCAGATGCGCCGGGTCTCTCCTACGCTCCATCGCCTCCCTGTAGGCATCTACGGCTGTCTTCTGTTGCACCCACTTCAACCACGGTAACCAGAGTCTCCCACAGTTGTTGTATCGCGAACGTGCTCCGGCAACTTCGTCACGGAAAGAGTCTGCGTCTGCGCCGCTGGCCATTGTGATATGCTCGAAGTGGAGCATCTGGTGCATCTGGGCCAACATATCACCCTCAAGTTGCTCAAAGATGAACGCCTCCTTTATGTCCCAACCTCTTGGCCCGCAGTTTCTATCGTATCGAATTGCGTTGGTCGAGTGGGCTCTGACGGCGAGCTGAGCCCATCGACCTGCCAAAAATCCGACTGCATCGACTTCTCCGTTAGAATATCCAGATGGCGGCGAAATACTCTAACCGTTCTAAGAATTGCACGATATACAGTAGAGTTCTTTGTACGACAGAGTGCTGCCACTTTCTCCTTCAAATCTTCTGACTGATTCTTATCAATAGCAGTACCGGAGCTAATAGCATACTTCACATTTACAACTGCTCTATATCGGTCAAGTTGCAATTCCCAATCTTCTTGTGTCTTGATACTCTCCTCACGCTGATCTACAGCTAGCTGAGCAAAGATACCATCCTCTTGTTCGGGGGAGATATCAGTCATCTTTACAATCAGCATTCCCCCAAAAAGGACATACTCTTTTTCATACTGCTTGTCGCCAAGAATGCTACGTAGGAAGTTTCTACGATCACTTTCCAGGGGTTCTGCAGCTACGTCAATTGGATCTGGTTCAGCTGGTATATCTTCAGCAAGCACTGCCTGAAGGGCCTCCAGTTCGTCAGCGATCTCTTCTGGCGACTTTTTTGGGGCTGGTACGTCCTCCTCTACAAGTGCAGCTTCTGCAGCCTCCTGTGCCTCCGCAGAGACACGTGGGTCAAGTGGTGCTGGTTGTGAGATAACCTCAGCTCCTAGCTGCGCAAGATCACCAAGCTGTTCCTTCCTGTGGTCTGGCAAAGTCGTAAAGTCTTGCATCGGACCAATTACTGGACCCTTCGGCGGCTGCTTAAACGCGTTAGCCATCACTTCCTCCTCACGTCATTTGTACGTTAATTACATACTCAGCAGATAGCTTCGCATCCTTCATCTCAGGTGATGCTTCCGTTTGATCCTCTCGTTTCTTTGCACGGCCCTTTGTATAATCTACGTTCTTTGCTGCACTTGGATCAGTGTAACTATAGTGGTCTGTCTCTTCCCATGCGGCATAACCTGGATATGGTTGTGTCTGCGTTCCATCTGGTGCATCTACAATAGGCTCATCCCATGTTGTCGTCGAGCCATTTACTCGATATAACTGCTGCCAGCGTGCCTCAACTATCTTGAAGTCATCAGCAATCTTGTACTGTTCAACTGACTTCCGGAAGCTGAAACCAACCGCATCCCATACAGTCTGATTAGCTGCACCTTCCTCAGCATCATCCTGTGTCTCTTGCTCAAACTGCTGATAGAGCGTGGATTTTGCTACAGAAGCAAATGATTCAGCTGTACCACCTCGTGCACTAATATTTGGAGCACGACCACCACTGGTACCGTTATGTTCCGATGTGCTGTTCATACCATTAGCTGACATAGAGCCAGCGCAGTACATCGAACCAACAGCTCCAACACTCCCTTTCGTAAGTACGTTATTATCACACTCAACCATTCCAGAACCTTTACTTCCCTGCCATACTCCAAGATCGCCAACAATGTCAAGCGTTGCGATAAGCTGCGCAGATGATGAACCAAGCACAAACTGCCCCGGAGATGATGTTTGACTTCGATTAGCACCTACGAGTACTCCAAACTGAGATGTTGCTTCTATGCCTACCTCAGCACCATCTAGTACAGCCTTACCTGCACCAGCACTGAATTCGACTTGCCCAGCTATTTCTTTACTAACTCCACCAAACAATCGCTTCGTCCACAGATCGATTCCAGATTCTTCGGCCTTGATAATGATACCGCTGGACTCGATATCCTCACCATAAACACCTGTCCAATTGGTTTTGGTAGGCTTCTCCTCTGAGCGACTTTCTATAAGAATGCTACCAGTCGTACCATCTCCTGCAAGCAAATGAAGGTTGTTCTCAGCCTTAATACGTACATCCTTCTTAGCTGCTGACAACTCAGCACACCAGCCTGCTCGTGCGATGAAGTCACGTGGGGCCATTCCTATAAAGCTACGCCCGGGTTGTGCATAGATATCACCCTGACATGTGAAACGGATATGACCGCCAGACATAATGATCTGAGAGCCATAACCATCTTCAATTACGATTGATCCATCATCCAACATGTGGAAGCAGGAGCGTGACTGGTAGTAGCGAACCTTATAGTCTGTTCGCTGGTCTATCTGCACTTCTCCGTACTTTGGGAGTTTTTTCGACGCGTCGAACAATAAGGGTGAGGAGAATAAGTCAGGATCTATCTCGTTTTCAGTTGAGTCATCAATTTTGAGTTCCTCAGCGTCTGGAGCTTTCCAGTCTTTTTCATGTGAATCAATGACTTGGAATGCAAACTTCCCAAAGAGGTACTCTTCATACTCCCACAAGAGCGTTACTCTTTGATCGGCATAATCACTCTCTGGCCATTCAAATGGCTTCTTTTCATGATCAGGGCCATCGCCATAATATCCAGCAGCTTTATATCCTGCACCCGCCCCAGCAGCTCGATCGCCAGAAGGATCATCTGGATCGAGTAGTTGTCGAGGAATAGGAAGTATAAGCGATTTCTCAAGAATGATCTGTTTTGCAGATCTAATAGCAAAGGTACCGTCAAGGGTGCT
>Ga0307378_10006520_pt1 | contig 15948 bp, 23 predicted proteins | sample UN1MG_FD_202238 | JGI IMG/M metagenome (GOLD analysis project Ga0307378, IMG submission 202238) | Soil microbial communities from Risofladan, Vaasa, Finland - UN-1 | ecosystem: Environmental > Terrestrial > Soil > Coastal area > Acid sulfate soil | place: Finland: Risofladan, Vaasa | collected... | reverse complement strand
AATACTTCGCGAGGTGGTTATGGGTAGACCACAACGGATAGCAAACATTTTTGGGTTCTATCCTTTCTTTGCTGGCTCGGCTAAACGACTAATAGATTACTCAGGCCAGGGGAACGATTGGACTGCTTATGGAGCGCTAACCGATGAACCAGGGCCACCTATCCCCTGGGGTTTTTACACATCGACCGTTACAGCGATAGGTCAATTAACAAAACCATCAGCCGCATCTCTAACAGCCAGCGCCACAATCCTCGCCTCAGCCGAAGCGACTAAATCCGCGGCCGCATCACTAACCGGCACAATCAACATTACAGGGTCAGCCCAAATCCTAGGCGCGCCACTACTTGACTTAGCCAAATACACAGGCGCACCTGCCTTCTCAATGACAGGAGCCACCGACAAGTTCACAATGGCCGGGTGGATGAAGATTCGTGACATTACTCCCGGCGCATGGAGTTATGGATTCGGAGTCGAAAATTTAGATACAGACGCAACAGCTTATGCTCTTATCGGAATAACTAATGCCGATGTGCAACAGGTTAGTATAAATGGTTCTGGTGGCAGAAACTGGGCCTCACCCCCTTCGCAAGATGTCTGGTACTATTTTTACATTACCGGCGCGAACGATGGTGCAGGCGGCATAGATTGGAACGCAGGTTACTATACTGCCGCTGGAAGCAGCCCTGCCGATACGGTATCAGCTACCGGCATGACAGAGTTCGATGTTGTTCGCATCAATATGGGCAACAATAGTTGGGATGAAGGCTTAAATTCTGAACTTGCCCAGGTTAGAATATGGACCGGCGATCTATTATCAGATGCCGAACTCAGAGCAGAAAGAGATAGCGCCACGGCCGTACTCCTAACAGGGCTATATGCCGATTGGCGTTTACGCGATGATACAGATACAGCCGATTTAAGCGGCAATGGCAGAACATTAACATTTGAGGGTACTTTAACCACAGAGATAGGGCCAATAGCCACCCCTTCTTATGAGAAGTCAGCAGCCGCATCCCTGACCGCCAATGCCACAGTTCTTGCATCGGCCGAAGCTACCAAATCAGCAGCCGCATCCATCATAGCGACCGCCGCCATTACCGCTTCTCCTGAAGCCACCAAGTCAGCGGTTGGTTCTCTGGCCGGAAGTGCATTAATTACTGCCGCACCCCAATTGGCGAAACCAGCCTCTGCCAGCCTTATCAGCCATGCACAGGTCACGGCCAGCGCCGAAGCTACCCGTTCGGCCGCAGCCTCGCTTACGGGTAACGCATCTTTAATCGCTTCCGGCCAAAAACTTGGTGACACAACGGCAAATGCTACGCTAATAGCGTCAGCCACCATCACAGCGACCGCACAAGTAGCAATACCGGCCAGCGCCAGTATCACCGGATCCGCTATCATCACAGCCGCACCAGAAGCCACAAAGTCTGCGGCCGCATCACTAACCGCAGACGCAACCGTTACAGCGACAGGTCAATTAGCAAAACCATCAGCCGCATCTCTAACAGCCAGCGCCACAATTCTCGCCTCGGCCGAAGCGACTAAATCCGCGGCCGCATCTCTGACCGGCGCAATCAACATTACAGGGTCAGCCCAAATCCTTGGTGATACGACAGCCAATGCCTCGCTAACAGCGTCAGCCACCATAACAGCTACCGCACAGGTTGTCATTTCAGCCAGCGCCAGTATCACCGGCTCCGCAATAGTAACAGCCACACCAGAAGCCACAAAGTCTGCGGCCGCGTCACTAACCGCAGGCGCAGCCATTATAGCGACAGGACAATTAGCAAAACCATCAGCCGCATCTCTAACAGCAAGCGCCACAGTCCTCGCCTCGGCCGAAGCGACTAAATCCGCGGCCGCATCTCTGACCGGCGCAATTAACATTACAGCTTCCGGCCAGAAGCTAGGGGATACGACAGCCAACGCTTCCATTACAGCTAATGCTCATATTATAGCAACAGCACAAGTGATTATATCAGGTAGTGCCAGTATAATTGCCCAAGCTACTATCATAGCAAATGGACAAAAAGTAGTTTCTGGTTCTTCCAATATCAATGGTGCATTATTACTGACAGCCATTGGTCAATTAGCCAAACCATCAAGTGCAAACATACAGGCAAATGCCATTGTTAGCGCATCACAATCAGTGATACGATTCTCAACAGCATCCGTAGTTGCCAATGCTATTCTAGGAGCCTTAGGATATGGTGCAGCGCCAGTAATCGATCAACATTTCTATGATATAACCATGATGATAAGAGGAGGTCTGATTGAGCCAAAAACAAGAATTGCCGACAAAACCACAAACAGTCGAACAGCTATAGTAATACCGTTGAGTATCAATGATTAGCTCAACCTATAAATAAAGAGGGATTAAATGACAGATTTAACAGATTATGCAGAGAATATTCTCATTGATGCCATGTTTCGTAATACAACATTATCAAGACCAGCCGCATGGTGGATGGCCCTTAGTACCACAACTCCCACCGATGCTGGTACAAACGTTACAGAACCTACCGATACAAACTATGCTCGTCAAAGTCTTGATACAGGTGCCGCAAGTGAATGGTCCGATCCAGCCGGTGGAAGTGCAACCGATAACACACCCGCCCTTGTTTGGCCCGCAGCCGATACAGGCTTTGGCGTTTTAACGCATGTTGTTTTCTATGATGCAGTTACCGGTGGAAATGCATGGTTCTGGAAAGCACTCGCCTCGTCTGTAACTGTCAATGCTGGAGAAGTTTTCCAATTTCCCGCTGGCGCTCTAGATGCGGCCTTTGATTAAATAAACGCTACCGACCGTTCATAGCGGTCATAGAGCCATATTGGGGAGAATAGTAAGGAACCCATTCTCCCCACATGGCTCAATTTAACCAGGATGAACCATGAGCTTAGAAGATGATCCTATTGCAACTATTCAAGAAGGCACCGCCTGGGGAATTCAAGTAGTCCTCTATGATAAATTAGCTGTATTAGAAGTCCCTTCAATTATTTCCTATACAGTTCATGATGAAGCCACAGGCACCCAATTGATAGGAACCACAACTGTACCAGCCTCGACGATAGAAATACCCCTGCCAACTTCCCTTAATATCTTGCAAAATTCTACCAAAACCGAAGGTACTCATGTATGCACAATCACATGCGAATATGCGTCCCCAGAAGACCTTCTTGTAATAGTTACAAGATGGAAAATCAAACGGACAAAATATCCATGGGGCACGTAATTTATGCCCACAACTTTAAACGAAAGGATTACCATTTGGCGCTTACGCCATATTCACAGTGTCCAACCAAAAGATATTTGTATCCTGTTCCCCAGTATTCCCCAAGGTTCTATTAGAAGAATAACAAGTACATGGAGTCCCGATACACTAACAGATTCGCATAATATTATTTTCCCCGATCAACCTGAACCCTTTAACAAACCCTCTCCCAAAACTGAAATTGATAGCCATAATGATAAAATAATCTATAAAGCCGAAATACCCCTGGAACACACCAGCGTCCATGGAAATAGAATTACATCATTAGAAGAACTCGTTAAAGAAACAGATATTGATCTGGAAAAATGGACTATTAGCCGTTCAACTATAGGCACTTGGGAAAGTGCCATGAAAAGCGCAGATTTTAAACCCATCATAACAACACTCTATAAAGTTATTGCCTATCTTATTCCCAATAGTCTAGCTCTTGATAAATTAATTATCGACGCATTAAGAGAAGAAATCAGAGAAGGTATACCACCACCCCAAAAATTAACCATTGCCCCTAATAATAATTCAAAAATATTGGCTGAAATCTCATTGCCCGATATGCATTTTGGCAAACTGGCATTAGAAGAAGAAACAGGACAAGAATATAATCTGGATATTGCCGAACGAATCTACAAAACATCTATTGCCGTTTTAATTAATAAAATCCTTGCCGATGGAGTAATCCCAGAGAAAATCCTCTTCCCAATTGGTAATGATCTATTTAATGTCGATAATGCTTTTCTTACCACCTTTGCCCATACACCAATGGAAAATACTCATAGCGTCAAAGCTCTCTTCAAACGAGTAAAAAATATACTGCGCGAAGTAATCCTCGAACTTTCCCATATAGCGCCAGTAAAAGTTCTCATGATCCCGGGCAATCATGATCGGACCATCTCTTATTTCCTGGCTGAATCATTAGAAGATGTATTCTGGAATAATCCTCAAATAGAAGTAATCAATACAGCAGGTAAATATCAATATGTGTCCTGGGGAAAAACATTGATTGGCTTCACCCATGGAGATAGAGTACAACATGCAAGATTGCCCTTCCTAATGATCAATGATAAACCCAAAGAATTCGCCAATGCTGTCTGGAAAGAATGGCATCTAGGCCATAAACATACCAAAACTGACACTGATTTTTCCACACCAGTCTCAACACATAAAGGAGTTATCGTGCGCGAACTGCCAAGTTTAACCGCAGCCGATAACTGGCACTCAGATGCAGGTATGAAACTCAACAACCGAACGGCCGAAGCCTATTTATTCGATAAAAACACCGGCCTTATTGCCACATATAATGTTAATCTGCTAGAATAATATTAGTCGCAAATTAGTAAAATGACATAAGAGTAACCATAGTGTCTTTTTATTGCTATCATGTTTCAAATCGTACTCAATTCAGAGGCGATAACACATTAGCAAAGGAGACATCGATGATTAATAACACATATAAAACCCAAAAAAGTCCAATAACCGCAAAGATTATTAATAAAAATGGGGAGGAAACAAAATCTTTTGAAGTTACAAATTTCAACGATCACATGATTTTTAGCCGTTCTGCTGTTCTCAATATGCCCAATGTAACACCAGCTGAATTAGGACTAATTATTTATATTTCGGCCTGGAATGGTTCTCCTGAAAAACACGACCCAATTACAGCCTTTGATGTAATGAATCATTTTCCCAATAGCAATCCACTGGAAATTCTCTACACGCTTAAAAGCCTTGTGGCTAAAAACCTAATGCATCCCAATCAAGAACTCCACGATGCTATTGCAGACACAATTAATACACAACGACATAAGGACTAAGAATGGCTTCTAATTATTACTGGCTTAAACTTTATTACGAAATGCTTGACGATCCCAAAATCTTCAAACTCCGCACCCATCTTAGATGGCGTTTCATAGAATGTTTATTAGTCGCCGGAGAAAATAACAAAGAAGGCGACCTGCCAAACCCCAATGAATACGCATGGCGAGTAAGAGCTGATACAGAAATGATTGAAACCGATTTCGCCCAATTAGCAGAAGCAGGATTACTCAGTCAAAATGATGGTCAATGGAAAGTCACTAAATTCTATGAAAGACAAACACCCATCACACATGCAGAACGACAAAAAGAATATCGAAACAGAGAACGTAAAAAAGAATACAAAAATAACCAATCCCATCAAAATCATCCAAAACCCAAAACACCACACAAACCCATAATTAATAATGAGCTACCCATAATTAAATCAGATAAACCAAAAGAAACCGTAGATGGACATAGACTATTACCATTTCATCTACAAACACCACTATTTCTCAATGAATGGGGAGAGTGGATGCAACATCATACAGATATGGGAAGGCCATTAACACCAGGAGCTATTAAAGAACAAGTTAAACTATTTAACGAATGGGGCGAAGACAAATCCGTCGCTGCCATGAAATACAGTCGCTCTAAAAATTGGATTGGATTAGTCCCTGAAAAAGAGGAAACAAATGAACAAAGATATACTAGAAGTGGCGCTAGGAGTAAAGACGAACATGGACTCGCTCCAGAACCAACAGAAGAAATCGAATACGTTACCATTGAACTCCCCCCAGACCACCCTGCAAGAAACGATTTCCCCGTATGATGTACCACCCATAATGGCACCTGATGAACGTCTATGCTCACTCTGTTGGGGAACAGGCTTTATTTCACCACCATTTCTAAACAACATGCCACAACGAGCTATCCCCTGTACTGCCAGATGTAACTCAGCAGAAAACCGACTCAATCTCCGTCGTCTTAGCCGAATTGAAGGTGAACGCCAACAATGGAGTTTAAGAACAGGTAATTTTCCACAAAAACTGGTCAGCCACATAGCCAAATTAATTGAAATAATCTATTCGCTAGAACCAGCAGGATTTTGGTATATCCATGGACCAAATGGTTGCGGAAAAACATATCTTATAACAGCTGCCGTTAATGAAGCATTACGCCAACAACGCTCTGGAATTTACACAACCTCACTTGAACTGCTTAATGCCCTACGCCAACAAATAAGCGGTAAAACCCCCGATGGTGAAAGTAAATACCTTGAAGCATTTAAACGCACGACAGTCGTCGCATTAGATGAGTATGGCAGACACCGCGATTCTGAATATTCAGCCGAAATACTTTTTAATATTTTGGATTATCGTTACCAAGCTGCTCACAATTTTCACGAATCTTTCCCCGCAAAATTAACACTAATCGCCTCAAACCTGCCACCAGATAAAACTGAACCCTGGTTACAAAGCAGATTAAAAGATAATAATTCTTTTATTCTCGATATGTCGAAATTACCAGATCGTAGACCCCAAAACTAGCAATGAAAATATGCCCAAGGTGTGGTCAAGAAATGAAAAGAATAACGACCCAGCACAATCGGGCATGCTCCATACCCATACCTGTCCAATTAGCCCAAGAATGGATGGATAATCCAACGATAACAACTAAAGAACTAGCATACAAATATAATGTTCATCCAGATTTTATGCGCGTTAGATTATCTTTAGCTGGAATATCTAACATTTTCCAAGCCAAAAGAGGTTATAAAATCAGAAGGATGAATTGGGGTATGATTGAAATTGAACGACCATTGATACCACCAGATTATCACCAATGTAAATGTGGGATCTTAATCCCTTCGCACCACACACATTGTATTTATTGCGTTAAAGAATTCAGCATATTAAAAAAAAGGAAATGCTATGAACTCCAATATATCAACTAATAAACATATGCCGATCGGTATTCATGCCGGTCCCGGTGGCAATCTTGACGGAGCAGGACAGCCCGATGGTTATTGGGTCCAACTTGCAAAAGCAGGTAAAAAGCCTGTTCTAAAATCCGTTTCTAATTATGGCCCTATATTTGAAGCTCTAGGATGGTGTGATAAATATGGCGTAGAAGGTGTATTTGTCTACCGAATTACAGGCGTTGACGAAACAGGGTTTAACTTCGATGTCCCTACCTGGAGCCTCGACGCAACATCGGCCGCTACTTATCACGTCGAAAAAATATTAGCAAAGCTACCGCCAGAATTCGACAAACGAGTTGTCCTTGAAATTATCAATGAACCGGACAAAGATCAAGACGACACACGACCTTCCTGGATAAGTAAAGACTTTGCAATCTATCTGAATCAATTCGGCCTGATCGCCGCCCAACTGCTCAATATCCAAGGCTACCGAGTCGCCATGTACGGCTTCTCGGCCGGTGAACCAGAACTTGACGACTATCAATACTACCTACCTTACTTACGCTACTGTGCCAAACACCACGACAAAGCAGCCATCGCCCTGCATGAGTACAGCCTATCAAGCAATCTATTGAGTCCCAAAGAACACAATCCGTTCTTGATTGGCCGGTTCCAATTCATCTTTGACATTTGTGATGAGAACAACGTCACCCGACCGACTATCTACATCACCGAGTTTGGCTGGACACTTTGGGAAAACGCCGACGAGCAAGATGCCAGCATCCAATTTAATACTGTACTTGATTATATCTACGGGCCATACCCAGAAGTTGTCATGCTTGCCTTATGGTACTCCGGCCCAGGGTTTAACGACATCGCCAACCTGACGGTTAGACTCTTCCCATTGATAACTGACCTTGGTCTTAACTGGGAACTGGAACTCGACAAAGAACCAGAACCCCCAACACCACCAGTACCCAATCCAACTGCCCTAGATCTCGCCATTTACTTCACTCCGCTGAATGAATTCGGCCCCATATATACATTAACAAATAACTGGGGCGAAGGACCAGAAAGAGTTCAACTTCAGCACAAAAACAAACATTTCAGTTACATCACAAAGAACGATAATTGGGAACGCCGCTTCATCGGAGAAGAATTCATCTATCTACAATGCGATACCAGTCGTAGCAATAACGAATTTTATACCGTTGATGGCCCCTGGCTACCTAGATACATGACACCCGGTGCAATATTTGCACGTACTGAAAATGTCACCATTTGGAGCAAAAGCACCTGTGAAAACCTTTCTAATTACACCATGAAAAGTGCCATGCGTTTCGACGGTCTGACTGACGTTCCACTTCCCTGGGAAAGATCACAAGCTCTTAGTTGTGCCAAATTCACATGGCTAACCGGCGAAAACTTTGACCACGAAGAAGAAAGCTATTGGTATGCGCCCTATATTGGCCTCGTCAAATGGAAAAGCCTTACCAGCGACAAGGAAAGCGTCATTTCAGAATTCGTACCTTCAACTGAACTCAACAATCCCATTAACTACGCATGCCCCTATATGGGAGAATGGATCTCCGAGCCATCACCAACAGAGCCACCACCACCGCCACCACCACTTCCACCGGAAAGTGAATATAATGAATTTCCAAGAGGTCTGGACATCAGCCATTGGCAAGGCGATCTGAATCCAGAAATAGCAATGGAAGAAGGGGCTAATTTTGTCTATATTAAGGCCACACAAGGATTATCGCATCTTGATACCCATTATCATGCAAACACCGCCCAGGCCAATAATTTCGGCATGCTCAGTGGCAGTTATCATTTCTTCGACCCTGACTTAGATGCCGCAAACCAAGCAGAATTCTTTTGCCAAATAGTAAAAGGAACAGAAGAACAGTATCTTCCACCGGCCATTGACCTGGAAAGTTTAAAAGGTAGTGAAATAACAGATGCCAACGCTTATAGAAAACAAATCCTAACTTTCTTAGCAATTGTAGAAGACCAATTACAAACTCCAATTATCTATACAAACAAATCATGGTATGAAACCTATCTAAATACCTCAGATTTTGAAAAGTATGACTTATGGATAGCATCCTGGCATAACGGTCCCTTACCATACCTGCCATCTCGTAATGAGGATTGGCTATTCTGGCAATTCGGAGTCCGTGATGGAGATGCATATGGAGTCGATTCAAATTCAGTTGACGTTAACTATGCTAATTTTGAAACATATGAGGAACTTTATGAACTCTTTAATAATAATTGGTTAAATAAACCCAATCCACCACCATCTGCAATATATTTCCCCGCTCCTCGCCGTATTGATTATAGAAGAACTTGCCATGTAATTCATGATGGAATGACTCAAGATCAAAAAAATCAAGTCTGGAAATTAGCTCAAGAAAAAAAAGAAACAATCATGTTTTCTTATGATGATGCCGGTTCAACACCAGTCACAGATAATACTGCAATCTGTCATGGTTTAAATACCGATCAAAGTTCAATCTATGCCACTTGGTTTAAAACAAATTACCCAGGCACAAAATTAATATTCCCCCAAATAGTAGAAGAAAAAGTATCGTTAACCGCCTCGACCAAATTAAACTTGGAGTGGGAGAAAACTTCTACCGAAGAAGAAGGTTTTCTTTCGCGGCTCCGCCGCACCCTGGTACGGCTTTTATCAACTGTCCGGCCCAATTAAGATCGTTTCGCCAGCCATCATGTTTTCCTGTTGTGTAGGCAATGCATCAAACGGAGCAATATATTGTGAAATCAAATAACGAAAAATTCTATGGATTTTCAAATCACAAAAATGAACCATACGGCACTATCAGCAATGCTATGAACACTGCTCAAACCTTTATCCATGGAATTCAAAAAGTCTGCAAAGCAATACAGATCACCGGCAAGTTGAGACTTCTCGATATGGATGGTTACGAAACATTAGAACTTGTCGCAGCCACAAAACTATATAAGAATGTCATCGGAGAACAAATAGCCGATCTGGAACATTCACAGATACACCAATTCCTCAATGCGAATCCGAAAATTTTTAAAGACCTGCACTATGAATATGGTAAATACTATTTCATCTACAAAAAATATCATTTCATTCTCCATCATGTCTGGAATATAAATGAAATGACCGTTGCCCAGATCCACAATACTGGTCCCTCAAATTTTAATGTTTGGCTACAAAACAATTTGCCCTGGGGATGGACTATTGCCGATTACCAGCTCAGAGATAATACCCATAAATTAGTGAAAAACATTATCAATGAAAATGCATTTTTCACAGCAATCGGTTATCGATATATATTACCTATTGTCAGAGTAAATGAAACATCAGATTACTGGTCAGGATTCAAAATCTAAAACCTTCCTTTAGCAGCACATTAACATCGGTTAGTTTTTTGGCTTACCTTTTCTTTATGAAAGGTAGGCCATTTTTCTTTTCTTTTTTTTAATGTCTTTTTACTATAGGAGGTACATATGGCAATTAATAAGACCGTTCCCAATACCGAGTGGCAAATTTATGAAATCGTTTTATATTTCGATTACCCGGACGGAACAGAACCCCTTATTCGACGCATATATCGTTATCGAGAAACGTGTGAAACATTAACATTAGCATCGATAATCACTCAACAATTACGCAGAGCTGGCAAAGCTATTGCAATTTTCACAACACCCATTCTAACAGATGGTGACGATATTGATGACATCTTCCCTGTTGTCGGTGTCAGACAAAGAGGAAAAGGACAATTATAATGAACATCAAAATCGGTGATCGTGTTTTTATAAATGCTGCCAATACAATCTTTCACGGAGATAGTGGCATCGTCATAGAATTACCTGATATTAATCAATATATTGTTAAACTAGAAAAGTACGGCGAATGGCTTTTCTATGATTGGCAGCTAACCCCCTCATGAATTAACAGTTTTAACGGAGGCTATAATGAATAGTTATTATGATGATAATTTCGGACACTGGGATGAGATGGAAAACCCTGAAAATAGGAATTTCTATCAAAAAGTACAGAAAAAATCAGTTTATAAAATATGTGTCGATTGTAAACGTCGAGTAAAACTTTTACCAGATTATGAATGTTGCAATACTTGTGCAGATATTCGTGAACAAGGAGGATTTTAGCCATGTTACTAATAAGTGAACACACCCAATCTCGAGTAGATACTGCACTTAATTTATCAGCTTTACTTTTGGCCCAAAATAGTATCAAACAAGAAGAGTCACTTGAAGAACAATTAAAATATTTATCAATGTGGGGAAACTATGAAATACCTGAAAGCACCCATTGTATTATTTCACCCGACTTCGCCCCATACAGTTTCAATTTCGCCCTCTATGTCATTTCACGACCGGACTACGAAAAGAAATATTCATTGACTGGAGATTGGGAATATGGCAGATACATGGTGGAACAGTACCCAGAACTTGAAGGACGAGCGTTATATATGCATGGCGGCTTAATCTTCCATGGAAAACACGATAATGGCGGCGACGGTGGCGCACCGACGTTCTCCGTTAATCTCACCCCAACAACTGGTTGGGCTGTCCATACATAAACCGGAGAAATTATTATGAGAAACATAACAAATCCATATCTAATCAATACAGGAACCACAAGCAAATATTGTGAATTCCAAATTCTCCACAAATCACAATATGCTCCAGGCATGCGAACAACTATTGGCCTCTGGGTATCACGTTTCACCGGCAATTATGAAGAAAGCATCTTTATCAAAGGCACAACGCTTTTGAAAACAATGAATGATTTTCGTAATTGGTGGAATGAAATTACAATTATCCTTGGTGTCCTTACTGCTGGTTGGGTATTCAAACCAAATCGGAAGGATTACCATATGCGACGACACCTTGATAATCCCCAAAGCCCCCCATTACTTTCCTGGTATGTAAGGGCACACGCTATCTCAAAATATAAACCTAGTTTCGAGATGGAAGATATGATGGCCCAAACGTTATATTGCATAATATCACGACCTATCGAAGAACTTTCAGAAGAACAGAAACAATTATTACAAATAGCCATTGATGAAAAAGCCATAGAATTTGGCTTCACACATCCTGAGTCTTTTGAACAACGTAGCTACTCACCAACAGGAGAACCATTTACCACATGGACTCATAAATCAAAGGGAAACCGCTTTCTACTTAAAGAACTGCGCTCGCGCGACGTATGAAATTTCTAGGCCAAGAACATCAACGACGAAAACGAATCATTGAAAACCTGGGTGTCAAAATGTTACGGACACTGCAACCACTGAGTCAAGCCCATATAGAACGTTCCTTAGAAGCCAATGACGAAACACTCTCATGGTTTAGCCGAAAACTATATAGTAAAAGCCATAAAATATTACGCACAAAATTAATAGCCAATGGCCCAACAAAAGATATAGCAATACCATCTCAATGGTCTATTCAAGATACGGAGGATCTTTTAAAAACCGTAGCAGTTTTCTATTCTTTTGATTACGCAGCAAAAACAAGGAATTACTATGACCCAATTTAAACATTTCTGTCATTACCCAACACGAGCAAAGCCACATAATGCTAAATTGTCCCAAGCCCGCATTACATCAGACATTTCCAAATCCAAACATGAATTTGAAATTGTGATCTACGATTCAGCCACAGCCAAAAGATTCACCATCAATTTCAATAAAAATGATACTGATATAATTACTGATGTTCTTACCAAAAAATCCAATGGCTTTTTATTAGATGGTTTATCTCGCCACTATCGTTAAGGAGAATAACTAATGTCAACAATGCATACTCGCGGTACTTGGTTTGCGGCTTATGGTTGTGTTTATTCTTTGCTTAAAAATGGTGAAGTAGTACGTGTTTCCCTAATGGATCGCGAAGAAAAGAATACGTATGGTGCAGAGCGTGATGCTAACGTAAGGTTTATCGTAAGTCTACAAAACGTAAATGTTGGTAGGCAAATAAGCGAAAGCGACTTGGCAAAGGCTCTGAAAAATATAGGATAATCTAAAAGGAGTTCATCATGACTAGAATTTATTTAAAACCAGACAATTTGCCCACAGAAGTTAAATGCATCATCCTTGACGGACCGTTAGAACAATTTAACAAACATGGCGATAGTCTGCCATGCTGGTTTTTGTCTTATGGCGATTTCTGGGGTGAAGCACTTGGCAACAGCCGCAAATTCTATAGCTATGATGCTTTACAAAGAGAAGGTAAATATCTCGCCAAAACCTATGGCTTAGAATTAGTCAACGATTCAATGCCATTATAGGAGGAAAGTGATACAAGAAAATTACAATCTATATTAAAATAACGTAAGAGAGAGAGTCGTTAGAGCGACTCTCTCTCAAACACACGCAGTAGTTCGGGAGAACGTAATGAATAGAATATCATACGATACAAGCAAACGCAAATGGAATTATGAACCAATAGACGGAGAAATTCAAGAGTATGATGCCGGTGCAATCGGCAAAAATTTAGCTGTCCAAGCCAAAATCAAAAACGAATCTAGCGAAATATATTCGATGCTACGCTATCTATCAGCACATACCAATGACCCAGACATCGAAAGGCGTGCAATTGACGGTGCAACTCTATCCATTGACCAGCTCGTCATTCAAAAAGCCGAAAACGATCACGAATCAATCTTTGCCAGAGTAGCAAATCCAGACAAAACTATAGAATACATTATCAGCCCCGGACCAGCTCGATCAATTTATCGTTGTAGTTGTCCTGATTATGAAAATGGTGTTTCCCAGGACAGTTTACCTATCGGAGATCCAAATCGACCACACAGAGGCGCACCCTACGTAATTAACGGAGGTATCATGTGTAAACATATTTGGGCATATCATTTCAGCAAAATGACTAAAACCAAATTAGCCTCAGAAAATCCTGCATCTGAATATCTTTCAGAAATGTTCCAAAAAGCCTTTATACCAGCCCTGGCTAATCATGAAGCACTCCACAAAATTGCCTTAGAAAGTAAAGTGTTTGCTTTCGGCTGCGGAAATGTATCAATAGCAATTCCTATAACCGGATGGCCAGAATTATCTGAAGATAATAAGGAGGTGCTAAATAAAATTACAATGGAACTTACTTCAAAAAGTCTGGAATTAGTTATTTATTAAAGGAAAATATTATGGAAGAAGATAATCCCATTGAAGAATTAGCATCCTTCATCCTTGAGATGATGCAAAAAACCTATAAGAATCTCTCGCCAATGAGTCATATTATCTCACTCAGTCTCGCCATATCACACATTGCACATGCCATTGATATATCTGCACACGAAATAGCAACATCAAACATATCTAATGATTTCATGGCACAAGCAGCCGCAAAAGCTGGATTACCCCCAACACCAACAGTCAGATCCCTTGAATGGGATATGAATTTAAAGCCGCCTCTCTGCCCCTACTGCTTTAACTCTGAGAAAGTTATAGACAAATCTATAATGATTGAAGTAGATAACATTATTTTAGGAGAATTTGCCGCCAAAGCCCATTGTCCCAATTGCAACACAAAATTTTATTTAAATTTAACGGGAGAATCCATATGAAAAATAAATCTAGCATTGAAATTTCGGAAAAAGACCAAAGTGCCCTGGTCAAAACCATCGACGAAAATGTAATTTATCTTATCCAACAAATCCAAGAATTACGCGCAACTCAAATTCTAACAGCAGCTCTCTTACAAGTCTTGATCAAAGGCGGCAAATTGGCAGAAATAGGCGGTTATGTTTACGGCCGCACTTCTAATGATGACCCGTTCATCATCTTATATCCTGCCAAAGCACATTTAATTCATAAGATTTGTCGAGTCTACAAAGAGAAATTTCATCTTCTACCATCTTTTATCATCGCTGAAGTTCCAGGAGATGCCCAGGATGGAAACCCAGACAAAAATATTGCCCGTAGACAAAATTTATACCATGAGTGCCAGGAATTTGTCATAGCTACAGAATCAGGAAAAGAAACTAACATGGGTGCAGAAGTTAGGTTCTTCATGGTAGTTGATCATGGTTTTGGTCCAGGCAACCAAGCTGTACGACAATTACTTGCAGAACATGAAGAAGAGTTAGAAACAACCGTTGAAAAAACACAGAATAACCAACCCATAAAACAAACCGATACTAATATTAATATCAACGATCTCAATGCCATGTTGGGATTGAACAAGGAACCTGTGCCAACGAGTGTCCCGATTGAGAAGGTGCTACGCGGCAGTGATATTAGCCCCGTTCATATCCCCAATTACGAAGAACCAGAGCCTGAGATCCATCACACAAAACAAGAACGGCCGTGGAATGAGGAAGAAAAAGAGGAACTGCCATTCACACCCGACGAAGAACCTGATGTTACTATATTAGTCGAACCCTATCGTTATGGAGATGGTGAATTATTAGCCGATAATTCAGTAGTTCAGGTCACTTATCGTGCATACTTCGATGTTCACCGCTGCACACCTCAATCCGGTCAAGTATTAAAGGACTGGTATCTAAAAAGCAGAGAGTTTTTAAAAACAAGTTACCAATTAGATTAGTTAAATTTTCCAACTCCACACAATTAAGTAAATCAAAGGGAGAGCGACAAATGGAAGAGTGTTGTAAGTTCGTACCAATAATTGTAAATGGCAAATATATTGGCGGCAATATCGTTTACTGCTCAAAACATGCCGCCGCGCCTGATATGTACGAGGCGCTGGAATGGGCCTATCGAGTTCACGGTGATCACGGCGGCTTTACGGCCGGGATGAACGTGGGTCTCCGCCATGCACTGGAATGGGCCTATCGAGTTTACGGTGATCGCGACAGGCCGCTTGGCCTCGGAGCTGCGATGGCCGCCGCCCTTGCGAAAGCACGCGGTGAAGCCGTATGAATGATTAGAGCTTCTTTATGAAGCTCTTTTC
>Ga0307378_10006518_pt1 | contig 15949 bp, 13 predicted proteins | sample UN1MG_FD_202238 | JGI IMG/M metagenome (GOLD analysis project Ga0307378, IMG submission 202238) | Soil microbial communities from Risofladan, Vaasa, Finland - UN-1 | ecosystem: Environmental > Terrestrial > Soil > Coastal area > Acid sulfate soil | place: Finland: Risofladan, Vaasa | collected... | reverse complement strand
TTTTGAAGCATTTTTGTCTAAACTGCCGAAATTACTTATAAGCACGGTTTGTTGTATCTATTCCGACATGAGCGACATGCGTAAATTTATACAAATTCTCTTGTCGGAGCGGGGATATTGTTTCCATTAAATCCTTAAGGAACCGCCATTCGTGGCTGTCCATAGTTTTCTCCACACCGAGAAACTCTTTTACATGGTTTGGATCGGTTTAAGTATAGACGGTATCCGCGGTTTCAGGAATGAATTTGACCTGAACTTTTTGCTGAAAAGCTGAAGCGATTTTTCTCAACATGGCAAGACTATGCCCATTGTAATCGGCATCCTCCAGCCGGCTGATAACAGACTGAGTCGTTCCTACAAGATCGGCTAATTGTTTCTGGCTCAATCCCGCCTGTGTTCGAAGATTGTAAATCAGCTCTGCAATATTGAGATTCTCGCGCTGTCGTTGCAGAGACTCAAGCCGCTTTTTGTTTCCTCTGATATATCTATGGTGCAAAACCTTTACGGCGTCTTTTGTGGTTTTTTTCTTTGTCATAATCATAGCTCTCCAATGTACGTATGAGCTTCTGAGTCTTGAATATAGTTGTCACGGTTTATGATAGCTCTGTTTATTTCTGTATTCGGCACTTTCTTTTCCTTCGGAAAGCCATGTGAAAGCAACACTATATTTTGGCCGATAAACGCATAGAGTATGCGATAATGAACATTCCTATGCCTTGCTCTCAACTCATAGATACCATCTCTCAAAATATCACAGTGCGGCCTTCTGAGCTCGTATCCCATTTCTGCCAACTTTTCTACTAATGCGATACATTTGTCCTGAGCATTTGAGGGCAAGCTGTCCAACCAGCTCAAAAGCGGAACTTGCCCCTCCCGCTCTTGATATATTACTACTTCTGTTTTAGCCATCCTTTGCCTCTTTATATAATATCGCATATTTGCGATAATTGTTCAAGCAAAATCTGGTTATTTTTCGATATTTTTTCCACAATTTACTTATGTGTGCGTTATGGACTGTAAAAACTCATTTTCTGCCGAAAAACGACCCCTTTTACTCGACATCTTTATACATCAATGAATTCCGGAATTCTCGGGGAAATTCCATGTACATCATACTCAATTCCAGCCGATGTCTGCATCCCAAAGCTCCACAGTAATTCAGGGTATTCACTGTCCTCTATCAAAACCTGTCATTATCAAGTACAACTCATCGAAAAATGTACCGGGGACCTTTAATTATCCCCAATCGTAAGGCCAAGAAATGGAACCATCGATGAATCAAGTTCTCTCTGGATACTTACTGTAGTTTGACCTTCGCATATTAGCCGCATGCTTAAAATAGTCTTCATTTTGAATCCTTTCGCTAACTTGTTATTATATAGTTTTCCTGATAACACCCAGGCAAGAGGCCCATAAAGAGACTTAGGAAAAACTAGACAAAAACTTGCAATAGTCACCGATTAAAATTTAAGTAATCCGGTCTAATTAAAAATCTCATTCTCGAAAGCCTTCCTTCGACGAAATAATCAATTTAAAAAACGCTCGCATAAATACGTATATCCCTTCGGCGAAGTCTATCCTGAGCGAAGCCGAACGGACTTACGGCAGGCTAAGAGGCGTATATATTATCTGGATTTCTGCTGGAGTTTATCCCGCACCGAGATGCGGGGCAGGAATGACAAAAGAACGATTCGAGGAAGTTTTGCGCTCTGTGGTATATTACGCCTTTGGTAATATAATACCCATAAACGGGTATAAAAACAATTAAAAAAGTTCTTTTACCACGAAGGCTTTGTCATTGACTCCGTCCAGGAAAGGCCGGATCTTCGATATTGGAGCGGAGCGCAAATCCGGCCGCGAAGCGCGACGGATTGATTATTTTTTTTATCCGCACCTAACGGGACTTACGGATAAGCCGGCCCTTCGTCTGCGCTCAGGATGAAGAAAGGCAGATTTGTGCCATCCCGGCGGGAATTGTCTTCGTCGTCCGTACTTTGTGATCCAAGGCTCCCTATGCTCAGAACCTGCTTTGAATAGAGTTGAAGGGACATTCTTTATTATTTTTTAATCATCTAACTCCTTTTCAATAAATGAGATACGAAAATAATGTACAAAAAAAGCGAATTTTTAAGATTTTGTTATCAACATTTTGGCTGTCTCAAACGCTAACACTATAGAAATGCGAAATATATGTATATATAAGTGTGCTTAAGAGCCGGCATGGCCGGTATGGAGGTGGTCGAATGAGACATTCATTTCTTTTATATCTGCTTATAGGGCTGTTTTTCGCTCCGTCTTGCGGGGCGGAGTTTCAGGTCAATACCCATACGTCGAACGAGCAAAAGAACGCTGCTATAGCGATGGATGAAGCCGGGAATTTTGTTGTGGTCTGGAGCAGCTATTTGCAGGACGGCAACTCGAACGGCATTTTCGCCCAGCGTTTCGATCCGAATTGCGGCCAACTCGGCGAGGAGTTTCAGGTAAATGCGACCTCCTCCGGCAATCAGGCAGAACCGGCCGTGGCAATGGACGCAGCGGCCGGTTTTGTCGTCGCATGGCAGGGGCCGGGATTCATCGAAGAGGACCGGGAGGATATCTTCGCTCAGCAGTTCGACCCTAACGGCCTGCCCATCGGCGGCGAGTTCCTCGTTAACAGCTATACGAACGACCAGCAACTTTTTCCCTGCGCGGCAATGAATAATGATGGCACGTTTATCGTCGTGTGGGAGAGCAGCAATACTCCGATGGAAGGCGACAAAGCAATATGCGGCCAATTGTACGATAGCAACGGAGTGGAGTTTGGAGCCGAATTTCTTGTAAACGCCGAATCTTCCGTCTGCCGGTATCCGGATGTGATGGCCGATGCCAACGGAAACTTCGCAGTGGTCTGGATGGAGGATAAGAGCAGCAATTCGATAATAGCCAGATTGTTTGATCCGAATGGCACGCCTCGAACTGATACGTTCGAGGTTAGCACAATCGGTTTTAGCTCCGTCACGAGGCCTTCAATTGCGATGGGCGCAGCCGGCTGCTTTGTGGTGGCATGGGACGGCGATCCGAATCTCGCAGGTCTGGACGATATTCACGCACGGTTGTACGACGCCAACGGCACGGCTTTAGGTGAGCAGTTCCTTGTTAATACGACCCTCTCGAGTGCTCAGCAATATCCTCAGGCCGCGATGAACGACGATGGGGAGTTTGTTATTGTCTGGGATTGCAGGATTGATCCGAACAGTGACAGCGAGAGAGACATATTCGGCCGGCGGTTTGACAGTCTGTGCGAACCTCTCGGCGATGAATTCCAGATCAACACTTTTGTCGCAGACGACCAGAGAAATCCCGCCGTGGCGATAGGCCCGGACGGCCGGTTCGTTGCTGTCTGGCAAAGCTACGCCCAGGACACCTCCCGCTATGGCATTTTCGCCCGCCCCGGCCCAATAATCGGCTCGGTCGATTTCAACGCCGACGGAATCGTCGATTTTTACGACTACTGCATCTTAGCCGAACAGTGGCACAAAAACGAGAATCCGCTAACAGTGGATTTGATCGACGACAATAAAATCGACATACCGGACGTAGCCGAATTCTGCCGCCAGTGGCTAACAAACATACATTAGAAACCTATCCAAAGAGCCGAAAAGATAGTCGAACGAAAGAATTCACGACGGATCATAGGGCCTCTACCTGAATGGCCGACTCAGAATATGCCGTGGATTCCTGTACCGGCCAGAAGACCTGGTCGCCGCCCTTCTCGCTCTGACCCCATTTGCTCGGCGTGCCCCCGTCATCGTCAAAGTCGGCGCCAAAGCTGTATAGAATAAAATCGTCGCCGGTCCGCCGGTAGATAAGCGGACCATAATAAAAAACGTCTTCGGGAACCGCCTGGACATGGAAGGCCGCAAGCCCACCCAAGAGGCGTTCAAGCGTTCTCTGAACATAACCTCGCCAGAAGAGTTCCTCAAGAACAGGGCCCAATACGGCACGGAGGATGGTCAGGATTACGTAAAAGACTAATCCTCTTCGGTCCGCCCGGAACATGAGGTTGCTTGATGGCGGCAGTCCCAATTTGCGTAACAGCACGCCCAACAATGGATAGACTGCTGTAATGATGAGAACGAACAGAATCGCCAGTGTTACCTCCGGGCGACTCCAGCGATACCAGACGACATCCATGTCTCCTGCCACACGAGTCCGTACGATCAGAGCGATAACCAGCAAGATAACGACCGACCATACCCCCGGCAAAACCAGATGCGTAAGCAGAGCGTTCTTACTAATCCCGTCCTCATCGTAGAGCATCGTCCGTGCGATCAGAATAGGCGCTGCAACAGCAGCGATGGACAGGAGAAGGACTGCCGGCATGAGCAGCCTGCTCGGTTGATTGTTTCCTGTACTCTCTATTTCTCCAATCTCATCAGACACAGCAAAAGCTCCGCGTTTGAATCAAGTGCCTTCCGGAATCCAAAATTAAATCATACAATTTGCCGCAGATTGAGCAACCATTTTCGAGAGAGAATCCCCAAACTTCCCATTTTTTCATCTCCCGTCATTATTAAGCTCGTAGTCCTTTTGATTAGTCAAAAGGACTACGAGCATTATCTTCCAGGGATGGACAGGTTGTCCGTAAAAAAGCTTGTGTCCAAATATATAGAAGCATATACGTGTTAGATTATTCAATGGGACATGCAGTTTGTCTATTCGGGCTTTTTTGTGTAGGAAATGATCGATAAGACCGACTACATCTGCGGTGTTCCCCTTGCGGCATGCCAGATTCTTACGATTTCGATGATACCTTTATCATGATTGATACGATAAACAATTCTGGAGGGTTTGCGAATGATTTCCCGGATCGAAGGATCGCCAAATTCCGGAACGATACGACCGGCTTCGGGAAAATCGATTAGATGCTCAACGCTGTGAAATAGATTCTTGACGAACCGTGCTGATGCTTCAGGGCGGGAATCGGCGATATATGATGCGATTTCTTTGAGGTCGAACCGTGCCGAAGGAGCCCAGATCAGTTAGCAAGCCATTCGGCAAACTCCTTAGTAACCTTCTCATGGGGGATACCTTTGCCCTGGTCAAGTTCGTGAAGTCCTTTACGAACCGCAGCGGCAAAATTTATTCGCTCCTGTATATCCTCCCAGGACGCATCTTCAGGGAGCTGCTCGATTGTTTTTAGTGCTATTTCTTTACTCGTCATAATCAAATTATACTAAATTGTGGTACGCGAATCAATATTGATAATTTTAGAGGACAAATAACATACACTTCTAAAGACGCTTTTCCACTTCGGTCAGAATAATCTGTTTTGCGTTTTCGAGCGGTCCGGGCAGGAATGTTCCTGCGGCCATTGTGTGGCCTCCTCCGCCGAATTTTGCGGCGATTTTGCTGACGTCGAGGTGGCCCCTGCTTCTCAGCGAGCATCGGATTCGGCCGTCTTTGAGCTCGATGAACAACGCCGAAGCTTTGACCGAGTCGATGCGGTGACATTCGTTGATGAGGTTCTCTGTGTCACTGTATGCGGCTCCGGTCCGCTCGAAATCCTCCCGTGTTATTTGCATGGCGGCGTACCGGCCGTCCAGATGCAGCTCGAGTTTGTCGAGCATCCCGGCCATCAGCCTGAAACGCGGATATGAGAAGTTCAGATACAAATGGTCGTAGATTTGCGTCGGTTTTGCCCCGGCGTCGATCAGCTCGGCGCATGCACGATAGACCCGGCTGTTTGTATTGCTGAACCGGAACCAGCCTGTATCGGTCGCTAATGCTACGAACAGTGATTCGGCAATTTTTTCGGTGACGGGCCAGCCTGCATATTTGAGTAAATCGAGCACAATAAGGCCCGTCGCGGCGGCATCGGAATCGACAAGTTCCACGTCTCCGAGGCCGTCCGAGGTTTCGTGATGGTCGAGAATCAATATTGGCTTGTCGTTCTGCTTGAGGTAGTCATTGAATTTCGCTAATTGGCTGTGGCTGTTGGTATCGACGATGAGGATCAGGTCGAATTGACCGAACCGTCCTGCTGTCAGCTCATCGATCTGGACGTCTTCGCCGAGGACGGCAGCCTTTTCAGCGAACAAAAACTCGTACCACTGCGGCACCGCCGAGAGCAGCAGCGGCGTGACATTCTTGCCGAAGGCCCCAAGCGCATCGCACATCGCAGCTATGCACCCGCACGCATCCCCGTCAGGCTTTGTATGAGACGTAATCAGAATATCCTTCGATTTGTTTATTAACTCAACGGCTTTTTGAATAGCATCGGTATCAACCATGCAATTACTTTCCAATTTGATATTTGTGTTCCAAAAACTTTATATGTCACCTGCCGAGTCTGGTAGGGTGTGCACTGCACACCTTCATATTTTATTCCTGGACCTTGCGGTTAATTTTCACGTTGTCGAAGGCGAGATTTTTCACTCCGACGAGTATGTTCGGTTTCTCGACGTTATCGAAGGTGCAGTTCTTCAGGTGGATACCGGTTATCGGCGAGCGTTCGTAACCGCTTATGGACAAGGCGTATTTGCTTTTGCCGCTGGTGACGTTTTCCATGTTGATGTTGCGAACGGTCGGCGTAAATTTGCCTGTGTCACCTTCGCCGTAGTTGAAGTTGATCTTGAGCACCGCCTCGGCGACCTGGCCGATTTTGACATTTCTCATGTAGACGTTTTCGACTGTCCCGCCGCGTACGGAGTTGGTTTTGATCCGCAGTGCCCGGTCCAGGTTCGGGCTGTCCATCGTGCAGTTCTCGGCGAAGATATTCCTGGCGCCTCCTGTCATTTCACTGCCGATTACCACGCCGCCGTGCCCATCTTTCATCTGGCAATTTCTAATAACGATATTTTCGCTGAGCACATTCACACGCCTGCCGTCGTTGTTTCTGCCCGACTTGATGGCGATACAGTCATCTCCCGTGTCGAAATAACAACCTTCGATGAGAACGTCTTTGCAGGATTCGGGATTGCAGCCGTCGTTTTTGGGCCCGTGGCCGACGACCTTTACATTTCTGACAGTGATATTTGTCGAAAGGACGGGGTGAATATGCCACATTGGCGAGTTCTTGATTGTCACGCCCTCGATAAGGATGTTTTTACATTTATATGGCTGTATCATGTTGGGCCGTAATTCTTTGCCGATCCCGAAGATTCTCTGCCGAACCGGTTCGCCCGTTTCTCCCTGGTTCCGCAGGGCATTAACATCGCCGCCCTGGGTTTTCTTCCATCGCCACCAATTTTCGTCGCCGGCCTGTCCGTTGAGAATTCCCTTGCCTGTGATGGCGATATTTTCCTGCTCGCAGGCATAGACTAAGGGCGAATAGTTCATGCACTCGGTGCCCTCGAACCGGCTATAGACGACCGGCATATACTTGCCTGGTTCCGTATAGAAATTAATGATTGCGCCATCTGAAACGTGCAGGTTGACGTTGCTTTTCAGGTGAATCGGCCCGGTCATGAATGAGCCTGGGGGGACAACGACGCGGCCGCCGCCTGCTTGATTGGCGGCCGAGATAGCTTGCTTGAAGGCATCGGTGCAATCCTTTTCGTTATCCGCGACTGCGCCGTAATCCGTAATGTTGAAATCCCGATTCGGAAACTGCGGGGCCTTAATCCGGCTCAAAATCCCGCTGACCTGCTCCCACCCGGCATTCGCCTGCCCACAGAGTCCGATCAGGAGACAGAAACAGAGCATTATTTGCAAAATCCTGCCCGGCGTCATTACGGCAGCAATTAAGCTCTTTGAATTTCTACGTTTCATGAGAAACTCCTATATAAACAATTTGTTAGTGCTGCAATACCTTCTAATTTTAGCCACAGAGGACTTGGAGCAGCAGAGCCGCAACCAAACTAAAAAATTAGGATCAACTGCAAAAAAGTTGGTTACTTTAAGGTGAGTTTGCCGGCTAAGACCATGAATAAGACGGATTTATCGCATTGTGGGCAACAGCATATATGTGTTATAAGTGGCCGGCACAACAAAGGATACCGCCCACATGCTGATGCCGCTATCGAGGCGCTCGGGTCGCTTCCCAGCGTTGCCCCGTTCGGCTGCGCTCAGGGCAGGCTCTATCCTCCCCGATAGCAATGACATTATACCTATTCATGCTGTTGCCTTAAAGCGTTAAATCTATATGGCTTACATCAAAATGACCCTTAATATTCACCAACTATTTTGCAGTTGAACCAACAATTAAAATGTAAAACGCAAAACTTCGGAATCCCGGCAAGCCGGGATAACTCTTTATTATCTAAATAATTACGTCAGCCTTGTCGAAAATACACGCACAAAAAACGAGAATATGAAAGATTGTAGTACAAAGAAAAAAGAGATTAACTAATTTGTTTTGTCCAAATCCTCAGTAAGCTCAAGCAAGCGAACGTCTTCAAGGTCAAGCACCTGAATACGTCCTGTAACCGGTTGAGCATGTTTGTATTCCTGTAGGCCTGGATTGGCGGTCAGGGCCAGATCCGTGAATGAGCAAAGCATCTCCATACGTTCGGACATCGCCAGAGACCGAAACCAGCGGACCTTGGCCTCCGCGGATTCTTCATTACGATCGTGTGAAACGGACTTGTCCATATACTTATACTATCATATTAAACGGTTATCTAAAAGCCCTTTTCATAATTATAAGGATCTCAATTTGCCTTCAGTTATCTTGGAATTGTCTACACTATTTCGGAGACTGACGCAATCCGGGCAAGCTTTCCTTCACAAATACTGTTGCTGTTTGCCCTTTCTTAATTTGGCTATGTTCCAGCCCAAAACCAGGTTGCGTTCAGGAGCGAGTTTATCAGAAACAGCGTTGCCAGGCAAATGACAAACCGGTCTTTGCAGGTTCTTTATCATTTAATAGGGATCCGATCATTATACAGTTTGTTGTGTTCCTCATGTTGAGCCGACAAGAGAGAACCCTATCGAAAAAATTGCAGGCGGGTAAACACACCAGCGGCAATCGTAATGCTGCTTGAATAGCCGTTAGGGTTGAGAATACACGCTCTATTGACCGACACTTATAGTTGCATTCTTAGATGCCGACTCATATACGGTTTCCTGTACTGCCAATGTCTTAAGGTATTCATGTCCGTTCGTTTCGAATGGCTTACCATCGAGCATTCTGTCAATAAAATGACGCTGGGTCGTATAACAACAATCTCCTGAAAACGCGCGATCTTCATGGTGATAATGGTGCAATCGCTCTTTTTCGCCGAGCTGCTGTATTGTAATTCTGCCATCCAGATATAGCCGTATGGAACCTTTATTTGCATCGAGAAGGAGCTCGCCAAATGTGTAACGTGGCTTCTCGAAGTTACATTCATTGTATCGATTGGCGTCCCAGATTCCGGTGGCCCCGTTTTCAAAGTGGAAAATTACGATTCCGTAATCTTCGCCGGTGATTACCGGATTAAGTTTCTTCAGTACAGCATAAACCTCTTTGATCTCACCACAGAGATAGCGATATGTATCTATGAAGTGCACTCCATTTTCATAGACCAGCAACCGAGGATAATCCCGGAAATAAGGCTGGCGGTCCAGATACGCATCCTCGCCCCAGCCATCGCCCATACGTGAACGAAAATATATAGAGTGAATCTTATCACCCACGGCACCGGCATCGAGCAGCTTTCTGATTTCCCGGTACCACGGCTGGAAACGCCAGTTCTCGTGGACCATGAAACGAATGCCGGCTTTGTCTGTATAGTCGACGATCTGCCTTGCCTCATCGAACGTCGGAGCTAACGGTTTTTGGCAAATTACATGAATGCCCAGGTCCGCCGCGATTTTACACATTTCCAAATGCGTCGGCGGCGGCGTAATAATATCCACGAAATCAGGCTTTTCCTTCTCCAGCATCTCACGGTAATCCGCATAGTGACGCTCGATGCCGAACTTCTCTTTAATCGGCTTTGCCCGCTCGGTGTTTCGGTTGCAGAAGGCCGTCACCGTGACCTCCGGAATCCGCTGCCATGCCTCATACTGAAAGTGACTGAAATACCCCGCCCCCACCGCTACTGCTTTGAAAGAACTCATCAGTATTCCTCAATCATCTATCTTGTTCCGTTGTTATGTTATTACCATCTTTCACATCGTTAGGATCGGCCTGACTGGTTTGGTCTGTGGCCGGCGGTTTCCTGCGAGTTGATCTGTAAATGTTATAACCCACCGTGCCGAGAGTTAACAAGACTAAAGATGTTAGCATGGCAATAAACCGATTTCGAATAGCTTGTGGGGAAAGCTTCTTATCTGAAGTCCGATTCGGATTCATAAAGCACCAGGTCACAATAGCAACAAAATTAAGACCTGCGGCCAGCACAAAGAAGGTATTCGCACTTCCTGTCTCGTCGTTCAATAGAAGCGGGAATATGATGGCGCTCATGGCCGCCCCGATATTGCCCACCATATTCATAGAGCCGGAAACAGCGCCGGAATTGGCCCCACCAATATCGTTACAGAAGGCCCAGCTCGGGCTAAGCGTCATATCTACACCAAATGTCGCAAGTCCGAAGCAGAAGACAAACCAATAAAGCTGGGCCTTGTCTGTGACCAGGAAGTCCAGGTTCTTGGTTTGCGTCGCCAGAATCAAACCGATGACTCCCAGAGAAAAACCAACAATGGCCGTGATGCGTCTTGAGCCCACATGGTATCCCTTCTTGAACAATCCGGTTACCATGGAACCGGCAATCCAGTTCGCGAAGGCGGCAAAAATCAGAGGAACAGCCGAGTAATATATGGCGTTGGGATCGTCCGGCCATTGGCTCCTTATGTATGATGGCAGCCAGGTCAGGCTGATGAAAAAAGTGACATTGCTGGCGAAATACTGCAGCATCGCCAGCGACATGTTCAGGGATGTGAAAACCTCGGCAAAAGAGGCTCTTATTGTCGTCGTAAAGTCACTTACCCTTCCCTGTTCGATATAGTCCAATTCCGCTTTATTGATTTTCTTGTTGTCTTTGGGATTGTCGCGGAACCATACGAGCCAGACCGCAGCCCAGATTATGCCGATCAGTCCGTTAACTACAAATGTCCAGCGCCACCCGATGACACTTATCAGCCACGGCATCAGAAAGAGCGAAAATGCCGCCCCCAGGCGGCTGCCTGAGAAATTTATGCCGTGGGCGAGGCCGCGTTCCTTTACGGGCAGCCAGCGGAAAAAGGCCTGCGTGGCGCCGGGAAATGCGCCTGCTTCACCTACACCGAACAGAAACCTGAGGACCAGCATTTGCAGGGCGTTTCGAGCTGCACCGGTAAGGGCCGTAAATATGCTCCAGACGGACACCACGATTGTCAGAGCTTTCCGTGGGCCAAAACGATCGGCAATCCATCCGGAAGGAACCTGAAACAAAGCGTAGCCAACCGCGAAGATACCAAGAATCAGACCCAGCATCTCTTTGGAGATAGAGAGATCTTTGATAATATAATCCGCGGCAGAGGCGATACATGCACGGTCCATGTAAGTATTGGCGCTGTGGAAAAAGAGAATCGAAATAAGAACAAAACGCTGGCGACTCATCCGACCTTGAGACTGTTTCATAGTGTAATCCTGTACTTACCTCATGAGCTTGAGGCAGCACGTCGCTCCTTGATCAGCTTTAGGGTATTTTCCCAGGCACTGATGAACATATCCCGGAAATACATGACCGGTCCGTATTCCTCGTATTCCTCCACATTCAGCCCGTCCTCCATATACGCCTGACGAAAAGCCGGCACCTTAGCCAGCAGCTCATCCAGGACGTGATCCTGCACGGGATTGAACAGTCGCGATACAACAGGCTGGTCCAGTTCAAGCAGCTTGTCGGCGTGTCCCAGCCAGTTCATGGTAATGCACACATCGCCGCCCACCATTTCAGTGAAGTGCTGCAATCCCCGGACTCCGCCGCCGATGAAGCCGAGCTGATAGCCGCGGTCATGCACGAACTTGTACACCTTTTTGGCGATGACCATCCCGGCCTGATAAAGCACGTCGGGCGAGATTTCGATGCCCTGCTTTTCAACCTCTTTGCCGAGCCACTCATCATAGATGCCGGTAATCAGGGAGTAGTACATGATTGGTTTCTTTTTGGTCCTGGCGGTAATCTTATCGTACATCTGGCACACATCGATGACCTGGCTAAGACCCATGATCTCCGTGGCATTGAGCGGTGTGTCCTCCTCGATCAGGACCCCCATCGCATCGAGGCCCGCTTCAGTCGCTGGAATCTTAATCATAATATTAGGGCTCATCGCCCGGTTTTTGCGTCCTTCGTCTATGATGACCTGAGGATCCTCCTCATTGATCGGATCGCCCTGGATGCTGACATATCCGTGCTCGCCGTTGGTCCTTTCGTAAACAGTCATGAACTTATCCGCGATCCCCTTGACGAGTTTGCGCTGGAGAATGCACTCAACCTGGTTGTCGTCGTCACTTTCCTTTAAGGTCTCATCCAGCATGGCCAGGGCATTGTCCCTGCCCTCGGCGTGATTCAACATCTTCCACGTATAAGCGGGATTCTGCGTGCAGCCCATAGCCCCGGCGGCAATGGCCCACTCGGCCTCCTGCGGCGTGACATTGTTAATCCACATTTTCGTGGGAGTCAAAGCGGCGACGCGGTGAAAGTAATCCTGTTTCATGACTCAGTACCTTTCCGGATATTCTCTACTTGGAATTTCCAATATAACTTAAGTCTCTTCGATTGCCACGGCTCTGGCCGGGGCGCCGTCGCCACCGGCAATCTTCAGCGGAAGCGCAATGAATGTCACTTTTGGTCTTGATAGCGACGCCAGATTAGCCAAACCTTCTACCACAATTACCCCGCCTTTGAAAAGAATCTGATGTATCGTAGTCAATTCCTCTATGTTATTGACATCGGCAACTGAGGGCGGTTCCACTCCAAGCATCCGCACTTTCTTCTCCACACACCAACGTGCTAATTTTGCACTGATTCGTGGAAGTTCTTCCCGGTATTGTTCCCGGCCATAGAACGCACTCCAGCCCGTGCAGATTAAGAGGCTCTCGCCGGGCTTGAATTGCCTGGCAATGTCTCCGAGATGCTCGGGCTCAATAAGTGCACGAGGCTCGACCGGACGTATGTCGGCCACCCAGGCCGGCCCAATCAAATTTTCCACAGGAATGGTGTCAATCGTTTGTGTTCCCACGCCGAAGTGGACCGGGGCGTCGATATGTGTTCCGCAGTGAGAATAAAGAGACAGTGTTGTAGCATTCCAGCCATCCGTCTCCAGATGTCGGGCCGGCTCGATGTAAATCCCCTTCTCGCCGGAGACAAGCGGCAGTGTTAAGTCAACGACTCGGGACATTGTCTTCCATGGCAGATTCAAGATTTTTTATAATCGTATTGGCGATCTGGCCGGTTCTGGCCGAACCGCCCAGGTCAAGGGGCAGCACTCCCTGCGCCACTGTCATTTCAATCGCGCGAACAATACTCTCGGCCGCCTCCTTCCGGCCCAGATGATCAAGCATAATGGCTCCCGACCATATAGCTCCGATTGGATTGGCAATACCCTGCCCGGCGATATCCGGTGCCGAACCGTGAATCGGCTCGAACATCGACGGATAGATTTTTTCCGGATTAATATTGCCGCTCGGCCCCAGACCAAGGCTGCCTGTGATTGCCCCGCCAAGATCGCTGAGGATATCGCCGATGAAATTGGTCGTCACAATTACATCGAACCGCTCCGGGTGCAGCACGAAATTGGCCGAGGCATTATCAACGTACATCTTCTCGTATTCCACATCCGGATAATTGGCGCTGACTTCCCCGACTATCCGATCCCAGTAGGCCAGGCTGTGAATCAACGTGTTGGACTTGGTTATGCTTGTAACGCGCTTTCGGCGACTGCGCGCCAACTCAAATGAATAACGAGCGATTCGCTCGATTCCTTTGCGAGTAAAGATGCTCATGTCTGTCGCCATACCCTCTGGAAACTCCGGGCGTATGAAACCGCCGGACTGAACGAACTCGCCCTCGGTGTTCTCGCGAATGACTACAAAGTCGATGTCCTGAGGCGTTTTGTTGCGAAGCGGCCCCTCGATTCCCGGCAGGAGCCTTGTCGGACGGTAGTTGACGTATTGATCGAAGCTGGTTCGGACCTTGAATGTAAACAATTTGGCCGGCAGTGTGTCATCGACGTCCGGCAGTCCAACCGCCCCGAAGTAGAGCGCATCAAAAGCCTGCAACTCTCCTAAAGCGTCCTCGGGCATGAATGATCCGGTCTGTTTGTAGTAGCCGGCCCCATAAGGAAATTCTTCGTATTGAAGTTGAAATCCGAAGCCTTCAGCCGCAGCGTTAAGAACCTTGATGCCGGCAGGCACTATCTCCGGCCCGATACCATCGCCGGGAATAACTGCGATTCTGTATGTGTTCTTGTTGCCCATATTTATGCCGGATTATAAGCATGATTCTGCAATATACAAGGTAAAAACAGACCTTTACTCTGTATGGTTAAAGGTGATAGTTGTGATGCTATAGATTCTGATCGCTTCGTGCGAGGTGACGTTCCACAGGGCCTGGGCCTGCCAGCCGGGCGAAGTTTCGGTCCTTTGTCATCAGCCACTTATCGAATTCGAAGCCATCCTCTCGCATGGAGAACTCGATCGTATGCAGGCCGGGCTGTTCGATTTCCAGGTAGATTTTGTAGGGCTCGCCGCAATGCTCGGCTTCGGTTCGCTGCATGCTCTCCCATCGCCATGAGTTCTTGGCCTCGCACCACTGTAGGCGTTGGCCCGAATCCGGCCAGGTACCGTCAAGTCCCACATGTAGGCCGTTATCTTCGCTGCCGGTCGAGTACGCGCGGACCCAGACGTAGTATCGTCCAGTTGTGTTGAAGTGGACCGGATACACCAGCACCGCCAGTTTGCCCGGTTCGTTGGAGAAGTTTTCGCCCCGGATGAGTTTGTTGCTGTTGTTTCGCCGCGTATCGGGCAGGATTTCAATATAGGCCCCGCCGCCGGCCGAGGTCTCGTGACTTTCATCGCCGTCCGGAGACACCTGCGGCTTCTGCGCCGCTGAAGTAATGTACCATTTTCTCGTTTCCGTCTCGGTCTGGACGGCGAAATGCTCTGCCTCGACCGCAACCAGACCGCCCGTTTCTTCGAAAATCCCGGCTTCGATGCTGCCGGATGAGATTGCATCGCGCATCCCGGCCTTTTCCTTCTTTGCGCCGGGGGGAGTTAACGTCAGCGCAATCCAGCGTCCGCGCGCGTATGGTATGCGTCCGCTCTTCTGGTTGCTGTTGGTCGCTGTGTTGAATTCGACTCTTATCGTTGCTCCTTTATCGACCGGGATGTTTTTCCACGTCTTCGTCGTCGGTTTGTAGTCGACGGACGTCTTGGGATTGGTGAATTGCCCTGCGAGCTTGCCGCCGATCAGGAGTTTATAGGTGGACTCGCCGTCAGTCTCGGTCATCGTGGTCAGCGTGATGTCATAAACGCCGGTCTGCCCAGTGAATTTGGTTTCGGCGGCGGCGAATTTGTCTTTGTACTCGCCCGGATTAATAGCCAGGGCATCGTGACCGCCATCTTTGTAGGCGGGGATAAAGCCGTCCCCGGTGACAATCTGGAAATCCCGAACGGCCTTTAGAACAATCGCACCTTCTGCTGTAGGGACGACATCAGGAAGAGGAGGCTGGTCCGAGGCGAGTTCCAGCCTGCCTGAGCCTTTTATTACCAGCAGCCAATCGTTTTTGTCGGGAGCGGCGAGTTCGATCTTTCGGCCGGTATTAACCGAGCCGGTCCTGAGCAGACCGTCGAGACCATCGCCCGTGCGTGGGTTGAACCAGCCGTAGTTGAACTTGCCTGTCGATGCGTTGAGTTCGACTTTTCCGCCGTGCTTGAGATAGACCAGGTAAACCTCGCCGGGCTTGCAAAGGACGTAGTCGTCCGTGTTCTCGGTCATCTCATCTTCACACTTCATGTCCCAGAACGGAATCTCGTGTTTCCTGAAGAACTCCAGTGCGTAAC
>Ga0307378_10006517_pt1 | contig 15953 bp, 14 predicted proteins | sample UN1MG_FD_202238 | JGI IMG/M metagenome (GOLD analysis project Ga0307378, IMG submission 202238) | Soil microbial communities from Risofladan, Vaasa, Finland - UN-1 | ecosystem: Environmental > Terrestrial > Soil > Coastal area > Acid sulfate soil | place: Finland: Risofladan, Vaasa | collected... | reverse complement strand
GTTCCTGACGAAGGTGCTGCGCGTGCCGGAGGATCAGGCCGAGACGGCCGCCTGCAAGATGGAGCACGCCGTCAAGGGCGACGTGCTGGACCGGTTTCTCTCTTTCCTCAAGTTCATTCAAAAGCGTTCGAGTCGCAACGGTTCCTGGGCTGAGGCATTCGAACGGTTTTGCGGGCGGCAGGGGAGCGAGACCCGGCGGGGGCAGGGAGGTCGGGTGCCGTGACGCAGCCAGCAAGAGGACGCTTGGGCGGGGAGGTGCCGCTCTCGTCACTCGCGGATGGGATGGGGGGGCGGTTGGCGTCTGTGGAGGCGGGCCGGGGACTGCGGGCGCGCCTGGTCGCGATGGGCCTCAGTCCGGGGGTTGAGGTCAAGGTGGTGAACAATCGCGGCGGGGGGCCGTTCGTCGTGGCCGTGATGGGCACGCGTATTGTTCTCGGTCGCGGCATGGCTCACAAAGTCTTCGTGTTTCCCTCTGCGGCGGCGCGGGGTTAGCGCTTGCTCACGTGAAAGGTCAACTGCTCCAGGCAGACGGCCAGGTCCACGTTGTTGACGGGGACGTTGGGCGGCAGGTCGAGCGAGACGGGTGCGAAGTTGAGGATCCCGGCGATTTCGGCCCGAACTAGTTCGGTGGCGACCTGCTGGGCAGCCTCGGCGGGGACGGCTAGGATGGCCAGCGGCAACCGGCGCCGCCTTACCTCCGGGACCAGGTTGGCCACGTCCTGGACGACGAGGTCGCCTGCCCGGCGGCCGATCTTGGCCCGGTCGGCGTCGAAGACCGCTTCGATGTGGAATCCCTTCCGGCGGAACCCCCGGTAGGAAAGCAGCGCCCGGCCCAGGTTGCCGAATCCGACCAGGGCCAGCCGCCACGTGTGGTCCGTTCCAAGGATTTCGCGCAGTCTGTCGATCAGGTCGCGGACCGGATAGCCGACGCCGGGCCGGCCGAAGGTGCCGAAGTAGGCCAGGTCCTTGCGGACCTGGGCGTCCTTCAGGCCGAGCGATTCGGCCAGCGACCGGCTCGAAACCGTCTCCACGCCGTCGGTGTTCAGATACTCCAGCCGCCGCAGATAGAGCGGCAGCCGATGGACGACAGCCTTTGGAATGGGCGCTTTCATGGCGTTGTCCAAGCCTGTGCGCGTCCTCGAGCGTAAAGCCTAGCATCGGCCGCCCGTGTTGGCAAGGTGTTGGTGTAACGTATTCCGTGTAAATTGCGTGTGGGGGCTGGGCGGGTCGGAGCAAGGGCGGAGCCCGAGCGGCGGCTCGCGCGATGGGCGGCCGCGTGGCGGGACGCCGAGCCGGAGGCGGTGGCCACCCTCGTCGAGGGTTTTGAGAAGACGCTACGGTAGCTATCGCCCCACAAGACCTCTTCCAGAATTTGCACGGAAATCTTGACAGCGCCCCGGTGTTGAACCCGCTTGCTTTGCCGCCGCGTTCTGGTATACTACTACAGAGTCGCAGACCGACGGGGCGTCGTGGCACGGGATTTGCCACGGCCGCGACGACCGTCGGCCCGAGGGAAAAATGGCCGTGCTAGGTGGGGCGTTAGCGGTGCCCTGTACCTGCAACCCGCTACAGCAGGGCTGAATTCCTCCCCGAGGCCCGAGAAGGTCGAGAGGGAGCGGCCCACCGGGCGTTGAGGGTCGGATCCCATGCGATGGGTCGCCGGTGAACCGGGTCAGGGCCGGAAGGCAGCAGCCCTAAGCCGATTGATCCAGGCGCCGTGGGGCTATCTGGCCGGAGTCGCGGAGGCCGCCACCCGCGGTCGTTTCCTGTCGACGGGAGGTGCACGGCCATTTTTGATTGAAGATTGCAGATCGGAGATTGCAGAGTGAACGGCTCTCGCTTCGTCACGCTGAACGGAGCGGAGAATCTGACCATGACCTGCTCGCTTTCATTCGCCGTCGCCCTTCAATCTGCGATCTGAAATCTGCCTTTTGGGTGCGGCCCTTATAGGCTGCAATCGGCAACGTGAGGCACAGATGGCTTACATGGTTCTGGCGCGGCGATACCGCCCCAGTCAATTTGACGAGGTCGTAGGCCAGGATCCCATCGCCCGCACCCTCAAAAGCGCCGTCGCCTCGGGACGCGCCGCCCACGCTTACCTCTTCTGCGGGACGCGCGGTATCGGCAAGACCACCATGGCCCGCATTCTGGCCTCGGCGCTGAACTGCGAAAAGGGGCCGACGACAGAACCGTGCGGAACGTGCGACATCTGCGCCCGGATCCACCGGGGCGACGACGTGGACGTCCTCGAAATCGACGGCGCCTCGAACAACAGCGTCGAGGACGTCCGGCGCCTCCGCGAAAACGCCCCCTACCGGCCCGCCCGCGCCCGTTACAAAATCTATTACATCGACGAAGTCCATATGCTGAGCACAAGTGCCTTTAATGCGCTCCTGAAGACCCTCGAGGAACCGCCCGAACACGTCATCTTCCTCTTTTCGACGACCGAGCCCGAGCGGCTCCCCGCGACAATCCTCTCGCGCTGCCAGCGATTCGACTTCCGCGCCGTCCCGGCCGAACGCATCGCTGAACATCTCGCCGAAATCTGTAAGAAGGAAAAGGTCAAGGCCGACCGGGACGCGCTCCTGGCCGTCGCGCGCGAGGGGCGCGGCAGCGTCCGTGACGCCATGACGCTTCTGGACCAGGCCATCGCCGTCGGCGGCGGGCGCGTCACCGTCGAGGCTGTCCGCGACACCGTCGGCGCCGTCTCGGGGGAGAAGATTCTCGCTCTCCTCTCAGCCTGCGCCGACGGCGAGGCGGGGGCGGCGCTGCGCCGGTTTGCCGCCCTGCTGGCCGACGGGGCCGACGTCCTCTCGCTCCTCGATCAGGCCATCCGCCAGGTCCGCGACCTCCTGGTCGTCAAGACGTGCGGCAACGATGGGGAACTCCTGGACGTCTTCGGCCCGGACCCGAAGGCCCTGGCCGCCGAAGCCGAGAAGATCTCCGTTCCCTCGCTCGTCGCGGCCCTGGGGTATTTGACCGAAGCCCGCAGCCGCGCCCGATGGGCCATCGACGCCCGGCCCGTTGCGGAACTTGCCCTCGTGCGGATGGCCGCTCTTTTGGAAATGGAACTGTTGCCGGAGGTCCTCGCGCGCCTCGATTCGCTCGAGCGGACCCTGGCCGGCGCGCCGGCCGAAAAAAAAAAGCAGGCCCCGAAGGTAACTGAGGGACCTGTCCCGTCCCTTTCAGTCCCTTTGAGGGGGACTCCCAACGGAGGTGAGCCCCCGCGTTTTCGGGGCGGCCCCCGCGGGCCTTCGGGGAGCGCAGTCGAGGGAGTGGCCGAGGAACCGGCCGGGGGGACGGGAAAGGAAGCGCCTGCCGCGGCCGACAACGTGCCCGGCGGCCGGCCTGAGCCCGAGCCGAACCGTTCCCGGGCAAAACGACGCAAACTCGAAGAAGCCATGAACGACCCGCTCGTTCAAAAAGCCATCAACCTGTTCGACGGACGCATCGTCAACATCGAAGAATAAGGTTTTCGAGCCGCGGGCTTGTCCGCCCCGCCCCGCCACGGCGGGCAAGCACGGCGGGCTTTGCCCGCGGGTATGCTAATCTGGGCCGGCAGAACAACCGTGCAAAAAGGACGAAAGCCTATGGCCGGACTCGGCGACCTTGTGGGTATGATGAAGGACCTGGGCGGCCTGAAAAAACGCGTGGCCGAACTCCAGGAGGAACTCGCGAACAAGCGGGTCGAGGGATCCGCCGGCGCCGGCAAGGTCCTCGCCACCGTCAACGGACGCGGTGAACTCTTGGGCCTAAAGATTGACCCCGAAGTCGTCGCGCCCGACGAAACCGAACTGCTCGAGGACATGGTCAAGGCCGCCGTCCGCCAGGCGGTGGACAAGGCCCGCGACATTCAGCGCGAGGAGATGTCGAAGTTGCTGGGCGGCATCCCCCTCCCGCCCGGCCTGGCGGGCCTGTTGGCCTGACCGTTCGAGGCACAAAATGGACGCCTACACCGAATCTATGGAGCGGCTCATCGAGGAACTGGGAAAACTTCCCGGCATCGGTCGCCGCACCGCTGAACGCCTCGCCTTCCATCTCCTCGGCGCCGAAAAGGATGAGGCGAAGGCCCTGGCCGACGCCATCCGCGACGTCAAGACGCGCGTCGGCCGCTGCGCCGAGTGCGGCGCCTTGGCCGAGGGAGAGCGATGCAACATCTGCGCCAGCCCCCGCCGCGACAGCTCCCGTATCTGCGTCGTCGAAAAACCCAGCGACGTCATCCGCCTTGAAGCAACCGGCGGGTACAACGGCTTGTATCACGTCCTCGGCGGCCTCCTGGCACCCATGGACGGCCAGGGACCCGAACGCCTCGACGTTGAAGCCCTTTGCCGACGCGCATCGAGCGGCGACGTCGAAGAGGTCATCCTCGCCCTCTCGCCGACGGCCGAAGGCGACGGCACCGCGCTCTGGGTCACCGAACAACTGAAAGGGACATCCGTACGCGTGACGAGGCTTGCGCGCGGCCTGCCGACCGGCGCCGGCCTCGATTACGCCAACACCGGGCAACTCAGCGACGCCCTGCGCGGCCGGCGCGACATGGAATCCTGACATGCGGTTCGACATGAACCTCCGACAACGCCTCGAACAGCGGATGGTCCTGGCTCCCCGGATGATCCAGGCCATGGAGATCCTCCAACTGCCGCTCATGGCCCTCCAGGAGCGGATCGACCAGGAACTCATCACCAATCCCGTCCTCGAAATCCGCCAGACCGCCCCCGAGAACCCGGCGGACGAAACCGCCGAAGAAACCCCCGCCTCCATCGCCGAAACCGAACGCGAACTTGTCATCCGCGACGACGGCGGCAACCAGGAAGACTTCGAACGCCTCGGCAACCTTGTGGACCGCTGGGACACCTACTTCGAGGAGGCCGCCGCCTGGCAACGGCCCCGCGTCGCCGCCGGCGAACCCGACCCGAAAACCGAAGCCATCCAGAACGCCCCCGACCGCGGCGCCACCCTCCAGGACGTGATGCTCGCCGATTGGCACCTGGAAGACGCGCCCCCGCGCGCCCTCGAACTCGGCGAACTCGTGATCCGCAACCTCGACGATGATGGGTACCTGCGCATCGCGCTCGAGGAACTCGCCCGCGAGGCCGAACCCCCCGCGTCGGTCGAGGAAATGGAAGACGTCCTGGCCCGCGTTCAACGCGTCGGCCCGATCGGCGTCGGCGCACGCACCCTCCAAGAATGCCTTCTCCTGCAACTGGCGACCGACCCGTTGTTCGGCGACGGACCCGGCGCCCTTCCCGACGACGCCCTCGAGGTCCGGCTCATCCGCGACCACCTGCACGACATCGAAGCCAACCGCTACCCCCAGATGGCCAAGGCGCTGGGTGTCGAGATCGAGGACATCAAGGCCGCCGTCGAAACCATTCGCCACCTCAACCCCCGGCCCGGCGCCGCCGTCAGCCCCCGCCGCACGCCGACCATTGTTCTCGACGCGCGCATCGAGTGGGACGATGAACTCGGCGAGTGGCGCATCACGGTGGAAAAGCGCGGCACACCCGAACTCTACATCAGCCGCGCCTATCGCCGCCTCGTCAAACGCCGCGACCTCGACGACAAAACACGCCGGTTCGTCGCCCGAAACATCCGCTCCGCCCGATGGCTCATCGACGCCATCGAGCAGCGCGGCGACACACTCCAGCGTGTCGTCGAGTCCATCGTCAAGTTCCAGCGGCCGTTCTTCGACGACGGGCCCGCTCATCTCCACCCCCTGAAGATGCAGGAGGTCGCCGACGACGTCCGCCGGCACGTCGCCACCATCTCCCGCGCCGTCGCCGACAAATACGCCGACACGCCGTGGGGCATCTACGCGCTGCGCAACTTCTTCACCGGCGGGACACAAACCGCGCAGGGTGAAGAGGTTTCCTGGGACCAGGTCCGCCTCCGCCTCAAACAAATCGTTGAGGAAGAGGACAAACGCAAGCCGCTCTCCGACGAGGCTCTGGCCGGACGCCTCCGCGCCGAGGGCATCGACGTCGCCCGCCGCACCGTCGCCAAGTACCGCGAGGAACTCGACATCCCCTCCTCCCGCCGCCGCCGGGAGTACTAAACGCCGTGCGCCGCCACCGCGCCCATTTGACAGGTGTGACTCTTTTTGATGGGGGATAGCGCGGTCGGCGCCCGTCGCTGAACCTGGAGGAGAATGCGCCGACTTGCTCGGCAACAGTTACGCGCTACGCGCCTATGTGGGCGGCTTCGGGTTCCGGCTGGCCGCGGATCAGGCAGCGGCCGACGTAGGCGCGGCCGATTTCGGCCAGCGCTCCCATCGTCGGCCAATCGTGAGGCGGGACCTCGCGAAGCGACGGGTCCAGGGCGTTCGCCGGCTCGAACCGCTGGAGCACCCATCGCGAGGCGCCCGCGATCCGCGCTCCGATGTCGTGGATCTCCTGTTCCCCGATGAAGGTCGGACAGGCGGTCGTCCGGAACTCATGCTCAATCTTTGATGCCATGAGCAGGCGGATCGAGCAGTCCAGCGCGTCGAGGTCCACCGGCCTGCCGCACGCGGCGTAGTAGCGCTCGTCGAGAGGGGCTTTCAAGTCCATCGCCACGGCGTCGACGAGATTCGCTTCGAGCAACTGGGCCAGGCGGTCCGGCCGCGTGCCGTTCGTGTCCAGTTTGACCTCGAGACCGGCGCGGCGGAACTCGGCGCACAGCATGGCCAGGCCGGGCCAGAGGGTCGGCTCGCCGCCGCAAATCACCACCCCGTCAATCCAATCGCCGCGCGACTCGATGTGTTCGAGAATCGCCTCCAGGGGAATCGTCTCCGGTGGGTCCCCGAGGAGAAAGCCGGAGTGGCAGAACGGACATCTGAGGTTGCATCGCGGCAAAAAGACAATGGTCGCGAGCCGACCCGGCCAGTCAATCAGCGTGGTCGGGTGGTACCCGACAATTGGCGGGACCGACGTTGCTGCATCCGCTGTCACGGCGCACTCGCGGGCGGAACTTTGGCCAGGAATGCCTTGATTTCGGCGGCCGGTGGGATGCGTGCGTCCCAGCGTGCGATCGGCTCGCCGTTCTCGGACCGGAGGATAGTGGTCGGCACCTCGTGGACGTCGTGGAACGCCCCATCCGCCATGCCCTGGACCGTGTCCACGTTGACAAACGACAGGCCGACCTGGCCGGCCATTTCGGCCCTCTGAATCAGATGGGCCAACTTGTCCTTCGTGCTCGCGCACTTCGCACACTGGGCCTTGCCGTACACTTCGAACTCCATGGTTTTCCTCGTCTGGTCTCGCTGGATACCCGTTTCCATACCACAGCCGGCCGCTGCACGCATCACACGTTCACCTTGTCCGAAGGGTTGTAGGGGGACTTGATGAAGACGGTCTTCAGAGGCGCGTCCGAGTCGTTGAGGATGTTGTGGACCTCTCCGGGCTCGATCCGAAAGGCCATGCCCACTTCGATAGGGTGCTCGACGTCGTTCAGGACGAGGCGCCCTCCCTTGCCCTCGACAAAGTAGAAGGCTTCCTCGACCTCGTTGTGCTTGTGGCGTCCGAGTTCCTCGCCGGGAGCGAACAGGATTACCCCCCAATCGATCCGCGGTCCGCGGAAGAGATATTTCACGCCGCTTGTGCCGCCGCGATACGCCTGGTCCTGTTCTCGGACGACTTCCATAGCCCTGCCTCTTCGCCGCCGGCGGCTTTGGCCGGGGGTGCAAGAAAAACGACGGGGAGCCGGGACGGCGAGAGTTCGGTTATCTCCCCGGCTCCTCCGTCAACAAGGGGGTCTCTGTTACCCTGCCCAGCCCCTCGGCCCCGTTGGCCGAGGGCGCGCCCGCCTTATCCCGCGGCGGTGCCCAGTTCGGCCGCCCGGACGGTGGGGCCAACCCGGCCACCGAGTAATTGCCGCGGCGGCGGTCCTTCAGTTCGCCCAGTTTCGACTTATTCCAGTTTGAGATGCGGCTGAAGTAGCCGACGATCCGCGTCACGCCATACACCTCCGTCGAACCGCAGTAGTCACAGAACTCCTGGAGTCGCGGGGTCCACTTGTGGCAGTCCTGACAGACGGTGAATTCGGGGCTGATGGTCAGTTGGGCCGCAGGCGTCTTCTCGTAGGTCCGCTCCACAAGGGCCATGATGCTTGCGGTCGGCGGCCGCTCCTCCCCGACGAACGCGTGGATGATCGCGCCGGATTCGATCATGTTGTGGAACTTGGCTTGTTTCTGAATCCGGGTCAGCAAGTCCACCGGCGCGTCGGCCCGCAGGTGAATCGAGTTGGTGTAGTAGTATTCGTCGGCGTCGAAATTGCCCTTGACGAGTTCGCGGGCCTGGGGCCAATCGCGGATGTCCACCTTGGCCAGACGCCGCGTTGCGCTCTCGGCCGGCGATTCTTCCAGACTCACCTTCAGGCCGTACTTGCGCGAATATTCCCTGGCCCGCATGGACATCGAGGAGACCACAAACAGGCCGCGCCTCAGCGCCTCGTCGCTCTCGTGCAACTCCTGGCCCATCATGTGCTGGATGCACTCGTTCAGGCCGATGAGCCCGACGATGTAGATGGCTTGGTCGAGGTCCACGTAAGGCCGGCCGTCCCTGGCCGTCTTGCCGATTTCCCAGAGCGGCATGTTGGGACCGGCCATCATGGCGAGGATGAATTCGCGCTTCTGGTGGTGGGCCTTCATGGCGATGTCCATCGCCTCGTTGATTTCCTTGATGAGGCCCTCCCAGTTGCCGGGCCCAGCCCGGTAGGCGGCCTGGGGCAGATTAATCGTCACGTTCTGGAACCCGCAGAACCGCATGCTCTCCGGATGGCGGATCATCAAATCGTCTTCGATGGTGGTCCGCAGGCGGCAGCAGGCGCTGAGGGTCACCTCGTCGCGGTCGAAAACGAAATATGGGACGCCGTTCTCCGACGCGATTTGGCACGCGTACTCCAAGAGGGCCCGCTGCGCCGGATCGCGGAACGTCTCCGCGTTGATATGAAAATCACACTTCGGAAACACGAACAGGTGGCCGTCGCGGTCGCCGGCGCGCCAGACGTCGAGCATGGCGCGGCAGAAGCGCTGGGCGGCCCCCTCGTAGTCGCCATACGTCCGACCCGTGTATTTTCCACCGGCCCCGATGGCCGGCACGTCGCGCAAGTATCCCGGCACGCCCGCGTGGACGTTGAAATCGAGGAACAGCGTCTGGCCGCCGCGGCTGAACGCCGACTGCGAGCACGAGAAGATCAGATGCTGGGCCTCCTGCCGCATCTCGCCCTCGCTCATGTGCTCCATGTACGGGGCATACATGATGTTGACATACGCGACACCCAGGGCTCCCGCGTAGTAGGCCTGCATCGAGGCAAGAAACGTGTTCAAATGGCCCGTCAGCGTCCGCGCGTGGCGGGCCGGAGCGCTCTTCGTGTCCAGGTTCCGCAGGTCCAGCCCGTACTTTTTCAGATATTCCAGGCTGTGGCTCGAGCAGTAGACGCGCGTCGGATAGCCGAGGTCGTGGACGTGGACGCGGCCGGTCAGATGGGCCTCGGCCACCTCCCGCGAGAAGATTTCGCTCAGGGCAAACTGTTTCAGGACCGTTTCGGCGATTGAGAGGTTAATCGCCTCGGGATTGTTCTCCGTGATGTTCGAGTTTTCCTGGCTCTTCGAGTAGATGAGGCGTTCGAGGTCGTATCGCGGCACGCCGATGACCTTTTGCCGCTCCAGCCGGCCCGTCAGCCCCCGCTCGAACAACTCGTTGTCCACGAGTTCGCGTATCAGGCCGGTCGAGATTCGCGTCAGGCCCGAGGCCAGGACCTTCTGTTCGACCGCCCCGGCGACCTTGCGGGCCGTCGCCGCGTCCAGGCCGGCTTCCTTCTCGAGGGCCTCGGCGATGCGGCTCTTGTCCCACGGCAGAAGGGCGTCCTTGGCGCCGGCGTCCACGAGGAGGGCAAGGTCGGTCGTGTCGCTCCCCGTCCCGGCAACCGCCTTGCGGACCTTCGTCCGATGGCGCGCTTGTGCGCGACGGTCGCGATACAGGATGTATGCCTTGGCGGTCTTTGCGTGGCCGGTTTCAATCAGCACCTTTTCGACCATGTCCTGAATGTCTTCGATTCCGGGCGCGTCGCCTTCGTAATGGCCGTTGAGGTAATCCGTGACGGCGGCGGCGAGTTCTTCGGCGATGAAGCGGTCTTCTCCGCCGACCGCCAGGGCCGCCTTGAAGATGGCGTCCGCGATCTTCTTTCGGTCGAACGGCACAAGTTGCCCGTCGCGTTTGCGAATGTGAGTGGTCCGGCGCGCCATGTTTTCGTTTCGGTTCCGACTTGCTGACGGCATAAGCCCTTCGTCCTCCTTGCTATGCGGACACGACCACCGAGTCTGATTGGTGGGGGGCGGCCCTCCTGGCCGCCCCCCCCACGCCCTCGCGGCGTGAACCCAGGGCGGGCCGGCCGTCAGTCGCCGCCGGCCGGCCGCCCACCTCCTTCCGCGCGATCCTTCACACCTTCAGGCGGAGGCGTCCCTCCCCGCCCCCGCTTCTTGGTCAGCATCGGCTGGACTTCCTGGACGAACTCGCTGACGTCTTTAAAATTGCGATAGACGCTGGCGAACCGCACGTAAGCCACCTGATCCTCCCGGCGCAGTTTCTCCATGACGAGGTCGCCGATGGCGCGGCTCGGAATCTCCACGTCATAGGAGGCGGTCAACTTGTCTTCGAGTTCCTGGAGGATCGCGTCGAGCCGCTCCGTCGGAACGGGACGCTTGTGCAGGGCCAGAACCAGGCCCCGCCGAATCTTCTTGCGGTCGTAGGCTTCGCGCGACCCGTCTTTCTTGATAACCCGCAGGCGCACTTCGCGCTCGGCTCTTTCATAGGTGGTGTAACGCTTGCCGCAGGCTAAACATTCCCGCCGGCGACGAATCGCCGAACCGCTGGCGCGCGAGTCCACCACGCGGTCTTTATCTTCCTGGCAGAAGGGACACTGCATCGCCAGCCGTTCCTTACGACACCACCACCATCGACATGCGCTTCGGAAGGGCCATCGAATCGCCCACGGCCCAGCCCTCTCCTCTTATATACAACATGTTGGGCTTTCCGCCCACTTAAAAATGTCGGCAATTTCGGCCGACCAAGTTGAGAAAAAACGCGAACGTGCAACCGCCGACTACCTCATGTCGCTGGACCCTCTGTATAGCAACCCACCATCTTGGGGTCAACCTTTTTTTGGCAACTCCATGACAGAGGGGCCGATCTCACGGGGGCCTGAAACGCGCAAAGCCTGTAAACACAACATGTTGTGGAAATCGGAAAAATTCTTTCCACTGCAAAAAAATTTTTTCCACCCCAATCAACCAGTCGCGCCACAGCCCCCTACAGACAGGGCCCAAGCGCGCCACAGGCCCCGTCTATAGTAGGCCTCCTGGACACCCGCCCCGGGGCGACGGGGACCTTGGTGAAGGAAGGGGGGTGGCCGCAGAACTTCTCGGCCAGGCGGATTCAACCGAAACACATCAACGCGTGAATATCATTTTCCGACCTGCTCGAACACCTCCAGGCGCACGCCGCCGGCCCGAAGCAACTCCTTGCCGAGATCATCCGGATAGTCTTCGCGGCAAACGATGCGCTTGACGCCCGCGTTGATGGTCATCTTCGCGCACAGCGAACACGGACGATGGGTCGTATAAAGCGTGGCGCCGGCGATCCGCGCGCCGTACTTGGCCGCCTGGATGATGGCGTTCTGTTCGGCGTGCAGGCCGCGGCAAAGTTCGTGACGCTCGCCCGACGGAACCGCCATCTGCTCCCGCAGGCACCCCGTCTCCTCGCAGTGGGGCACGCCGCTCGGCGCACCGTTGTAGCCGGTCGCCAGGATGCGTCGGTCCACGACGAGGATTGCCCCGACCTGTCGCCTGAGGCACGTCGATCGACGCGCCACCTCCTCGGCGACCGCCATGAAATACTCGTCCCAACTGGGTCGGCTCATAGCGGCATACGGTATCGGCGGGGCGGGTGAATGTCAAGCGGACTCGCCGCCCTCCGGAGGGGACAAAGGAAGCGGAAACTCCGACCCTCCAAGGTTCCAAGACCCCGACCGCAAAATCAGGGGACCAGAACGATGCCGTGGCGCCCACCGGCCTTGACGGGGAGGAATCGGCGTTTCCCATCCGCCGGCGCCGCCTCCAACGGCGTGAGGACAATCGCCGATGGCTCGGGCTCCGGGGCGATCCGCGCCTCCGGGTAAGCCCTGGCCAACAGCGGCCGGTGGACATTCAGCCAGTGTTTGGCGGCGGCGGTATCGAGTCGGCCCCCTCCGTCCTCGATGAGAATCGCGACCATGGCGCCGTCGTCGCGGACGGCGACCAGGGGCGGGGCATCCGCTTCGGCCACGTCCACGCGAAAGACGCTGCGGCATCGGCCGAACAGGAGCGCTGGCGCCTGGACCTCAATCGCATCGAGCAGCGCTGCGGTTTCGGCCGGTTGCCACACTGCCATCGCGGCGCACGCACTTCGCTGCGGTGCCGGCGCGGGCGTAGGCTCGGCGGGAGCGTCGCCCCGATGAACATCGCGACCGGCGGGGCGGTCAACCGTGGCGGCCGCAAGGAGGTGCGGCCAGACGTCGGCCGCCGGCGCCTCGCTGAAAAGACGGAGCGGTTCGGTCCAGGGCCTCATGCCCGGTTCACCCTCGGCCTCCATGAAACCCTCGATTGAGACGTCGCAATCGAGGAACCGCCGCGCCGCGCGGCGAAGCCTATCGTGGAGACGGTGTGCCTCGGCCGGACGGCGACTCCCCACGACAAACACGCCGGCCTCCGGCCCATTACTGTTTGTTCCGCGCCTCCCGTCGCGCGCCCGCCACGACTTCATCTCGCGATACGTTTCAACGAGGCTCTCGGCGTCCGGCGTTGCGACGAAAACCGTGCGTCGAGCCGCCCGCTCCAGCGCCCCCGGCGCCGCCGTTACGCTGTCGAGCAGGATGACGCCGACCTGCTCGCACTGGCTTAGCAGGCCGCCGACCGTGCGGCCCAGGTCGGCGGAAGCGAGGTAGTTTTCCGGCCCGAGGCGGCCACAGGCAGGCTCGCCAAGGACGTGCGCATCGGCCCGGCCGTTCTGGAAGACGAACAACCCCGATGTACATCGGGGGGCCCCCGGGGCGAGCCGGCAGGCCACCGCCAGCGCCGTCCGGCGCCGCGCCGCCGGTTCCACCCCCGCCGGAACCAGAACGTAGAGTCCGCGCAGGGGGTCGGGCGACAGTGCGGGCGGCATGGCGGCCGAGGCCGGCGCGGCGCCGTGCCTCTCGGAAAGCAGCACGTCAGCGACGGCGTCGAGACCGGCCTTTCGGATGGACTCGCGCGCGCGGCGGCCCGTGAACTGTCGCGCCGGTGTCTCTAAGGGGGCCTTTGCCATACGCGTCCCCTAGCCGCCCCTACGAGACCTCGACGACGCTGTTGAGTTCGCCGTAGGGGTTGCTTTCCACGTACGGGTTCGCGGGGTCGCTGCGCCATGAGCCGTCAATTACCAGCCGATAGGCGTATCGGCCGGCCGGCAGCCGAAATTCGCGCTGCCACACGCTGGGCATCCCCGTCGGTTTCATCTCGCTGGACGGGCCGCCGACGCTCCATTGGTTGAAGTCGCCGGCGATCTGGACGCGCGTGGCGTTGGGCGCGCGGCAGACAAAGCGGACGCCGCCCTCAATCGGGACGGCCCCATAGACCATCTCGATCTTCTCATCGAGCGCCTTTTCGTCTTCCGCTTCCTCGTGAGCCTCTTCTCGCGCCATATCTTCGTAGGCCTGCTGCAGGTCCGAGGCGAGCAGTTCCTGCGCCAGCGCCCGGTAATCCTGGTGGCCCCGCGAGTCCGGCATGAATTCGCAAATCGGGCTCCCCATGGCGGCGGCTTCCCTCAAACTCACGTTGAACCGCACCACCGTGTCGAGGACCATCGGGCCATACTGCTCGCGCAGCGCAGCCAGGGCCCGTCGCATGGACCGCGCCCGCGTGTCATACATCGTGGCGAGGACACGGACGGTGGGCCTATGGCCGGTGCGATCGGCGATCATGTCGATCGTTTCGAGCGTCCGGCCCAGGGCATGAACGCTGAAGAAGCCCAAATCCACCGGGATTAGCACTTCCGTCCCCGCGCACAGGGCGTTAATGGCCAGCAGCCCCATCCCCGGCCCACAGTCAACGACCACGACGTCGTATCGGCCTTCGGCGTCGGCAACGACGCCGGCCAGTTTCTGGTCCCTCCCTTCCTTTCCCGCGAGGGTCTGTTCGAGGCTGGCGAGGCCGATGGTCGAGGGCGCCAGGTAGGACCCCTCGAAGATCTCCCAGGCGACGTCGGGCAGGCCGAGGGGTCCGTCCTCGCACGGCGTGCCCCGAAGCACGTCCCAAATGGACAACTCGACCTCGTCTTCTCGCACGCCGCAGCCGACGGTCGCGTGCGCCTGCGGATCCAGGTCCACCAAAAGGACGCGCCGCTTCTCGCCGGCCAAAGCGCCCGCCAGGTTAATGGCCGTCGTCGTCTTGCCGCACCCCCCTTTGTGATTGAAGATAGTGATGGTGTGCATGGGACTCCTCCCGTTCGCCCTCCTGCCCGGAGGCGCCGAACGCTTCGGTTTTCCTCGCTCCCAATATTGGCGGCCAGGGCGGCCCGCCATATTAATTTGTCGGCCTTTAAGGCATACCGGCTTTAGCAAACTTATCGGACCGTTGTTTCCGGGTTTGTTCCCGGTCGCGGAAAACTCTCAAGGCGCTTCGTCCGACCGTGGGCGCTGTCCCCGGCCCTCCGCTGCAAATGGCCCGGGATGTTTCGCTGAAACAACACCCGTCTTCCGCGAACAACGCAACCCTAACCTGTTATTGATAAAAGGCTTGCGCCGAAGTTGGCCCGAAAACGGACCGTAAATGATGCTGTATCGAAACACGGGGCTGGCTGGGAAGGGCCGCAGCAAAGAATTCCGGGGGAAGGCGAACACGTGTAACCCGCTGCCGGGAAAGGGGTTATATGAGCCTGGGATATTTTGCCGGCGGTTCCCCCTCTTTTGGCACGACCATTGCTTGTTCTAATGTTAGGAATGGCTCGTTCTTTCATGGCATCGCTTGTGAGTTCATGCACAGCCCTCCCCCGGGTGCGACGAGTTCTCAAGCGCTTTGCCACACAACCCCCAAACTCCATAAAGGACGAGCCATCCTAAAGATAACCGCCCTTCGGGGCGATGCGGGATAAAGGAGGAAGTGTTTGATTGCGGGGAGTTGCGGGGTTCCGCCAGGAGGGCGGCACCCAAGCCTCTGCCAATCGTTCCTTCACACACCCCGAACAAGTTCGGGGGTATCTGGCAGGGGGAAGAAGAGAACAAGGGACGGAAATTCACTGAGCCGTCTATCCCCGCAGCATGGGCAAGGCCTCCCCTCCAGGCCTTGCCCCCTTTTTTGCGCCTGCCTCAATAACACCACGCCACTTGCCCCTTCACGCGGGGCGGCCTCCTGACCTCACCGGGCAAGAAGGTCTGCGCCTGAACTATCGCAGCAGGACCGGAGACCCACCGCGCAGAGAAGTTTTGCAAGTGGCGTTGTGGTTTTCATCCGACCCACCCCTTCTTCTAGACTGATGGAACCAACACCCCCCGCCACGCGTCTAAGGGGGTGGAAGCCCACTGTTCCAGGAGGAGGATGATGCGATGATGTGGACAAGGGGTGTGAAACTGGCCGCCGGTTTGGTCCTTGTGGCGGCGATAGGGAGCCAGGCGCAGGGGGCGGGCCTCCTCCTGCCGAAAGACGAAAGCCTGCCGCCGCTCGCCGTCAAGTATCTTCGCGTCGATGCCGCCATCGACAACCAGGTTGCGACGACCCGCGTCGTCCAGGAGTTCCAGAACTCGACCGACGCGGACCTGGAGTGCACGTACATCTTCCCGCTGCCGAAGGGGGCCGCCGTGCGCGACTTCGCCATGTACATCGGCGGCAAGCGCGTGAAAGGCGAACTCCTGGAAAAGGAAAAGGCCCGTAAGGTGTACGAGGAAATCGTCCGGCGGATGAAGGACCCCGG
>Ga0307378_10006516_pt1 | contig 15954 bp, 17 predicted proteins | sample UN1MG_FD_202238 | JGI IMG/M metagenome (GOLD analysis project Ga0307378, IMG submission 202238) | Soil microbial communities from Risofladan, Vaasa, Finland - UN-1 | ecosystem: Environmental > Terrestrial > Soil > Coastal area > Acid sulfate soil | place: Finland: Risofladan, Vaasa | collected... | reverse complement strand
TGCAAAATAATCCTTGTGTAAATCCGATCAATAATCTCGATGAACTACCATTTCCGGCAAGAGACCTGGTATTGAATATCGATTATAATCGCTATCGGGTCCATTTTATATCTACAGCCCGTGGTTGTCCTTATAAGTGTTCTTTTTGCGCAGACAGAAGGCTTTGGGGCGGAAAGGTACGTCGTCGTAGTGTGGGCAGTGTTATTGAAGAATTAAGACTCTTAAAAGATACATATAAGGTCAATACTGTTGAATTTGTTGACGGTACTTTTACATTTGACAGGAAGTATTTGCAGACGTTCTGTAAAGCAATGATTGACCATAAGCTAAATATAAAGTGGAGATGTACCGCTAGGTACGACAATCTCGACGAAGAATTACTACAATTAATGAAACAGGCTAGTTGTTCTGGACTGTATCTTGGTTTAGAGTCAGGGAGTGATCGAGTATTAAAGGGTATTGACAAAAAGGAGACCGTTGAAAAGATAATCAAAGCAAGCAAGATGCTCTATAATAGTGGAATCACGTCTGTAACTTCAATTATGTTGGGTCTACCAGATGAAAGTAAAGAAGATATTGAAGAGACGTTGAAATTAATGAAAGAATTCAAAACAGATTTTTTTGATGTCAATAGCTATCTCCCGTTAGCTGGCACACCATTATATGATTCTATGAGTGCAGAGGATAAGAAAAATATCGATTGGGGAAAAGTGGGATATAAATCCTTTGATAATTATTTCTCAAAAAATATATCACGTGATGATTTCAAAAGATATAAGTCTGAAGCGTATGAGATAGCAAATACGATACGAAAAAAATCTCTTATCCGTCTCGGAGTCAGGATATTTTCCCGTTCTGTAGCCAAGATGTTTAAAATATTCTAGAAATGTTTGCGCCAAGAAAATATTACAATTGAGAGACAGGATGCTTAATTTGAGGTTTGTTATCGTGAAAAACCTTCGTATGGGTGTTATTCTATTGTCGTCATAGACCTAGTGTCACTTTTGAGCCTTTCCTATTTTTAATCAACATCGCTTCAATCGGGATATATTTGGGTTTTAAACGTCCGATTTTGTGTCTGAAATAATTCTACCATCTCTCATTTCAACGATTCTATCGGTATGTTTAGCCACAAGATGGTTGTGAGTCACTACAATGAAGGTGGTGCCGTATCTACGGTTTATTTCCCGGAAACCCTGGCATATCTTGTCCGTAGTCCCTGAGTCCAGGTTACCAGTTGGCTCGTCGGTCAGGATAATCTTGGGATTGTTGATTAGGGCTCTTGCGATGGCCGTTCGCTGTTGCTGACCTCCAGACATCTTTGTTGCCAAGCTATGCTTTACTTCCGCTATTTCCAGCATGTCGAAAAGCTCATCGGCCCGCCTGATTACCTCACGCGAGGGTCGCCAACGGTTTATCAGATGTGGCATCAATACGTTTTCCAGAGCTGTGAATTCGGGTAGGAGGTGGTGGAATTGAAAAACGAAGCCTATCGTCTCATTCCTCAAACGCGCAAGCTGATTCTTGGTCATATTGTTCACTAGCTTACCGTCGATAAGTACATCGCCACGGTTGGGAAAGTCGAGAGTGCCCATTATATTTAACAGCGTGGTTTTGCCGCTACCAGAGACACCCATGATGGCATTACACGTGCCAGCTTCGAAACTCAGGTTGATGTCAAAAAGTACCTGAGAATCCACGGCACCATGATATACTTTATTTACCTGTGTCAGCTCAATGATTCCTCTCATGTCAGCCTTCTCTAATTACATCAATAGGGTTGAGTTTCAAGGATTTACGGGCGGGAATTACCCCAGCCATTGTCGAAGCGGTCAAAGCAATGAGCCAGGAACGCACTATGAAACTATAGTCAAGGTACAGATCAATCAGCGTGGTGCCATCTGGATTGGTGGTGAAGAATACGAAAATATATAGCAGGCCGATACCAAGCACCAACCCGGCAAGGGAACCCACGAGGCCGAGTAGAAAACCCTCGTAGAGAAATATTAAGCTGGCGTTGAAATCATTTATCCCCATGGCCTTTAGAATACCGATCTCAGGTGATTTCTGAAGAACGCTTATCGCCAGAACGCTGGCAATTGCGATCACGACCGAAGCGATGATGACTATCTGTATAATAGCGCTTGAAATCCTCTGCCCTTCTAATCCGCTCAGGAGTTCCGGGTTCTGGTCTTTCCAGTTCTCTATCACGATGTCATTATTGTCGAGCTGTTGTTTCAGTTGACCAGCTATAGTATCGGCCTGAAAGACATCTTCCACCGTCATCTCAATGGAGGTTACCCGATCGCCAAAGTCAAATAGTTCTTGAGCGGTTTCAAGGTAGGTGAAGAGCCAAGCTTTATTGATGCTTGCCACCCCAAGGTCATAGAAACCGGATACAGTGAGTGTCACCGTGCCGCCACGGGGGATAGACAATACTATTTTATCGCCCACGTCCAGTTCCAACTCTTCACGCAGTTCACGGCCAATAAGCACTTCTCTGCGCGAACTGTACTCTTTGCCATCGTATATCGCATTGCTTATATTATATATCTGATTAGCAGCTGAAAAGGGAAATCCTCTTACCAAGACTGGTAGGTTGCTATTTTCCTTTTCAACGAAGGCGTTTCCAGTTGCCGAAGGAGATAATGCCTTGACCTGTTTAGTATGCTCCACTTCGTAGACGATTTGCTGCCAGCGGCGAATGGTGGAAACGTCAGTAGAAGACGAGATTGTTATATGCGGTGAATTCCCTATGGTACGATCAACAATTGTCCGTTGCAGGCTATCTATGAGGAGTCCAACAAATATCTGAATGGAGATGGCGATTGCTATACCAACGAGTATTAAGATACTCTGGGTTCGACCATGGGTTAGGAAGCGGACAGCTATTTTGAAAGCAAGCACTATTTTCAAGCCCTTGGTGATTTTGGATTGCTAATTCAATTATACACAAAATGGCATTTTTTAGTTACCATTTTGAGTTAATATATCGGTCGTGTTATTATTAAGTTATCAAACGGGCCAATCCTTTTCGTTGGTCTTTTGTCTGTACCTCTCCCTATTTTAATCAGCCTCGCTTCAATCGGGATATATTTGGGGTTTTGAATGAGGGTAGAGTATTGGGTGGTTTCGAGGTATTGACAACTGCTTTCACCCATTAGAATATCCTGCCGATATTTTAAGTTAGACCCTGATGTTGTAAAATGTAAATGGTTTGATTGAGACCAGGAGATAAATGAGCATACTTAAAACTGTAAAAAGCTTCCTTGGAATAACCGAAAAGCTAACTTTTAACGACTCTGACTCTGACTTGTTAGTCAAGCTTCAGGCTAATAGAGAAACTGCTCTAAGACAAATAATCCCTACCCGTATGATGAATGAGTTTATGAACTCCGTTTACCCTGACCAGCATTTAAAATCAATTGTTAGAGATATATATCACACATATCATGATTACTTGGTGAGTGAAGAATCGCGCAACGTATATTTGCAATATGCTTTGCGTTTGTCTCTCTCGATTAAAGGATTTGGGCGTAGGTTAATATTGCATCACAACATTGATCCGGAAGTCATTGTAAGAACTATGCTGGGTGATATCGAAACCAAGTCGATAGAAGAAACGTGACCTATTTGTCATATAGCTGTAACTTGTCCCCTGGGCTATATTTCCTGTAAACTTCCACCGCATCATAACAGCCTAACGCTTGGCAGTAATGACCTGTCAAACCCGTATTGTAAATATTCCTACAAAAGCACGACATTCCAATGTAGACTGTTGTGTAATTTTCATCGATGGGTTATCTCACGCCTACACTCCTCCCCATTTTTAATCAACATCGCTTCAACCGGGATATATTTGGAGTTTGAACGAGGATGGGGGTTGAGTAGTCTTAATTTTTTAAGTCACATTACTAATAGGCGATTGACAATAATATAAATATGACTATAATATGCTTACCGTTGTAAGAGAGTCTTGAAAACTAGATAGTGGACTGGGGTTCATTGCGATAATAAGGGGCTATAGTGACAGCTAGCAAATGAAATTCGGTTGATGACGCCATTTTTCTATTTGCAACGAAAAGACTATGAAAGGGGGTGGTAGAAGAAACGAAATTGGATAAAGAAATCTAAGCGACTCATATCTCAAAGTAAATTACAAGATGGAGTGACTGTTTATGAGCATAAAAAGAAAACCAGCCTTTTTTGTTTTATCAATTTTTATGGTGTTAAATCTGACTGCCATGATAGCTACGCCCGCCTTCGGTGAAGTTGGCAAAGACGGTCATCCCTTGCTAGACTCAATCAACGAACAGCTAGAACTAGAGGGTGTCAATTATAGAGTCGACTACGCCGAATACATAACTACAACCGACGGCCCTGAGTTTGGCAGGATGATTATTGCCAGTAATCGTGGCAACAAGCAGATGGGTAGTCATTTCGTTCCTTATGACCCGCGCCGTTGGTCAAGTCGTGACATCTACTGGCTCATCGATTTTGTTGATGGCGCTACAAGTAGTGGTCTGTCGCCTGCGGAAACTGCTGTGGCAATACGTCGTGCCATGACAACTTGGGATTCAGTACCGTGTGCTACAATTCCTCTAATTGAAGTCCCTGACTTTGGCATCGACTGGGGATATGTTCAGTGGCTCTTGGGATATGGTGGGATGCCAGGCTGGTATGCCGACTACACTCATTGTGGCTTCCTTCCTGGGTCATTTTTCGATCTCATTGAGCCGGGAGGTAGCACATATATTTTGGGCATTACATTTACATTTATCTTTATAGATCCACAAAACGGTGAGCCAACAGACATCGATGCAAATAGGAAGTCGGACACCGCCTTTCGAGAGACCTACTACAATGATAGTTTCATTTGGGATATTGACACCGACTTCGATGTCGAAACGATGGCACTTCATGAGGCTGGACATGGTCTTAGCCAAGCTCACTTCGGCGATATCTTCATAGATGCTGGTAAGAAAGGTAAAGTACACGCAGCTCCACGGGCGGTTATGAATTCAGTTTACCTTGGTATCCAGCAAGAACTCGAAGGTACCGATGAGAGTGGTCATTGTAGTATTTGGGCTTATTGGCCCAACAAGTGAGCTAATGTATCATCAATGTGTTCTCAACACCTCAAATTAAAGAGGGGAAGCTACTATTAGCTACCCCTCTTCTCATTACCTTACTGCGACACAGCAATTAACAATAAAAGTTTTGCCTCCAAGTCGATTTTTCTATTCTTGAGAGAGCGTTAACAAAAGAGCATGTAAATTTCGCTTATTTACAACCTCGTAACCATAGCTGCACGCCCACGACTATTAAATTCTATTTAGTTGACTATACCCTCTCCCCATTTTAAATCAACATCGCTTCAATCGGGATATGTTTGGTGTTTAAACGTGGATAGTGGGACGGTTAGTTTTTGAACTAGTACTCGATGCTCCAGGTATTGACAATCGTTCAATGGGTAACATCTCAAGCTTTTATGACCATGACTGAACAAAATGCAAAATTTTTACATATTGGGTAGCATTGAACAAACATCGGGACGTTTGTCCAGCGATGCGTATATTTGTTTGATACCTTTTGCCTTTTATATTAAGTGAAAGTCACCATTGCATAAACATCGGGAAGTCTGATTTCTGGTACGTATGATTATCCCTCGGGAAAAGAGTCAGTGAATATACTGGCGAATAGATAGTAAAACATAATATCCGTTGTATATAATTTTATATAAGAGATAACTCTTCAATTAGCGGATTATAAACGGAATAATAATGGCGATAAGGCCGGTAAACAGGACGGTGAGCATAAACAGGTTATACCTGATTGCGTAATCACCCATGAGCGAGGTGTCATAATACCCCTCCACGCCCTGGTCTTTGTACATCTTCAAAAGCCCGTTCAGCAGCTTCTTTCTCATTTGTCTGCCTCGGATTAATCCGATTTCGGCGACAAAGTTGACCACTATTATCAGGGCAACAAAGGTGAACATGACGATTGTCTGCGTGGTATCTGCTCCTGAAGAGGCAAGTCCGGAGTTGATGCCCAGGGTCACCAGATTCAGAATAATAGCCGTGATAACAAAAATGGTATCGGTACGGGTGTTCGTTCCCAGTTCGCCAATAATATGCTCATGAACTCGCTCAATCATATTTTCACCTCCCTTGAATTTATAAGTTATGATAATTCCGGCGCCATTTACTGCCTTCCGAAGCGACGATAAATTATAACAAATCCGGCAATGACAAGAGCAGCCACCCCCAACCCGACCCAAAGCCAAAATGAAGAACCGTTTTCAACTCTCAGCATTGTGCTGGTGGCTGTCCGCGTTTCATTCGCCTCGGCAATAAAAGTCAAGTTATATTCTCCTCTACCGGTATCGCGGCTGGGTATGACCTTGACATCAACCGTTTGAGAGCTGCCGGCACCAAGGTAACTTATACTGTCGGGTTTAAAGTCCACGACCCATCCTTCCGGTTTGTCGGAGTCAAATCTGATATTGGTAATCTCTTTATTCCCGTTATTCCTGATTTCCATGAAGAGTGCATTGTCTTCTCCGGGAGCTACTTCTTTGTAATAATAATCAGGGAGCATTCTCAGAGAAAGGTCTACCTTGGCTTCCTGGGCAAGCAGCACGGCAGGGGACACTAGACACGCTAGTAAGCCTGCTATCAGCAGAAACAACCAAAGGACTTTTTTACCAGCTATCATCAGAACAACTCTTAAAATAGGCCTGATATTTCTATTATGTTACAATAGCGATGCAAAAGCAATATGAGGCGATTGTAAACGGCGATAATAGTCAATTACTACTGCCGATAAAGTCACTAAACGCCACAGTGTTACAACATAACAACTTTTTAGTTGGTTCTATACGGATTAGAATTTAGTTGATTTGGGTCTAAGCTAGCACGCTGGTTGTTTTCAACTCACTTAACGGCCTACATTCTTGGTGCATATGTCTAATCACTAACCCCCTATCTCCTCCCCATTTTCAATCAACACCGCTTCAATCGGGATATATCTTGCGTTTAAACGCGGATAGCGGAATGGTTAGTTTGAGTTTAATCCATGTATTCATCCCGATGTTTGCCAATTAGGTAAATTTGTTAACCCTCATGGAAGTTTTTAATATTCTAATAATAAAACAGCAGGAAAATGGTTGTGAATTATACCGGTTGATAATGGCTTTGGAAGAAAACAGGGACGTATCTATTTTCACTTAACTCCGAATAAAGAAGCGATAGTCTCGCGCAGTTTAATTCCAGTATCTAGGTCCCAGCAGTTAATAATAGCAAGGCGGAATCCACCATGGGGCATTACATGTAGTTCCGGCAATTTATCTTCATAAAACGTCAACTGGATACTTGAAATATATGGCCTTTTCAAAAATTCATTAATAATCCTGTTATCTATTTTTTTATATCGCTGACCGTGATTTCCAAATAGTGCTATGCTATAACCTGTTTTCGGGTATTTATCCTTAAAATTCCAAATATTGTGAGTGTATAATTCAATAACGCTTTCAACCCAGTTCGCACCATTCAAATCAACCCATTGGTCGCTCAGTCGGAGGTGGCAATCTATTATACTCCCACCTATGGTTTCCAGATTTACCATCCCGGTGTAATTATTAAGATATTTTCCCAGCCAAATACGACAGTACTTCTCAATATCAGGACGTGATTCTTTCATGACTGTCCAGTAATTAAACATACCTTGCTCCATCGGTAAACCAATCGTGTGCTTCCACCATTCCGGTACTCCATTGATTACAGCAATATCACTGCTTATATGCTCACCCTGTAACAGGGGCATCCAAAAATGTCCCGGCTGGCTGTATCGCTCAAGCTCTTCAGAATTATTTATGATCCGACTGCCTGTTCCCATACCTCTTAGGTTGTAAATTGGCTTACTGAAGACTGGAAAGGCAGAAGGTATCAAACCATGAGGACCGTGTTCTATGTTTTGAGTTTCACATATACGTAACTTGTTATAAACCCAGTTTTGATCTGGATACATTTGATAAGACAACATATCATCGGTTGGAATAACGACTTCCACAGGACATGAAATATTCTCAAAATACTGTCTTCTCCAAGGATCATTCTCAATAATTGGCATTTACTTTCCCTATAATCAAAATGATTTAAATATGAAAATCCCTAAAAACTAAATGTTACGAGTGCAGCTTGACCGCGTCAAGGTATAAAACAACGCTTATTCAGTATTATTACTTTAATAAATGAATAGCTAGGTTCATATCAAGGCAAACTATTTCGACCTTATTATCGAATACCTAGACTAATTCACTGGATTTCATTAATTTTACCAGATTACTAGCATTTCTACATTCTCACGGTTCTGGGAAAACTATTTAATGCGGCGAGAGTAACCTGATAATGGTACTTTCAGCCTCTTTACTGCAACAAAGTTAGGTCACTTACGCTTGGATTTTTACTTTCGTTTATCCGTCTCTTTGTATAGAAACTGAAAACGGAATTGAATATTTATACGCCTGACTGGACAGACATGCCGATGTTCGTCTAATGGTGACCATTACCAGTGGCTAATGTTACGATAGAAACACAGACATCCCGATGTTCGTGCAGTGGTAGCGATTAATCAGAGTTTAAGAACAGAGGGGAGCATTTCTGCTCCCCTTTTTGATTCACACTGTCGGCAGTCTAAATCTGGTTAGTGAAGTTATGGTACGACTTACAAAACAACCTTCTCCGGCCAGGGTTCCTGCTTCGAAGTCCCCCATAGTTTGCTGATGTAATCTAGTGAAAACAAATCTTCCAGTGCATGCAGCCAAAAAATGCCTTTGTCGGAAAGGATTACCTCATTCCCGTCATCCTTCTTTATTAAGCCAAAAAGAGAGAATAGTTTTATGTACTTTCCATATATTTCATTGAAATCCTTTTCAAATCTTTTCTTGAAATCACTTCTCTTAAACCTTGCCTCATAGACTCTCCAGTAAAACCACCATGCCATCTGCATGCTTTCTGACAAATCTAATGATAAGGCAATTGGCATCCTTCCATCTTCAAGTCTCTTTATGTATTCCGCAACATTAAAGGTGTTGAGGTAGAAAATATCTGTCAAGTAAGAGCCTCCGCTTGCACCAAGACCAACATAAAGGGGCACTGTCACAGAGCAATACTTTGGAATCCCTTCTTTAGTGAACGCCCAAACTGACGTTCTTTCATATTTTCTACCATAAAAAATATCCTCCAGGATATGGAGCATCCTTCTTCTCTTAAAGATATTTGGTATGCTGTAGTTACTTTGCTTAGCCGACTCTCCCATTTTAGTGTAAGGAAAGTAGAAAAGAGGATAAGCTGCAACCTGGTCAATAGCCATCTCAACTAATTCATGACCTGCCTGCTCTAACTCACCATAAGTCTGATGGGGTAAAGCAAAAATGAAGTCCACGTTAAAACATCTGAATCCTTTATTGACGGCCCTTTCAATCACCGCTTTCACTTCCTTGGTATTGTATGGTCTATTAAGGATTTTTAGATATTTGTCCTGTAGAGCTTCTATCCCAATACTTAGATTTTCCACGTTAAGAGCTCTTATTGTATTGAGGTTGTCTGGGCTCAAATCATTAGGATGACTCTCCATGTGTATATCACACTGCATATTAAAATTTTTGAAGATATGTTCTAAAATATTGCCAAGCCCGCTATGAAGCATCGTTGTGGGCGTTCCGCCACCAATGTAGAAAGAAGTCACCGGTTTCTCACCAAAAAGACCAGAGTAGAAGTCGATTTCCTTTTTAACAGCTCTGGTATACATTTCTGCTGCCTCAGGGTGATAAATCTCCTTGTTGTATGGGCAGTAAGGACATATTTGCCGGCAGAAAGGGATATGAAGATAGAGTCCAAACTCATTGATATCTTGAAACTTCCTTTCAAGACTCTCGTAGTCAGGAATCTTATTTTCCAGTATCATATTCCTCTCTTTAGTCAACAATTTCCTTATTTGGTTTTTAGAGAAAGCGACCAAAGACATATGAGCCTCTGTGTGTAATTAGTAAAAGTAGGACAGTCAAGCCTTCAGAATCAATAGAGACTTCAAAGGCTGCTGCCCCGCTCTCTGATAGTTCTATTATAATCCCTTCTTGTCGGTAATGTCCTGTTTTTTGCTTCCTTTCTCCTGGCGAGAGTAGCATTCCTTTTGCCATGATAGACGGCCGCATGGGTTCGTACAGCAGCAAGGTTAATTGTCCAGATACAGGCTATGAAGATATGAAGAAATATACGCATGGAAGGACAAACATCCCGATGTTCGTTCAGTGGTAGCGACTAATCAGAGTTTAAAAACAGAGGGGAGCATATGCTCCCCTTTTTTCTTGGTAATGCGGTACCCCCAGCTTCGAAGCCTCGGGGGATTACTACGATGTCCATCTGGATAGCAGTGCCAATGTAACCAGCCTCACCATTGAATTCTGTCCAGCCGCACCGGGTACGGTCATAATAGCTGGTGCTATTATAGTTATGAGGCGGCGCAGCCCGCAGAGCTAAACATCGGTAGCCTCAAGCTCAAGGTTAAGAAACAAACAAAGGGAAGCCCCTCTTTCGGGGCTTCCCTTGCTTTCTATGGCGGGCTTCCGTCCTGAGCATTGTCGCTATCGTTACCTTTGCTCACACATAGTCTTCTAAAGTAGTGATGTCTACAGGGCTGATATATCTGATGTCACTCCGCTGTTCCGGAGTATAGCCAATTTAACCATTATCGCTCTAAGTCTCCGTATGAGAGATGGTTCCTTCGTCAAGACGAGTAAATAATAGCTGCGCTTGTCTCATAAATTCACGGCAGGTCTCCCAATCTCTATCTATACTTCTGTCACGATTTCTCATGGCTTCAATTACGGCCTTATTGAACGTCCCGTCGGCTTGTTTTTTGTCTCTATTGAAAGTCTCGTCAGCTTGCTTTTGAGCCTCTTCATACTTTTTCAAAGCTTGCAATATCGCCTCATCGCGAGCTTTCAAAACCGCCACTACCGCCTTTTCATAAGCATCTTGGGCCTGTCGTTCCGTCATCTTGTAGGCTTTAGTTACTTGTCGTTCATTCCCTCTATACGCCCTAGCTGTTTGTTGCTCAGCTTGTATATAACTAGCATAGGCAGTTTTAGCTCTATCTATGGCTTCAGTAAGCGAGGATATAACTTCCCCTTCAGCTACTTCACCCACCTTTCGCCCCACCTTACGCTTTGGTTTCATTGTTTATCCCCTCCAACCCCGTATAATTAGTACTCCAGTTCCCCGTGACAGGCTTCTCACTTCCTATCTCTACTTCCATTATACCACGCTACCATTTCTACCTAGCTATGTGCCATTACAATAAAAAAACGATGCTTGCACAAAGGCAGCATCGCCTGATATTCAAATAATAGCTCGGCATTGCTCAAGTACCGAGCCAAATTCTACCGTTCTGGCACTGCTGGTTCAAAAACCGCGCTAATTACACTGACCTAGCTATCCTCAATCCCCAGTTCCTTTAGATAGGCAATCGCATCCTGAATGATTATTATTTTTTCAGCCTCTTCATCTGGTATCTCAATCTTCCGGGTCGGGTTGCTAAATTCCTCTTCCAAAGACATTATCAGTTCTACCAGGTCCAGAGAATCGGCACCTAAATCTTCAACAAAGCTAGCTGTGGGTACCACCACCGATTCCTCCACGCCCAACTGCTCGACAACCATCGGTTTTATCCGCTCAAATATAGTCGCCACTTTCTACCCCCTTTCCAGGTCTTTCATCTTTCGGTAAGAGCGCTGACTGAGCCCAAAACTCCATTAACAAACTTTGGCGAATTATCGCTACCAAACTTCTTGGCCAGTTCAACCGCCTCATTGATGGCTACTTTAACTGACACTTTATTATCAAATAAAACTTCAAAGATTGCAAGTCTGAGAATGTTCCTATCGATGACCGCTATCTGTTCTATTGGCCAGGCCGTAGCAAACTTTTGAATGTAGCGGTCAATCTTCTCCTTATTCTGGATTACCTGGCTCACCAGCTCATGGACAAAGGTATTATTTTCCTCAGACAATCCCCCCTCAGCCAAAAGACGGCATACCACCGTTTCCATTTCATGCTTCGTGGCATCAATTTCATATAGCGCCTGGAGGGCGATAGCCCTTGCTTTTCGGCGTGCCCCAATCATAGCTAACTCCAAAACTCAAGCTAATATTATAGCACGTCAGTCGATACATTCTCCAGCTTGACACCCTAAGGCGATAATTGTTACACTTCCTTTATCCCATCGAGAGTTGCTACTCTCATTAACTAATAAAGCAGGTCACAGCGATGAATAAAGTTGGTGTTCTCTATCATCCTATGGTTGAAGCTGCCTTTATTAAGGCCAAGCAATTACAGGACTTTCTAGTCGCTAATGGCATTTCGGTCTGGCTATGTTCCGCCTGGGAAGGGGAAAAGACCAAGGCTCAGTTAAATGATACCGACTTAATTCTCAGTGTTGGCGGTGATGGCACGATTTTGCGCTCGGCACAAGCAGTAGTCCCCAGGACAACCCCGATTACCGGCATAAACTTGGGTAATCTGGGCTTTATGACCGAACTCAGTGCTGATGAGGCTCTAGATTATTTACCTTCTTTGCTGGCCGGGGAGGGTTGGATTGACGAGCGGGCCATGCTTGAAGCAGAGCTCTCGGCGACAGGGCAGGAACCACCACGCACCTTCCATGCCTTGAACGATGTCGTCGTGGCACGGGGGTCAGTTGTGCGCTTAGTCCGCGTCGAAGCCAGCATTGATAGCCAGCATTTAGCTACTTACAAAGCTGATGGAGTGATTGTCGCCACCGCCACGGGCAGCACCGCTTACTCGCTGGCAGCGGGCGGGCCTATTCTTTATCCTCAGTCCAAGGATTTCCTATTGGTGCCAATAACACCTCACCTTAGCTCAGCTTATGCGCTGGTATTGCCATCAAAAACAGCCATCCAATTGCGCGTTGCAGCAGCTCATCAGGCAATGCTGAGCATTGATGGCCATATCAATCTACCTTTAGCCGATGGTGCCATTATTACGATAAAGCACAGCCCTAATACGGTTCGATTTTTAAGAATTCACCCCGAAGATTCTTTTTATCGCTCTCTAGAACAAAAATTGAAAGGAAAACACTAATTTGAATCGAGTCGAAAAAGCCAAAATTCAAGATGTCCCCCAGATACATCGGTTAATCAACTCCTTTGCCGATAAGGGTGAAATGCTTCCTCGACCGCTGAGCGAAATATACGAAAATATCCGGGATTATTTCGTGGTTAAGCATGGTGAGCAAGTAATTGCCTGTGCGGCACTGCATGTTTGCTGGTCAGACCTAGCCGAGATAAAATCAGTAGCCGTGGCTGAAGATAGCCAGCAACAGGGTATCGGCGCCCAGCTAGTGGATGCCTGCCTTAAAGAGACTAAAGAGCTCGGTATCGCCACCGTTTTTTGCCTGACTTACCGGCCTGCTTTCTTTGAAAAGTTCGGTCTCTCGCAGGTAGACAAGATGGAGTTACCACGCAAGGTCTGGACCGAGTGCTATCGCTGTCCCAAATTCCCTGACTGTGATGAGGTAGCGCTTATCTGCAACTTAGAGGTTTAGGTTTGATAGAAAAGACACTATCCAGTCAACTAATTTTCGACGGGCGAGCGGTCAAGCTAAGAGTAGATACCGTACAAATGGCCGACGGTCGGCAAACGACACGAGAAATTGTGGAGCACAGCGATTGTATCGCCGTGGTCGCTATTGATGCTGATAATAATGCCCTGCTCGTGAAGCAGTTTCGCAAACCGGTGGAGAAGGAGCTACTGGAGATACCAGCGGGTGGTATTAACCCAGGTGAGGACCCGGAGGCTGCTGTTCGCCGTGAGCTGCGTGAGGAAACTGGTTATCTGCCACAAAAGTTGGAGAGATTAGGTGGTTTCTACTCGGCACCGGGTTACTGTAGTGAATACCTTTATCTTTACCTGGCAACTGACCTTATCCCCAGCCAGTTATTTGCCGAAGATACCGAGGAAATTAGCTTGATCCGAGTGCCGATGGTGCAGATTCTAAGCCTGATTGCTTCAGGCAGCATTTGTGATGCCAAGAGCATCGCCGGGCTGCTTACCTACTTAGAGTATCAAAAAGGACGACCAAAGACAGATTAGCACAGTCTGTCTGACAGTCTTCGACCGCCCAGAAGATGTATGTGGAGATGAGGCACTATCTGCCCTCCCTGCTCACCACTGCTAATCACCAGGCGATAACCACTCTCCGCAACCCCTTCCTCACGGGCTAATTGATTGGCTACTCTGGCCATATGCCCGATAAGAGGCATCTCGTCGTCAGTCAGCTGAGCGAGAGAAGCAATGTGCCGCTTCGGTATAATCAACACGTGGGTCGGTGCCAGAGGATTAATATCGCGGAAGGCAATCACCTCTTCATCCTGATACAGGGTTTCGCTGGGTATCTTACCGGCAACAATCTGACAGAAAACACAATCCATCCTTTATTTCCCCTCCTTGCGATATTTGGCTTTACCTTGCTCAAACAGGTCCTCCCCATAAATATCATTAGCCACAATCGCCGGGAAATTCTCCACCGTCAGCAGCCGGATGGCTTCAGTATCTAAGTCCTCATAGGCGACAACCTCTACCTTCTTAATGGACTGGGCGAGTAAGGCCCCGGCACCACCGATAGCGACGAAATAGACCGCTTTATACTTTTGCATCGCCTCCCTGACTTCTGTCGAACGACTACCTTTGCCAATCATGGCTCTGATTCCAGCGGCAAGAAGGCGGGGAGTGTATACGTCCATGCGGGCACTGGTGGTAGGTCCAGCGGAACCAATAATCCGGCCTGGTCTGGCTGGTGATGGTCCCGTGTAATATATAGTTTGCCCTTTAAGGGGAAAAGGGGGTCTCTCCCTCTTATCTAAGACTTGGATAAGCCGCTGGTGGGCAGCATCACGAGCCGTATAGATAACCCCAGAAATCAGCACTTGAGTGCCTACAGTCAATCCCTCTATTGTTTTAGCATCAAAAGGTGACGTAATCTTTACAACGTCCATCTATAACCTAGCCTCTTTGTGACGAGCACTGTGACACTGAAAATTAATCGCTACCGGCAGACTGGTAATGTGCGTGGGCCTGACCTCAGCATGCACCGCCAGGGCGGTAGTGCTACCACCCAGGCCCATGGGTCCGATACCCAAACCATTGAGGCGAGATAGAAGCTCTTGCTCAAGTTCAGCCACTTCAGGGTCAGGATTAGGCTTACCCACCGGGCGTAGTAATGCCTTCTTCGCCAGCAGCATTACTTCTTCGGCAGTCCCGCCAATACCCAAGCCAATGATTAGTGGCGGACAGGGATTGGCTCCAGCCCCGTCAACAGTTCTGACCACCAGATCAATAATGCCTTCCCTGCCCTCACCCGGCCTGAGTATCGCTAATTTGCTCATATTCTCGGCACCACCCCCCTTGGGCAGACAAACAACCCTAATCCGGTCACCGGGTACGATTTCAGTATGAATCACGGGCGGGGTGTTATCCTTGGTGTTTTTCCGAACCGAGAATGGCTGGCTGACCATGGACTTGCGCAGGTAGCCCTGAGTATAGCCCTGGCGTACCCCTTCAGTTACGGCAGTATACAGGTCACCATCGACAATGTAAGCTTCCTGACCTATTTCGAGAAAGACGACAGCGGTGCCGCAGTCCTGACACAGTGGCAGGGTTTTCCGTTCCGCAATCTGGGCATTTTCTATAATCTGATGCAGAACCTCTTTACCCAGCGGAGACTCTTCAGTCTGCTGCGCTGATTTAAGCGCGGCCAACACATCTTCATTAAGCTCAAAATTAGCTCGCTGACAGAGTTGGGCGACGGTTTCCGTAATGGTGCTAGCTTTAATTTCTCTCAATTTAGGGGCTATCTACCTCACCCCCTTTAAAT
>Ga0307378_10006515_pt1 | contig 15954 bp, 17 predicted proteins | sample UN1MG_FD_202238 | JGI IMG/M metagenome (GOLD analysis project Ga0307378, IMG submission 202238) | Soil microbial communities from Risofladan, Vaasa, Finland - UN-1 | ecosystem: Environmental > Terrestrial > Soil > Coastal area > Acid sulfate soil | place: Finland: Risofladan, Vaasa | collected... | reverse complement strand
TATCACACAACACGACAGGCAACAGCTTCACCTAGCTTTGGAAGCCAAAGCCAAAGCGGAAGCAATAGCACAAGCGGTAGCGGAAGCGGTAGCACAAACGGAAGCGGTAGCGGAAGCGGAAGCGGAAGCGGTCAACCCCAAAGGTCGCAAGGTGCGGGAGTTAATCCCTGCCTAGCACTAAACAGGGCATAGCCACACTAACACTACGGTTGAGCAGAAGGGGGTAAAAGATGACTACTTATCCAAAGTGGTCAACCCCTAACCGACAAGTGTTGCTAGTCAAGCTATTCGTTGACAGCGGTGGCTTTTGTATCTTCGGACACAAAAACTGTCCTATTCCAGAGCATCACTATGAAGTCTATATTGAAAGGCTTATTGATGACTGGAAAGCAGAGGACAGAGAACAAGCTAACCTAGACTGGGAAGCGGAAAGCAAAGCTCTACACTCTTTAGGTGAGCGTAGATACCCGCTAAGAGGTAGATTTAGCAATATCGCAAAGGACATATTCTTTGATAAGCAACCGCTTTACTACTTTGAAGCTCTAGGTATGAGCGGGCTAAAGCTACAACCCTTTGCCAAAGTCAAGATAGCTTCCAGCTACTTTCACCTATACATAGATTTAGGCGATAGCTTAAAAGCCACTAGCAAAAACAAAAGACGCAAGGCTATAAGATACGGAAAGCCACTACCACTAGAGGTTGAAGCTAGAGTTAGAAAGCTGATAACACTTGCGGTTAAGGATTATCTAAACCACTAAAAGCAAAAGACGCTTCTAGGTTACTAGGGGCGTTTTTTGCTTTCAATACGGTTGTTTTTGGGGGGTTACGCTTGCGTAGCACCCTCTCTTTTTGCCTTCTTCTAGGAACGGCTCAATCGCACCCCCTTTAAGCCCCCAAGCTGTGGGGGCTTTTTACTTTGGGGAGGAACTATGAGGATAGGCTACGCCGAAGGAGAGCTAGAGGGAGACTGGGCTGTCTTTGCCAAGATAGCCGGCTACTTTGTGTATAAAGTGCTACCCGATGACAGGGAGGACTTCCTTCACGACTTGCTGGTAGAGATGACCAGGGTAAAGGCAAAATATGAGGCGAAGGGAAAACCCCTGAGAGAATCATCATTGATGCTGGTAGCCAGCTATAGACTGAAGAGGTACCAGGCTAAACGATTATATCGGCTCTTTGGGCTTAACTGCACACACTGCACAATTGAGCAGCGCCGGGAATGTCACACGACAAGAGAGCCTACCGAGTGTCCCAAAAAGAAAGCTCGCCTTCTCTTAAGCCTGAATAAGCTAGTGGGAGACGGAGACGGAGACGGAGACGGGTATAAATCCATCGAATTTGTGAAGCTACTAGCCGACAACAACACAATAGACCTTGCTGCCAGGCTGGATGCCCGGGTTATTCTCCAGAACCTGCCCAAAAAGGTGGTTAAGATTGGCTATAAGATATATGCAGGCTTTCCACTGGAGGAGGAAGAGAAAAAGTATTTTAAACGTTGGCAAAAAGCACATCCCACACCCTCCGTCTGGACACGAAGACACGCTCATCTGGATGAGCGCATCCTAGAACTCCTGCGTAAGAACACCCAGGGAATGACCAGGTCCGATCTCTCCGGGCATCTCGGGGTTCCTCTCTGGGGACTCCACATCTGCCTTAAGCAACTCTTAAAGGAGCAGCAGGCCATTGAGGTAAGGAGAGAGAGCGCCACTCGCGGGCGACCCATGACTCCACTTTTGCTTATCGCCGGTGCTGAAATACCGAAAGAGAAGACGGCTTCAAAAGAACGAGACGAGCGCATCAGGCAAGCCTACTTTATAGAAGGGCTGAGCATGAGGGGAATCGAACGAGAGCTACACCATGATAAGAGGACCATCCGCAGAGCTATACAAAAGGGCGAAGCAGCCAGCGTTGTTCCAGTTCTAGGAGTCACATAACGAGGATAGGGTCGAGAGTTGACCCCTCGACCCTATTTTTTTACCTCTTAGCAAACAAAACAAGCTTTTGTCTAATAATAGACAGCCTGGACGTTCGTCTCCGTTTGGCACGCGGTTCAGAGTAGCGCTAAACCCCCAACAAACAACTCGCTAGGAAGCCCAAGGCGATAAAAAGGATAAAGGGCAATTCGGGGGTCACCCAGACTTCAGCTGCGACTTTTTCCTCTCTGTGATAAGCCTTCAGCCGCTGTACCGTATCGCTATTTAAGGGGATTCCGCCCAATGAATATCGTCTTGTCAGGTGGCCGTCTATTTCTTCATATGTATGCGTCAGTCTGGCAAATCTGTCGCTTCTGAGTCCATCAATGTTTACTCTATAAGCGACAAAACACATCGCAGCATTTCTCGTGAACTCCTTTAGCCCCAAACTGTGGAGATTACGAAAAAAGAGGGAGATTGGGACTGCTAAAGCTAAAACGGCAGCATTCAGGAGCACTATAAAAGCGAAGGGGAAGAATATAGGCACAGGTACGACGTATAAAGGGAAGTGATAAGAAAGGATAACAAAGTGTGGCTGCGTGGGGAAAAGCACGGCGATACATACGAGAGCCTTCGCGTCAGCCGCGCCGAAGAACCCTAATCGAAAGAAAATGTAAGACACGGCACCGGTGATGGTAACAGAGAGAATGAGTGGAATGAGAAAAGGCGTGTCTTGTGCGATAATGGAGTATCCAACAAATGCAATACCCACCCCTGCCATGACCAGCCACACAATATTGGAGACGCTTCTCTTTCTGATATCAGAATAACCAGCGTAAGCCAAAATAAGCAGGGAAAATACTACGCGACAAATGTCCATTTCAAAATAATAGGAGGCGAAGTACATAACACTCTTCTTTACTATAACTCCCCATCCCAATGATTGGGGTCTTTCCGGAGAAATAACCGTGACGTAAAGTACTCCATTTTGTTATCAGTGTTGTAAACCGTGAACGATATGATTACAATATCACCCTTAATATATGCCGGATGTGTAACTGCGGCCCACCTCACCGTGGTCACGTTGGGCTCCCAGCTGATCGCGGTAATGAGGCAATCCACATGCGATGAATAAACCGGGAACACGTCATAATCCTCCGGGTCGTCGGTGAGGGCTGTGAAGTCGGCATGAATGTCAAAGGGAGCGGTTGCGTTTCTCACCGTCGCTTCTAAGTAGGAAGAAGTTTGATCTACTGAACTAATTTGGATATCTTGAATGCAGGGGTAAGCCTCGTCGTCTAAATCAATGCTGCTATACTGTATAGGCACGAAATTGGTGCTTAATGTTGCCAGACCGGCATAAAGGGCGTCGGCAGTCACTTCTCCTGTAGGAAAGCCGATTTGCTCTATTGCCGTACTGGTAATAACAATCTGGCTTTGCGTTTGGTTGACCGATACTGTTGTATCATCAGTGTCCGTCCCGGCCAGAATGTCTGCCCAGACTTCTGGATAAGCCGTGTCTATGGTAATAGTCACCTCTTTGATTTTGGTGCGGCTATACTCGTAGGACATCGGTCTTAACGCAATCGACTCCGTTTCCATAGAGGAAGACGTCGTTAAGTTCCCGGTTAAAACCGGTAAAAAAATCTCGTCACCTATGATTAGCGACTGCTCGTCCGTGGTGGCGTATTCATTCCCGTAGTCCCTGATTATCAACCCGTGTTCGTAGACCAGCTTCGGGCTATCAATACTGCCCTGCACCTCATAGATGATTCGGTTTGAAGTATAGTTAGCGGTAATCGTCGGGTACCCCGTGAAATCAATGGTATATACAATGCTGACCAACACATTTTCCGATGTCAGCGAGCCAGCTACCCCGGGGCCGGGATTTGCCAGGAACATCCGGTTGGGATAGCGTACTCCCATCCGGAAATCGCTGGACTTTGGTGCTTCGGATAATGCCACATCCTCCACGTCTGATTTGAACATTATCATATCGTCATGGACTATGTTAAGATGCTCGTATTCCACATCCGTATTCCAGTTAGGCACATGGTACGCCTGTATAGTGCCCCACATTGCCGCCACAATTAGCAACATCAGCATGGCACCAATTACCACAGAGACCCCTCTTTCCTCTTTACACAGGCTCCGAATTTCAGCTTTCATCTTTGCCGCGCCTCCCGGAACACCCTTATCAGTCTACCAAGTATACTCGCTTCCTCATTGCAGAACACCAAGTCGGCAAACAGAGCCACCATTCCTGCCAAGAAGATAGCATCCAGGACGCCTCCGCCACCTATTGATACCAAGACAGGCTTACCCCAGTCATAGTTGGCCAACTTGTATAGGTTAAGAAGGTCTGCTCCGACCAGCACCCCAATTGTCGCTCCAGCATAGGCCAGAAGGGCTGGATTAAACTCGCTGGCCCTTTTCATCTTCCGGAGCATGAAGGCAATCGCCGCCGCCAGAATCGGTGGTATAGCAAAGAGGTAGACGACGATCCCCAGCGTGGGGTGAAGGAAGGTGTAGAGATAGGTTACCGCAGCAATGATAACAGTAAGGAGGCAAAACTGCTTCCATGGGATACGTCTTTGCATCAGCATCTTTATCGTAATTATGGTGGGGATGAAAAAGCCCACTGCGTTGACCCCAATTACGGTATCACCGAGATGAATTATTGGCACATCAAACACCCTCGCAGTAGCTACCACATTACCGAATATGCCACGGGCAGGCTCGGTAATGGTGCTGCCCACCACAGGCAGGGCAGATAAATAGGCAAACAACGGAAAGCACACCAGCAATATCACTTCTACCAATGTGAATCCAGCTACATGAAGGTAGAGCGCCAGAATCTCGGCAAAGATCAGAATGAAGAAGGATATTAGGATGGGAGTAAAAAAACCGCTGCTAGTTAATTGTTCGACCATCTCTTATTTCACTCCGATATGACTAACCTACATCAACAGGGTGTAGGCGATAACCGCCACTACGATAAAGAAAACCGAGTGCTTTAGTCCGGCAACCACTTTCCCTTCACCCATCTTCCCGGCGACAATACCGGCAAAAAAGCCCTGTATCACCAGAGCATGGAAGAAAAGCATATTGTATTTAGCCAGGTCTGCATCAGACACGGCAAACTGACCCACCCCACTCGGCAGGTTTCCACCAGAAGTAGCTTCGGCTGCCTCCTTCATCATGGGGAGGAAGACGTAGCTCATAATCAGTATCACAGCCAGGAAGACGAAGTAGCTGATGTAACAGACCATAAGGTATGGCTTGGTCTCAGAGCTTCTTCTCTTTTCCAGGGTCTTTGTCTCCTCCACGTCGGTGGCAACGCCCTCCAGTATCTCACCTAACTGACCACCCATCCTGGATGCCTCGATTAGGGTAAACACTGTTCTTCGGATAAGCGGCGTGGGGTATTTCTTGGCGAAGTGAAGCAAGGCGTCATCAAAGGAAACACCCCATGAGATCATATTATCCATCTGCTTTATAGCCTTGGTAAGCGCGCCATACTGCCCTCCCGCAGCCATGCTCATCGCCCCCTTCAGAGTCATCCCCGATTTTACGGACAGGCTGATATCGCGCACCATAGCCGGAAACTCTGCCTCTATCCTGCTTATTCTTCTCGTCTCGTAGAGGTTAAAAAAGCTCGGGGTCATAATAAACAGTAGAAAGGCCAGAATCACGATATTCATTGGGTCGATCCTCATGTAGAAGGCAACTGCGGCACAAGCCATAGCAATCCCGCCCGAGATAAGATACAGCAGGTACTGCCTCTCCCTCATTGTACGCAGTGGGGATTCAAGGAATCGCTGCAAGGTGGACTTCCTTCGGCTATGCTCTATTGCCTCAAGAACCATGTCCCTGTTCATGCTATTTTATCCCCTCCGGTGTCATAACATCGGTAAGCAGCACAAACATCATCGAGCCTAGCGGGATATACCCGTATATGATCACCATCAGAATCATCGGACTTGCCCCGCCTAACATCATCATGGCAGCGAACATGACGATAACAAGGATTGGTGCTGCCACCAGCCCGACGATATAGACCTCAGAAATCAGGCCCAGAGTCTCAATAAACTCTGTAAATTTCTTCCGGTTCTCTTCCATGGCTTCCCGCGCCTTACTGACAAAGTAGGTTCCCATTTCGCCTCCGGAGAGGGCATTTGTCATCGCACCCTGGACGAACGTCCTCAGATTTGTGGAAGGAGTAGCCGAGGCCAGGTTGCGCAGCGCGCTGATAAAATCAAAACCGAGCAACTCAACGTCTTTAACCACCAGCTTCGCTTCCTGGCTTATTTCGCCGAAGAATTCCTCCGTCTCGGCAAGCTTCCTGAAAATCAGGTAGGGAATGACACCCGTGGTAGCCATGAACGACATCCAGCAGATAGCATAAGGTAGATGGCCGTCGATCTTCCCTTTCCTTTCCCAGCCCTTAACCCTTGGATAGAGCATAAGGAGGAGGAACATAGTCAGAAAACAAGCGATCGACGCTAAGACAATCAGGCTGAAGTCAGCTAAAATCCTTAGCAGGTCTGTATTCGCCACGCCACTTATGAAGAGGAATCTCCATATTAGCACATAGCCAAAGAGGAGGGACACCACCTGCAGCAGGGTGACGCAGATAAACGATAGCACAAGGGAATACAGGGTGGCAGTGGATAGCAGTCTTTCTACGGTGATATACATCCTTGCCTTTATCAAGTCGTTGGTCAGGAAGGAGAAACGAGTTCGCCTTTCCCTGTAGTAACCACCAAAGAGAGCCAGAGCCATTGTACCCGTGTTCACAGTACTTCTCCCTGCAGCAGGCTCTTTTCGACCTCATCTGGACGTACACTGTAGTCAAACAGCAGTCTACTTAGTCTGTAGAAGTCGTTTACCTTGTTCTCACGCAGCAAATTCATTATTCTAAGCCGCCGGGCATACTCTGCCGACAATTCTTCCTCGCTCATATTCAGCTTTTCCATTGTCTCCAGAAAGACCTTGGACTCCCCGCTGAACTGAAAGTTGCCAGTAGCAAGTCGGAAGACCACATTCGTCTTGAGGGTTCCGTTATCGAAGTCGACACCGGTCACCTCTGTCACATTAGTACATCTCCTGGCCCTAATATCGCCGACCTTTACCATACTGACCAGCGCCACGATGTCTATACTGTCAAGCAGCATTAGCGGAACGTCTATGGGTGGCTTCGTCAGCCTCTTTACCAACGACTCCACCGAGTCGGCATGAACCGTGGAGAAGGTAATATGGCCGGTGGCCATAGCCTGGAAAAGGGTAGAGGCTTCCTGTCCTCGCACCTCTCCAACCAGCAGGTACTCAGGCCGCTGTCTGAGAGCAGTTCGGAGCAGATCAAACATCTCAATTGAGCCTCGCTCTTCGGTTTCCCTGGTGACAGAGGGTATCCAATTCTGGTGAGCAAGGTTTATTTCCCTGGTATCCTCAATGCTCACTACCTTGCAACTGGGCGGTATGAACATGGAGATGGTATTGAGGAAGGTAGTCTTTCCCGAGGCCGTGCCGCCGGCAATGAGAATGTTAAACCCGTTTTCTACCGCCATCCATAAATAGACAGCCATCTCCACGGATATTGTCCCGAGGTTTATCAGATCTACCGGAGTGAAGGGTGTCTCCCTGAATTTTCTAATAGTAAAAGTGGAGCCTCTGGTGGTAACCTGACTTCCTATACTCAGTTGCAGCCGGTCATGGTTAGGCAGCGAGGCATCAAGTAGAGGCCTGGCCATAGAGATGTGCCTGCCTGACCTCTGCGCCAGCTTGTAGATGATGGAGTCCAGCTCTTCCTGGGTAAAGGTGACGTTGGTCTCTAGCGACCCGTACTTCTGGTGATAGACAAACACCGGAATCCCGGTGCCGTCAGCCGATATGTCTTCGGCCCTCTTGTCTCTCAGTATCGGATCAAGCCTGCCGTAACCAATCAGGTCTCTCGCCACGTAGTACATTATCTTTTCCATGCTCAAAGCGCTCAGGCGGATGCCGAATTCCTTGGTTATCTCCTGGACCTTTTGCCTCAGGAAGTCATCAGGTCTATCCAGCGAGGCAAAATCCAGGTTGATTACCTCATAGAGCCATAACCTTATCTCCTTTAGTAGCTCTTCCTCACCCCTGGTCAGGCTGACCTCGCATACCTGATAGGTATGAGGTTGGCTGGCTTCAATGCCAATGTAGGCATAGGGTTCGTTCACCGGATACACCTCCAGGAATCTTTCCCTCTCTATCTCCGGTGCCAACCCCAACTCAAGTGAATCCTCTATAGCCTCGCTGTTCCTCCCCACAACTGAGGGGCCCTGCTCTATATCTTTCCACACCTGCTTACCGGTGGCCACAGTTTGTTGGAGTTGCTCAGCCCCTTCTTGCTGAGAGGCTGGTTTGGCCTCCCTTTTCGCCTGCTTCACGGTGTCTCTAGCCTCTTGCTTTGACTTCTCTTTAGCTAGCCGCTCAGCCTCTTTTTTTATCTTTCTTTCTGCCTCTTCAGCTTCTCTCTTTGCCCTGGCTTCTGTCTCAGTGGCTTTTCTTTTCTCCTCAGCCTCTTTTTGTGCCAGCTTCTCGGCGAGTTTTGCCTGTTGGGCTTCCTGAGCGTTTATTTTCGCCCTCTCTTTAGCTACCGTCTTCTCCGCCTTTCGGCGTCTCGCATCGCTGCCCTTGAGCAACGGATAGTGGCACCACTCACAGGAGTCAACGCCACTGGTTTTCTGGCCACAATCGGGACATATTATCCTTTCGCCTGACAGTGGTTCTTTTTGCTCTGTGGTCAAAGTCTTCATTTGTCCTTCCATAGCCAGTGCCTGCGACCGCAGGTAAGTGAATCTCTCCAGCCGGGCGACAAACTAATGGCGCTCCTCTGCCTGGTTACATACTGACCAGCCGAGGTGCCTTCCGGCACCCAAGCTGATTCAGCATTCGTGGCAAATTCGCCTGCTGTTTGGCCATTGCCCCTAGCGCACCAGCACATTGGTGTCAAGCAGAATCGCGTCACTTCCCTTATGTACAGCGACGACGTGATACCACCCTGCGGCTATGGGAGTGGCACCACCGGTCGTTGTTATAAAATCAACATCTAGAGTTGTGCCAGTTGATATAGTCACGGCGCCCGTTTCCGTCTGTGACGCAAAGTCTGCGGAACTCTCTTTTCCGGCTGTTACCGAGCATTCCCAATCGCCGCCATCTATACTTTCCCCGCCACTGTGCTTTACTAGAAGCGAGACCTGGTCAGTCGGGTCATCAATCACCGACAGGGCAACATTAGGTGCCTTAGGGGTGTTCCCGAGGTATCCGTAGGCGAAACCGGCTACCACCGCCCCCATAACTACGGTTATGGCAACCATTAGTATCACGCCAATTACCGGGGACACGCCTCTCTGGTCTCTTAAAAATTTCTTGAAGTATTTCATGTGCATAACCTCCTGTTTTGACTCGAATCGTTTATGTCTATCAATCATTCCTCATCACTTAATTTTACATATTACCTCCCTATGGCTACAGTGCCTCTGCGGCTCTTTTTCATCGCCCTGGGCACCTTCTCATACACCTGCCATTGCCATCACAGTATCTAGAATCACCGTTGCATCCGCTCCTTTGTTGAGAAAGAGAACCGACTTCGTAAAGTAACTGTCGGCTCCCCCCTGATAGCCCCTGATTATGTCCCTTCCTTCATCCGAGGCGGTAAGTATCACTACCGGGATTTCTCTCAATTTTTCCTCGCTCTTTATTTGTTCCAGTATCTCTAGACCACTAACCTTCGGCAGTTTCAGGTCAAGCAAGATTAAATCCGGCGTAGGATTAGCCTGTCTGTCGGCATAAACGCCCAGGTTATGCAGAAAATCGAGCGCCGCTTTGCCATCTGTAATCCAAAACAGTCGCGGTTTCAGCTTCCCTCTCTCCAGGGCCCGCCTCATAAGCACGGCGTGCTCCTCGGTGTCCTCTACCAGCAATACATTTGTCTCCCTTTGCTTGGTCATTTTTCCTCCCTCCTTCTCAGCAGTTTGTTCAGGCGTTCTTTCATCTCTTCACCTGAAGTAGGTTTCCTTATATAGGACTTGGCCCCTGCCCTGACAGCTTCAACGATTACGTCCGGGTCATCAATGTCCTCCGGCATCAGCAAGGCAACAGCCGCTGAAGGATTATCTTTTGTTAATGCGCGTACTACGTCGATACCACCTATCCCATCCAGTTTCAGGTCGATCAAGGCAATATCAGGGCTGTACTGAGCAAACTTTTCCAGGGCCTCTATACTGTTTTTAGCGACGGCAACGACCTCAAATCCGAGTGTTCCCAGCGCATTGGCGAGGAGGATGCGTGTAAAGGTGGAGCTATCGGCTAGAAGTACCTTAATCTTTTCCATTGTTATCTCCTTTGTTTGTGCCGCTCTGTTTAGGCAAGGTAAAGCACATGGTAGTTCCCTTCCCCGATTGACCCTGTTGTACCCATATCCTTCCCCCGTGTGCTTCAATAATTTTCTTCAAAATCGCCAGGCCGATACCGCTCCCTTCCCCATCTGCTGTCCCTCGATAGAAGAGAGCAAAGACCTTTTCCGCGTCACTGGCGTCTATCCCGAGTCCGTTGTCACGCACAAAGAAGACGACTTCGCCCTCCGAAAGCTGGTAACCTATCTCGATTTTCAGGGGAACGGTTTTATCCCGATATTTAATGCTGTTCTGGAGCAGGTTGGTCAGCACCTGTATTATCCTGGTCCTGTCCGCATAAACCCTGGGAAATTTATCCGCGAGGGAAACGGTAGCCCCAATCGAGCTTATCTGCCTGTTAAACCCTGTAATCACTTCATTGACGATTTTGCCAAAAGAAACATCCTTGATTCGCTTTATCATCTGTCCGGAACGGGAATATTCCAGGGTACTATTCAAGAAAACCTGCATCTTCCTGACGCCGGACTCAAGCAGGCGTATATCCTCCTGTACCCTCTCCGCCTCCATGTTTTGTATGTCGGTTCGGAGCTCGCGGCTGAAACCTTCAATGCTTATCAGGGGACTTCTCAGGTCGTGAGCGATACCATAGCTAAATGCCTCTAGCTCGTTGACTTTTGCCTGAAGCTGCTGGCTAAGCCTTTTCTGTGCCTCTTCAGCCCGCTTGCGCTCGGTGATGTCGCGCACAGATGCCAGATAGGCATTCTCCCCATCCCACTCCGTTTCGATCACGCGCATTTCAGCAACGCCAAATTCTCCACTACTGCGGATAGTATCAATCTCTGATGCGTCGCCTGCCACCAGAGGCAGACCATACATTTCGCCCAGCAGTTCGTCTGCCTTGCGTCCAAAAATAGCTTCCGCTGCAGGATTGACAAAATGCACTATGCCTTTTCGGTCTATAATGAGGACACCATCAACATTTCTGTTTACGATATTGTTGAAGCTTTCTTTACTGAGTCGCAATGCTTCCTCCGCCTGCCTGAGCTCGGCGATGTATTTGTCTTTTTCTCTATTTAACTTTTCTAGCTCCTGAAAAAGGGAATCAATAATTGTTTCTCGATTAGTAATTCCAACAGGAATTCCTTTGGCATTCAAAACCACGAGAAAACTTGTTTTTCCCCCTTCTAATACTCTTAATGCTTCGTCTGCTAAAGCTCCTTCTGTTATCGTACTTACTGGTTGTATTGCGCAGTCTAAGAGAAGCCGCGATAAAGGATAAACGACAAGTTCACGTGGTGTTACTATACCCCTTATTTCGCCTTCTTCGACCAGTAAATAATCAACACCCGTCTTCTCCATTACGTTAACTGCTGCCCCAACGCTCTCTGAAGAAGACAATTTAGAAAAGCCTCTTTTCATTATGCTTCTTATTGTTATCATCCTGCCCTGCAGACTATACTTAAAGCTCTCTTCTTATTCCCACTATTACGTCACATTTTAGGCGTATCATATCTCGCTCACCCATGATGGCCTTTGCTTCTTCTATTATTGCCTTCGTTAGCGACTCTTTATCAGCCCTTAAGAATAGGTATTTCTTAACCAGTATGCCATCAATCACGTCATCCTCTGGCTGGATGAGTTCAAATTCTTCTGGCGCAACGTTATCTAACATATTTTTTGCCGCCTCCGGCCCTATAGGGCAGCGTTTTCCCAGTACCAAAACCTCTCCGGCAGGCGGTACTTCAAAGGTTGACAGGTCCATATTTAGCAGTACTCTTTTGCTTCTTTTACTTGTGTTTGGTGTCATAACTCCCTCCTTGTTTTTTCATATTCTACCACCCATAACCCACCGTCGCTCCCTTAATTTCTATCAGGGCTACTGGCCCGGCCTTGCTCTATAGACAGGAACTCTGGCTTCATTCACACCCCTACTTTCTCTTCCTCAAACAACTCACTAATTCGCCCCAATTCACCTTGCTGGATACGCGTTGGGCTGCCTGATATGATACCGGTAATATCGCGGAAAGGTTTGCCAATATGCATCCCCGTACCGTCGATGGTATATTCGCGGATGTCCTTATCGTGTCTGGAGCCACGCATCTTGAGCACGGTCAGCCCCCGGCGCATTTCCCCATACATTTCCACGTAACGCAATAAAATAATAGAGTCGGTAATGGTAGAGATATGAGTCTCGGTGATTGATGTTCCGCCCATCAGGGTGGGTGTGGTGGCGGTGAAAAGTCCGGCAACCTCTCCGTGCTTGATGAAGGAGGTCAGGCCGATGACAAATTCACGGAAACCCTTGATGGACGAGACGCGTTCCAGCGCCGATAGGCTGTCAACAACCAGGCGGTTAGGTTTGAATTCGTCAATCTCTGCCCTGATCTTGATAAGATGGTCTTCCAGTCCGGCTGTCTCCGGGTACTCGCAGACGAACTTCAGCTTTCCTTCCTTTTCCATCTGCTCGTAATCAAATCCCCAACCGGTGGCATTGCGAATGAGTTGCTCCCGGCTTTCCTCAAAGGCAAGTAACAAGCACCGCTCGCCATTTTTTACCCCGCCAGCGATGAACTCGGTTGCCATGAGCGTCTTGCCATTACCGGTAGCACCGGATACCAGAATGATGGAATCACGGAAAAACCCTCCGCCGCACATCTTGTCTAGCTCCACATTTCCGGAAGTAATGCGTATATTACTCGACTTCTGCTGAAGTTCCATGGCAGAAAGCGGAATCACCACTATGCCTGTGCCTGGCAAGATGGTAAAAGGGTATTCCCCCTTCTGGTGAGAGCAGCCGCGGAACTTGAGAATCTCTAAGGTCCGGCGGCGTTTCTCATGTTCGAGGGCATTACGCAGGATAATGACATTGTCGGCCACGAATTCCTCCACACCAAAGCGAGCGATTTCGCCGTATTCATGGATTCGTTCTGCAGTCAGGATGGAGGTAACGTTCATGTTCTTCAGTGCTGAGGCAACGCGGAAAAGTTCATGGCGTACCCTGGCTCCGTCGTCAAACTGGGTAAAAATAGCGCCAAGGGAATCCATAGCGACACGCTTGGCATTCACTTTATTGACAGCATGCTCGATACGGGCTACCAGAGCACCAAAATCCCAGTCTCCGGCCGTAACAGGCTGGCTCCCTATGTCGGGAGAGGCGTCAACAAAGGCAAATTTGCCTTCGGCCACCCATCTTTCAATGTCCCAGCCTAGGCCTTTCATGTTACGGCAAATATCGGCTGGCGATTCTTCAAAAGTTACAAACACACCGTTTTCCTTTGCTTTTCTGATACCCTGCGCTATGAACTCGGCAGCAAAGACTGTCTTGGCACTGCCGGCGGTACCGGCAAGGAGAGTGGTGCGGCCCTTAGGCAGACCACCACCCGCCACAAAGTCGAATCCCGTAATACCTGTCTCCAGTTTGCTTATTTGTGAGGAATTCTTCTTGCCACTCATTTCCTGTGTCCTCCTTGTTTCTTATGCTCTTGGGTAAGATCTGTCATACTCAGTCCTAGTAGTACTTTTTCGGTATTAGAGAGGTCGCCGATAACCCGGGCAAGAGGCGGTGGCAACGCCTTGATAAGGGTTGGCGTCGCCAGGATTTTCTCATCCTCAGCCAGTTGAGGCCTCTCCAGGACATCAATAATAATCAGGTCATAACGCCCCTCCAGTTCGTTCTTGCAGATGCTTTGCATATTGGCTATGGCACGCTCCGAATTTGGTGTGTGACCGGTAACATACAGCCTCAGCGAAATCTTGGTCTCCATTATTTACCCTCCTTTAGCGACCGGATATTTATTTTCATTATTCACGCTTAAAGTCCTCTTTTTTCTTCCCGGTTTCTCTCTTGTCTTTACGGCTGCGGCGCCCATAGAATAGGTGCGGTAGTGAGATACCAGATGTCCCATGAGTTGAAGCACCATTATCCTTCCTTCTTCGATATAAATCTGTGCCCGGGCCTGGTTAGCAGCACCCGTCTTTTTTCTCAGCGCCGAAGTGTGAATCTCCACGACATCTCTCGGCCCGGCCTGTAAAAAACCTATCTCCTCGGCAATATCTTGCAGCTTCCCGGAGATATCGTGTTTCACCCTGAAAGCCCGCTGCTCCACGGCTAGTTCCATCAAATCCCCATAGCGACACACTAATTGCTTAAATAAGTCAGGGGAGGACTGTTCCAGCGGTTGCAGCCCAAACGCCTGGGCGGTGGCGGCTGTCCGTTGCGGAGGAGAAAGCCTCGCCAGAGACTCAAGCTCCTGCTCAAGTTGCTCTATCCGGAGATTCGCATCCTCGACCTTTTTACGCTCGGTGAGGTCTGCCACTATCTCGATGAAGCCGACTACCCTGCCGCTCCTGTCCTTGGTCAGGGTGAAGAGAATCTGCGCCGGAAATACTTCACCACTCTTTCTGACCTTCTCCCCTTCGTAGGAGAACCTTCCTGTCTCTATCAGGCCGTCAATTATCTCCTGTAGCTTCCCGGCTTCAATAAAATCCACGGGGAAGAATATCTCTATACTTTGTTGGCCAATAATCTCTTCCGGGGCGTAGCCATAGATTTCACAGGCTCCTTCGTTAAAGGCAATGATATTCCCGTCGAAGTCGGCGGCAATGATAGCGTATCCGACCAAACTCTCTAGAAGGGTGGATACAAAATCCGTATTTTCACGGAGTTCTCTTATCCTGTCCTGAATCAACAGGTTACTGGCTTCCTTCACTGTCATAACTCCACGTCCTCTTTTTTACCGGCAGTTTTTACAATCACCTTGCCCGAATCCAGGTAAAACTCGACATTACGTCCGTAACTACCGCCAACTTCCTCCCCACTCAGCGGTATTCGCTCCCGGTCCAGTATCCGCCTGACACTACTGACGTTCTGTTTTCCGATACCGGGACCCGAGCCGTTGCTGCAAAGGAACATCTGGGCACCACCTATCATCTTGGCTACAATGTCCTGCAGCAACGCTCCCCGGCTATACAGTTTCCCGAGCAGGGCAACAATCGCCGTATCGGCATAATGATAGGGAGAGTCCCGCCCGTTCAGGCCATTGGAATCGGGCAGCATGATGTGCGCCATCCCGCCCATTTTCCTGCGGGGGTCGTAAATCGTGACTACGACACAAGAGCCTATACCCTGTGAAGATATAATTTGTGGCGCGCTATTCACGGCTCCCTCTCCCATCTTTATCGTAACCTTATGCTGAACCATAAGCCTTCTTTGCCTGTCCCAAAGCATCAATCATCGGTTTTACTGACTCAGGGGAAGGAATTATAAGCAGTAAAGTTCTAATGTGATGCTCTTCCATAAAAAATTCGTTTTCAATCAGGACAGCCGTCTGAATCTGAATGCTTGTCTTTATCAACGCTTCATCAAGAAGCGGCTGAATCATGTCAATGGCTAATATCGGGACGGTATGATATATGTTTAACCCGCAGAAGTCATGGATGGCGGTTAAATAGACTCCGCTAAGAATGTTGCCAATCTCAACTACTGCGGAGAGTTCTACTTCTTCGTGTTTCTGCCCCGGTAATTTGCTGAGTCCCGGTAGCGCTTTTTCTGCTATGCTTACCAGCTTCTTCCTGGATTCCTCCGGCACGATGAAAAACATGGCACCACCTATGTCACCGACCATTCCCATCCTGACACATGCCACCAGCGA
>Ga0307378_10006514_pt1 | contig 15955 bp, 14 predicted proteins | sample UN1MG_FD_202238 | JGI IMG/M metagenome (GOLD analysis project Ga0307378, IMG submission 202238) | Soil microbial communities from Risofladan, Vaasa, Finland - UN-1 | ecosystem: Environmental > Terrestrial > Soil > Coastal area > Acid sulfate soil | place: Finland: Risofladan, Vaasa | collected... | reverse complement strand
ACATGGACTCTATCTGTCCGTAGCCGATAGACTTGCGCTTGCCATAGCCGGTATCAGCGACGTACTGAAACAACTGTCTTGCAGTTTCGACGAAATCATCCTGAACCTTCAAATATATGCTTACCTCAGGCCAGTAGTATTCCTCAAAGTTATAAAGCTGCCCGCCTTCGCCAGTGGTGCTGGTGAGCCTATTTATCTGGTTCTTTAAGGTGACACGCGTTTGCCCTTTTGGTTCTGTCTCTGGTGATGGAGTAACCATCTCTCCGTTTATGGCACAGCTGAATTCTGCCAGTGTCAGGTATTTGCTGCCCCTGACCTCTTTGTACCGGCGGAATTCCTCTCTTTGTTCTGCTAGGGATAGCGTTTTACCAAGCATAGGGGGAGGCGTTATGGGGTTTGGCAGGAGTTCTTCCGGGAAGCCGTTGGACACCAGCAAAGGCGGCGTGCCATCTTCATAAAGACGCAAGAAATCCCTGAGCTTGTCCTCGCCCTGGGCGTAGCGCATCCCCCAGCACAGGTGCCCGAAAATGGTATCGGACTGCCAGGCGGAGGCGCCCCATCCTTTTAACTTGAATTTAACCCTAAACCATTTCAAATGTCTTTAACCTCGATGTCTTTCACTTCCACCCAGCCATACCCTCTCGTTCCTGAGCCGCCAAGATAATCCTTGTTTATAAGGTCTATACCTTCCTTAACAATGCCAGTAACCCGAGCTTCGTCGTCCCCCTCAAATATGCGTAGAGAAATGTTCAGTTCGAACTCCGTTCCAGCATTGACCCGCTCCTGTGTACGCAAGCTACCCCTGTAGGCCATGCCCGTCTTCCTATCAATCATAGTCTCCTTCTTGGTTTCCGTGAAATCCTTTCCTTCACTCCGAGCCGCCTCCCAATCCTTCAGCGATTTTTCAGAGAGAAAAGCATCACGCACGATGATTCTGGTAGGCCCGAGCTCATGCCTCGTGCTTTTGTGGGGTCCAAATATAGTGCATACTGGACATTGGTCCAAAGCCTGACCGCAGCCGCAGGGGCTGCCATCCTCTCCCCTCTTATACTTGTATTCCAGCATCGATCTCATCTTGCCTTTCAGCGATGAGCCTGGAATATAAGGGACGCCTCTAGAATCCTTGATCACCGGGCCCTCAGCGCTCCCTATACCCATCCCTGCCTCAGTGCCACCGATGTGTAGACCTGTTTTACAGACGAGCTTCGCGTTGACGCAGATGTGTTTGACTAGCTTACGATTTTGTGCCATGCCATGCCTCCTTGGTTATTTTATCGAAACGACCTCCTATTTTTGTGGGAAATAAGCCACCACGCATTCGAAATGTGGTACGAACCCTTTTATGAACGATTCCTTGTCTTTCGCTGCCCACTCTAAGTTCTTTTCGATGAATTGTTTGAAAAGGGGTGGTGCGTTGCCCCTCGTCTGTGCGCTTGCTGCGTAAGAATCTAACTGGAATATGCGTCCCCGCAAGGCTGCGAAATCTTGGCCTGCATTGAGCTGTCCTTCAATATGCCGTATTTCACCAAAGAAGTTCCTCAGCTGTGCTATAGCCATACGTGAATCATATAATTTTATGGCTATATAGCGTGGCCATTCTATTATCGCTTCGGGAAATATATTGCCCTTCTCATCGAAGTATCCGTTTTTCAGGTAGTCTTTAGGTAGGTTGGGGGGTTGCTGTGCTATGCCCCTTCCAGGTGGAGGCGCTCCGCCCCTTGAAGGAAATTGCTGTCTGCCATGCTGGTAAGTCATCCCTTACCTCCTCGTCTGTTGTATAAACAGAGTGTTGTTATCAGCCCTAGGTTATCCAAAAGCATTTTTTCTGATTCGCCTGGGGGCCATCTGAGGATTCTTTCTACCCACTGAACAAGCTCAGGATTGTCCCTGGGGCTTAGATTGCGTCTGGCATTATAGGTAAGCAGCGGATGGTAGCGGAGCCCCATGACATCGCCTCCACGATATTGCCGCCACATGTCGGCAAAAGCTAACATGCTATGTAGGAAAGCTGATGGCACCTTGGCAGCGTTTGAAATTAGCGGCCGTAACAAATCCCATTCTTTCTCGACATCTGCCCAGTCAGACCATTTGAGCGTAGTCTCCAATAGAGTAATACTGTTGCGACCATTATCTTTGGACTTATGAAGTGCTCCTTCAACCAGCTCAGCAGCTCTGGCTATGGGATAATCGGGTTTGGTTATGGCTATGCCGGCTGAAATAGTGATCTGCGGATTCCCAGTAAACTCGGTAAAATCAGCCCGTATTCTCTGTGCAAGCGCGATGATTTGATTCCAGGGGCCAACAAAGAACAGGTCATCGCCACCAGAAAAAACCGTGTAACAGTTTTGATACTCTGAACTCAAGAGATGCTCCAGCCAACCTGTAAAGAACGTATCTAAAAGTCGGCTGAGCGTTGCCTGTCGTGATATGGTGTCTAGGGAGCTATCTTCTCTCTTGAGACCGAATATGAATAGCTCGCCCAACCGGTCAACATCAGCCTTCAAGAAACCTAGTAGATGTTGTCCCTCCGCTCTAGCCGCAATGTCTCCAAAATTCAGAATCTCTCCCTTGTCTTGCGCCACATAGGTTGCCAGGTATTTTGAGGAAGCAGGCCAGATTGCCAGATCCATTAGGTCTGTATCGTTGAGCTTCATTACCAGATAGGGCTTCTTACTCTTTGCTGGCTGAGCTCCGATGGAGACAGAGTAGCCAAGAATCGGCAATTCACCAGCTTTAGAGTTGTCGAAAAACCATATGTAATTCGCCTTTGGTAAACGCGACCCAACCTGGCTTTGTCTGTTGCAGTCAGCGCAGATTGTCCCGTCATCGGTAGCTATTTCGCCGGGGAATTTGTGACATGAGGTACAGGCACCTTTACCCTCGTAAGAAGTGCCTATAACTAAATCATCTGCCTTCCACGCGCCTTTTTCTTGTATGATGGCAGAGAATCGCCTTTGCTTCTTTCGACCGAGGCTGGTTTTGACATCTGAAACCACGCTGCTGAAACCACTGCCTGCTTTGTCCGAAGGCTTGAAACCGTCGTCCCCGAAGGGGTGCCAGGCCAGATTGAGGGCTAACTCACCATTCATTGTCTGCATGAACCACGTATCGATATCTCTCTGGGCCTCTTCCAAAGTTGATACAACCTGAGGCAGGTTAGGCACTAGCAGATAGAAGTTGCCTCCGGAATTCATGATTAAGTTCCACAGCGGCAACTCCAGCTTGTGCAATACCTTGTGTGCTGCCACCTCACTGCAGAGTTGCACGAACAGTGACCGCGCCCTGAGCTTTCGGGCAACTCCACCGGCAGCGCTGGTTATATCGAAGATGTATTGCTGTATACCCGATATATCCCCTGTTACCAGCAGGAACCGCGGTATTCCGGACTTCGCCACTGACTTTTCATCAAGCGTGTCCGTCTCTACATGGTATTGATACAAGCAGGCGGCTATTGCCGCCGTGATCTTGAGATGGTCAAATAGCGATACATCAGGGACTTTTTCCTGTGTGTTGCTGGGTATACACCAGGTGTGTGTATATACCAGGTTGGTCAGATGACTAACAAAGCGGTCGAAGTAAGGTCCGTCGCCAGTCTCTTTGACCCACTTTGCGAAGCTGCGCCCGAAAGAATCAAGTAGCTTGTTCATCTCCCCTGACTGGTACTCTGCAAATTCCTCGGCGAAGATTGAGCCACGCATGTCTGCAGCAGTCGAAGGAAGGGGCCTGGGGTGAAACCGGAGGCGCAACTCGTCATCGGTCTTTCTATCAAGACGTTCAACGACTGAACACAGCGGTGTTGCTTTATAATCCTGATATTGTTCGCCGGCTTCTCCGCGCTCTGAGGACGCCAGATTATCGGCTTTGCTTACCAAAGTAGCCAGTGTCCTGATGTGACTGTCTTCGATGCTTTGTACTAAGAATTCAGGTGGAAAGGCCCGGCTGTTTTCGTGGTGTTTCTGAACTAGCTCTTTTAGCAGCGATACATCTGCTATTGCTGAGAAAATACTGTTGTAGGCACTGATGAAAGTTGATGAAAACCCTGGATGCTGTCCCTTGTCGAGTACCTTGAACGTACCCCTGCCCAACAACTTACCTATGTCATGCAAGAAGGCTGCTAGGATAACGGTTTGATATTCTGTTGGCTTCAACTGACCCACCTTCCCATCAATGCCCAAATTTAACCGCTTGCCTTCAGTCTAGACGCATTTATGGCATGGACGTGCCTTGCTACAATGCGTGAACTTAAAAGTGCTTTCTAAATCATACCATATACGTCATCAAGTTTGAAGTAGGCTGAACGAAACGTCATTTTGTGGGTGTTGTATTTCGTGCTGTGCTTACTCGCCCAACCCAACCAAGCTTTGTCCATTACCATCCTGTAAGATTACTTGAGCCGCGGCAAAGTACTGTGCAGTCAAGAAACGCATCGCCAAACCTGAGAGGGTCGTTTGCCTCATCCCTGTGATGTTGCTATACTAACCGATGTCGTGGAATACGAGACTGTTATCGGCCTGGAAGTCCATGCCCAGCTATTGACCAGGAGCAAGATGTTTTGCTCTTGCAGTGCCAATTATGCTAATACTCCACCTAATACATATGTTTGCCCTATTTGCCTGGCCATGCCCGGGGTTCTGCCAACAATTAACGAAAAGGCAGTAGAGTATACCGTAATGACGGCTTTAGCTCTTAACTGTACCATCGCCGAATATGCCAAATTCGACCGCAAGAACTATCCTTATCCTGATTTACTGAAAGGGTATCAGATTTCCCAGTATGACGCTCCGATGGGGCAGCACGGCTGGCTAACAATCGATATAGACGGAGCAAAGAAGAAGCTCTGCATTACCCGAGTTCACCTCGAGGAGGATACCGCCAAACTGACCCACCGCACTGCGCCTGAAGGCGAAACCTACAGTCTGGTTGATGCCAACCGGGCTGGAGTGCCTTTGATGGAAATAGTCGGCGAGCCAGATATCAGCTCGCCTGAGGAAGCCAGGCAATATCTGATGAAGCTACGGGCTATTCTCCAATATTTAGGCGTGTCTACATGCAATATGGAGGAGGGAAGTTTCAGGTGCGATGCCAACATCAGCATTCGCCCTGAAGGTACCTCCGATTATCTGGGCAAGGTCGAAGTTAAGAATATGAACAGCTTCAAAGCTGTCTACCGAGCTTTAGATTATGAAGCCAAACGCCAGAGGCAAGAGCTGGAAAAAGGCGGGAGAATCATCCAGGAGACACGGGGCTGGGTAGAGGAAAAAGGGATGACCGTGAGCCAGCGGAGCAAGGAATACGCACATGATTACCGCTATTTTCCTGAACCTGATTTGCCACCATTAGCTTTCGACAAAACCTGGGTAGAGGAAATCATGGCTCGCCTACCCGAGCTGCCTGATATAAGGCGAGACCGCTTTATGTCCCAGTATGGTTTGCCTATATATGATGCCAATTTGCTTGTCGATTCCAAAGCGATGGCTAACTACTTCGAGGGCTGTATCAAGCTGATGACAGGCACCTCGAACGGGAATAACCTTCGCAAGAAGGCAAAGACAGTAAGTAACTGGCTGCTTGGGGACTTCAGCCGAATGCTCAATGCTACCAATACCAACATTGAAGAAACCAAAGTCACCCCGAAGCATCTGGTAGAGATGCTAGACTTGACAGATAAAGGAGCTCTCAGCGGCCCGGCAGCCAAAACGGTCTTTGAAGATATGTTCCTCAATGGCAGGCCAGCAGGCGACATCATCGCTGAGAAGGGGCTCAGTCAAATCAGCGACGGTTCAGAAATAGAAAAGATAGTAGCCCAAATAATAGCTAACAATAGTCAGGCAGTGTCTGACTTTCAGGCCGGGAAGCAACAAGCCCTGGCTTTCCTCATCGGTCAGGTGATGAAGGCTACCAAGGGACGGGCTAATCCCGGCATGGCAAAGGAAATACTTCTAGACAAACTCGGAGGAAAATAAAATGCCTACTTATCTCATGATTGCCCAGATTTTGGTAGCCCTGGCCATAATCGCCGTAGTTCTAATTCAGGTGCACGGCGGCGGACTCGGAGGCATATTCGGCCAGGCCGATACTGTTTACCGAACGCGGCGAGGCGTTGAAAAGTCCCTCTTACAGTTCACTGTCGCTTTAGTTGTCGTGTTCGTAATCCTTTCCATCTGGGCTGTCAGGATCAAGTCTTAGCTACAAATAAAAGCCAATATGGTCCCAGTGATAACCCTGACCACCGACTTCGGCACGAGCGATGCCTACATAGCCAGTATAAAAGGGGTAATCCTCACCATCAACCGAAGAGCAACCATTGTTGATGTATGTCACTCCATTGAATCCCAGAATACCCTCCAGGCTGCCTTCATCCTCAGCACAGCTCATCACTATTTCCCCGAAGGAACAATCCATCTGGCTATAGTTGACCCGGGCGTAGGCAGCCAGCGGAAAGCCATTATCTTAAAAACGTCTTCAGCCTTTTTCCTGGCTCCGGATAACGGTGTCCTGAGCTATATAATAGATGAACTATGCCCAACGCCTGCCAAGCCACCCACCCCTACCCCACCTGACCTCGAGCAAAGGAAACTCAATGCAGACCTTGAAGCTGTTGCCATCACCAACCCCGATTTCTGGCGGCAGCCAGTCAGTGATACCTTCCACGGGCGAGATATTTTTGCCCCGGTCGCTGCCCATCTTTCTCTGGGCGTGTCCCTGCACAAATTTGGGGAAAGCATAAGCTGTCTATATGCTTTTCCTATACTGCGGCCCTATCACGACACTGAGGGAAACTTGCTCGGCCGCATTCTCCACATAGATAATTTCGGCAACTTGATTACCAATATCAGGAGTAGCGACTTGCCAGGGGAGGAGATTACAGTAGAGATAAGCAACCAGCACATACATGGCCTGAGCCACTTTTACAGCCAGACAAACGGGCTGGCAGCCCTCATCGGCAGCAGCGGCTATCTAGAAATAGCGCTTAAGAATGGGAATGCTGCTGCTTTTCTGAATACTAGCGTAGGAGATGAAATCAAGCTAAAGGGAAGCTAGAAACTAACCTATGGATTGCGCTTCCAGTCTGTCCCCTTAGATGAGTCTTCGAGAGCTATGCCTAATTCAGCAAGGTGGCTCCGTATTTTATCAGCTAATTGCCACTCTTTGGCTTGACGCAAGTCATTGCGAACCGAGATTAAAAGTTCGATAAAAGGCTCGGTATCAAGTACTGGTTTCGCCGGCTCCTCCAGAGTAAAGCCCAAAACTCGGGCTAACTCAGCCAAAGTATCCTGAGCCTCAGCCACATCAAGTTTTTCTTCCTGCCCCCGGTTGATTTCTCTGGCTAATTCAAAAAGCACGGCTATTGCCTGGGCAGCATTGAAATCATCGTCCATGCTCTCAGCAAACCGGCGCTTAAATGGTTCACTATCAAGAACAGCTTTCCCGCCAGTTTCTCCCCTGTCTCTAACTGCCTGTCGCAACCTTTCCATACCAGTCTCGGCTGCTTCCAGCGTCTCTTCACTGTAAGTTAGCGGATTACGGTAGTGAGAACCAAGAATAAAGAGCCGAATAGCATCAGGACTACAGCGCTCCAGAGCTTCTTTCACAGTTATCAAGTTGCCCAGAGACTTGCTCATCTTATCTTCGCCCATCTGTAACAGCCCGTTATGTAACCAATACCTGGCGAAAGGAGCAACCCCGGTAAAGCTTTCCGCCTGGGTTATCTCATTCTCATGGTGAGGAAAAATAAGGTCTTGACCACCACCATGAATATCAAAGCTATCTCCCAGGTACCTCAACGCCATAGCACTGCATTCTATATGCCACCCCGGCCTGCCTTCACCCCAAGGACTTGACCACGAAGGTTCCCCCGGCTTGGTTGCCTTCCACAAGGCAAAATCCAACGGATATTCTTTCTCACCTCCTTCAGAACCACCTCTGGATATCAACTCCTCTAAACTCTGATGAGACAGTTTGCCGTAGTCAGGGAAATTCTTTACTCGAAAATAAACACTACCCCCGGACTCATAGGCATAACCCTTAGTTATTAAACCCTGTATAACTTCAATTATCTTGGGTATTTCTTCAGTTGCCTTTGGGTAGACATCGGCTCGTTTTATATTTAAAGCATCCATGTCTCTGAAATATTCGGAAATATATTTTTCAGCCAGTTCCAGCACCGGCATCCCCAGTTGCTGAGCTCGGTTTATTATCTTATCATCGATATCGGTAAAGTTCTGTACATGCTTTACCTTATAGCCTTTGGATTCTAAATAACGCCTGATAACATCAAATACCACATAGCTCATAGCATGGCCAATGTGGCAATCATCATAAACAGTAACCCCACAGACATACATAGTTACCGTTTCGCCCTTAGGGCGAAATTCCTCTTTCCGTCTCGACAGGGTATTAAATACTTTCATCCGCCGCCTCCGAAAGTGAAACGTTAGCGGTTATCTCTGCCTCATCTACAACCTGAGTAAGTCTCAACTTCTTTTCTAGCTCGGCTATCCTTTTTTCCAGGTTCTCAATCTTTTCCCAAACTGGGTCAGGCAATCTCTCCACAGTATCAGTATCAGGATTACGAATTTCAACTACCCGACCTGGCACGCCAACAACAGTAGCGTTATGAGGTACTGAGGCTATCACCACAGAACCAGCACCAACCTTCACATTGTCCCCGATGGTGATAGCTCCGATAAGCTTTGCTCCGGCACCAACAACTACATTGTTACCCAAAGTCGGATGTCGTTTCTTTTTCTGCAAGCTAGTGCCGCCCAAAGTAACCCCTTGATATAAAGCAACATTATCCTTAATCTCCGATGTCTCACCGATTACTATTCCCATGCCATGGTCAATGAAAAACCCTTCCCCAATCTTAGCCCCCGGGTGAATTTCGACCCCGGTAAAGAAGCGACCAACATGAGAAATTAGCCGAGGGAGAAAGGGGACATGCCAATTCCACAGAGTATGAGCCAAGCGGTGAAACTGTCGAGCGTGAAAGCCAGGGTAAACAAAAATAACTTCCCAGATATTTCTAACCGCCGGGTCATGTTCAAAAACCGCCTTGATATCCTTTCTAATACAAGGTTTACATTATTCTATTCCACTAAAGCTACGGCATAAGCAGCCATCCCCTCTCCCTTGCCAACAAAACCTAAACCATCGGTGGTAGTTGCTTTAACCATCACCCGGTCTAAGGCAATCCCTAAAGTATGACTAAGACAGTCGCACATGTCATCAATAAAAGGCAATAATTTAGGTCCCTGAGCAATAATAACAGCATCGATGTTCCCAATCTTAAAACCCTTCGCCCTGAGTAGCTTGTTAACCTCGTCCAGCAAAACTAAGCTGGAGATATCTTTGTATCTAGGGTCCTCTGACGGGAATTGATTACCAATATCTCTAAGCCCAACAGCACCAAGTAAGGCATCAATTATAGCGTGAGTTAACACGTCGGCATCACTATGCCCTGAGAGCCCTTTATCAAACGGAATCTCTATTCCACCCAGTACCAAACTGCGTCCTGAAACTAGCGGATGCACATCATAACCAATCCCGACTCGCATTAGCTTGCCCATCCCTTATTATTAATTCAGCTACGGCCAAATCCTCAGGAGTAGTTACCTTTATATTATTATAAGACCCCATATAAAGCTTAACTTTGTATCCCAATCGCTCTACCAAACTGGCGTCATCGGTGACCTCATCTCTTATTTGCACATGGGCTCTGGTTATTATATCAAAGCGGAAAACTTGAGGCGTTTGCACCACCCATAACTGCTGGCGATGGAGCGTTTCTGTAACCATCCCATTATCATCACCCCGTTTAATGGTGTCCTTAACTGGGACTGCTGCCACCGCCGCTCCCGTCTCCTGAGCCGCTTCTAATCCATCACGAATTAAGTCCAAGGTTAAAAAAGGACGGGCACAATCATGGATAACTACCCAATCACAGCCCTCTAACTCTTTAAGCCCTTGTCTCACCGAATCTTGCCGCCGTTTACCGCCAGGACACACCTCCACTACCTTAGACCAACCCCTCTCAGCAACTAAATTCTGCCCTGAGTCCAAATTGCTCTCATTTAGAACAATGACCACTTGATTAACCAGCTCACAATTCTGACATACATCTATTGGCCAAGCTAGTAAAGGTTTGCCCGCCAAAGGCAAAAAAACTTTGTCTGCCCCCATCCGCTGGCTGCTACCAGCCCCGACAATGACAGCTCCCGTATGCAAAAAGGCCTTTCTCACCACAATATCCTCACTTCCTCGGTGGCCTGACAAGTCCTAGGCGGAGCGCTTCAGCGACAGTATTCGCCTTCTGAAGCTCGACACCCTTCACATCAAATGAAGGACTAGAGGTAATTCCAGGAATGAGGCAACGCTTAAAACCCAATCTGACTGCCTCGGCAATCCGTCTCTCAAGTTGGGATACAGCCCTAAGCTCGCCACTTAAACCTACCTCTCCCAGGGCTACGAGTCCCTGGGCAACCTGGACATCTCGAAAGCTTGATGCAATTGCTAACGCAATCCCTAAGTCAGCAGCCGGCTCGCTAATCTTTATACCACCGACAACATTAGTCATAATATCTTGATTGGAAAGGTTAACTCCAGCACGCCTAGTAAGCACGGCAGCCACTAAAACCAAGCGACCAAAGTCCACCCCATTAGCAACACGCCGCGGAGGGCCGAAATTAGCAAGGGTAGTTAAAGCTTGAATCTCAACCAATAGGGGACGACTTCCCTCAAAAGTGGGCACCACAGCCGACCCAACTGTTCCATCGCAATGCGAGGCCAAAAAAGCTTCGGATGGGTTAGCTACCTCTATTAAACCTGCGCCACTCATCTCAAAAACGCCCACCTCATTGGTGGAGCCAAAACGATTCTTTGCGCTTCGTAGTATTCGGTAGCTACTAAAGGTCTCGCCTTCGAGATAAAGAACCACATCGACAATATGCTCCAGCACCCTGGGACCAGCAATAGCTCCGTCTTTGGTTACATGTCCAGTAATAAGAACCGGTATATCAGCTCGTTTCGCCCAACGCATGAGCTTCATAGTACATTCGCGTATTTGGGAAATACTACCTGGTGTCCCGGTTAATTCCTCAAGGCAAACAGTCTGGATAGAATCAATAACCGCCAAATTAGGCGACAATTCGCCCAAGCGTCCCAAAATAATCTCCAAATTAGTCTCTGGAAGAATATAAAGTCTGTCACCACCTACTCCCAAGCGCTCTGACCTCAGCTTTATCTGTTGGGATGACTCCTCTCCAGAAACATATACTACTGAGCCTCCTTTCTCAGCAATCGCTGAGGAAGCCTGAAGTAATAGAGTTGACTTGCCAATACCAGGATCACCACCAACAAGAACCAAGGAGCCGGGCACTAAGCCCCCACCTAGAACTCGATTAAGCTCAGCCGAGGGTAAAACAAGGCGGGGATAAGTCTCAGTTTTCATCTGGGAAAGCTCCCGAGGGGTATTCTCCACAGAATATAACCCTGCAGCTACGGGACTACGAGCAGCAACCACGGTCTGCACGAAAGTATTCCACTCCTGACAGCTAGGGCAACGCCCTAGCCATTTCGGGCTTTCCTTGCCACACTGCTGGCAAACAAAAACAGTTTTAGATTTAGATTTTTCCAAGCTACCAAACCTCGAATCGCCCCGTATTTTTGATAACTAATAAGCATTACACCATCACCATCAAAGACTAAGCTGCAAAATAGATTTGAAATATTAAAAAGGGCGGGGATTTATCGCTCTATACATAATCCCGCCCTAAACTAAATCAGCCAACTGGGAATCTGGACTTATAAGACATAAATCAATTTTATGCTTTCCCCTCTCCCAATAAAGCTCCAGCAATAGTTCGAATTACAATTGTTTCGCCGTCACGATCCACCTCCACAGTATCCCCGGGACAGAACTCGCCACGGAGTAAAGCTTCAGAAAGCTTATCCTCAACCTCATTTTGAATTACACGACGTAAAGGCCGTGCCCCAAAAGTTGGGTCATAACCCTTTTCACCCAGAAAATCCTTAGCAGCATCGGTGATTTCCAATTTCACATTCTTCTCTCGCAGTGACTTAATCACCTCGCTGAGCATCAAATCAACAATCTGAGAGATCTGTTCTCTGCTAAGAGAGTGAAAAACAACTACGCCATCAATGCGGTTTAAAAACTCAGGACGGAATTTTTTCTTCAGCTCCCCAAGCACCTTCTCTTTCATTTTCCCATATTCAACCTGCCGATTCTTTTCCTCATCAGCATGAGTAGCGAACCCCAAGGTCATATCACGTTTTATGAGTTCAGCACCGATATTACTAGTCATAACTATAATACTGTTGCGAAAATCAATCCGGCGCCCTTTAGCATCAGTCAAGTGGCCATCGTCAAAAATCTGGAGCAATATATTGAAGACATCATCATGGGCCTTCTCAATTTCATCAAGGAGTATAACACAGTAAGAATTCCGCCTCACAGCCTCAGTTAATTGTCCTCCTTCATCATAACCTACATATCCTGGGGGGGCACCAACTAGCCGAGCCACATTATGCCGTTCCATAAATTCAGACATATCGAGCCTCACCAAAGAATCTTCTGTACCGAACATAAACTCGGTTAGAGCCCTCGCGAGCTCGGTTTTGCCCACTCCCGTTGGCCCAAGAAAAATAAAGCTACCAATAGGATGGCGGATATCCTTTAATCCAGCCCGGGCTCGTCTTACTGCCTTAGACACAGTGGTTATAGCCTCATCTTGGCCAATAATTCGGTGATGTAAAGTCTCTTCCATTTGCAGAAGACGACTAGATTCATCAGTAGTCAAGCGTACTACAGGAATTCCAGTCCACATGCTGGCTACCTCAGCTATATCTTCTTCGGTTACCACAGGCTTATCCTGAGTCTGCCCCTCTTTCCACTCCTGCTCCGTGCTCTTCATTCTCTTCATCAATTGGACTTCCCGGTCACGCAACTCCGCAGCATACTCATATTGCTGGGAAGAGATGGCATTCTCTTTATCCTGACGCACACTTCCCAAAGCTCGTCTTGCTTCAGTTAAACTAATAGGCGCAGCACCACGCTTAATACGTACCCTCGAGGCAGCCTCGTCCATCAAATCAATAGCCTTGTCAGGTAAAAATCGGTCTGGTATATACCTAGCTGCTAGAGAAGTCGCAACCTGTAACGCCTCATCACTTATGATTAAGTGGTGATAGTCTTCATAGCGTTCCTTAATACCTCGCAGAATTTCCAAGGTTTCCTCTACAGATGGTTCAGCCACCTGGACTGGTTGAAAACGGCGCTCCAATGCAGCATCCTTTTCAATATGCTTGCGATAATCATCGAAGGTGGTAGCACCAATACACTGGATCTCACCACGAGACAGCGATGGTTTCAAGATATTGGAGGCATCAACAGCACCTTCAGCAGCACCAGCGCCAACAATAGTATGCAATTCATCAATAAAAATTACACAATTGCCAGCATTTTTTATCTCGTCAATAACCTTTTTCAATCTCTCCTCAAATTCACCACGATATTTTGTGCCAGCTACTAACGAACCTATATCTAAAGTTACCACTCGTTTGTTTTGCAACGTCTCAGGCACATCACCTGACGCAACTCGGTGTGCCAAACCTTCTACAACCGCTGTTTTGCCAACACCCGGTTCACCTATAAGTGCTGGATTATTCTTAGTACGACGACTAAGAATTTGAATCACTCGCTCAATCTCCTTATCGCGGTCAATGACAGGATCGAGCTTGCCAGCTCGAGCTGCAGAGGTTAAATCAATACCAAGTTGGTCTAGAACAGGTGTTCGAGCTATATCTCGAGCAGCACCACGGGACTGAGATGCACCTTGGCTTAGAAGACTGTTGATCTCAGTTTGTACTCGCTCTAGTGTAATACCAAAGCTCTCCAGAACACCAACGACTGCTCCCTCACGTTCACGTAGCAGGCCTAATAAAAGATGCTCAGTACCAATGTAATTATGATTGAGGCGACGCGCCTCATCTACTGCAAGCTCAATAACCCTCTTCGCCCGAGGGGTAAGCCCAACTTCACCGATGCTCGCTCTTTCTCCCCGCCCTATCACAAATTCCACCGCCGCCCGTACCTTACTTGCTGACACACCTAAGTTATTTAAAACCTTACTAGCTACACCTTCCTCTTCAGCTATCAAACCCAGCAATACATGCTCAGTATCAATATAATTATGCCCAAAGTGCTGCGCCTCTTCCTGCGCTCGGGTCAGAGCTCGGCGAGCCCTCTCTGAAAACTTCTCAAATCTACTAGCCATATTTACCCCTAGTCCTTTATACTCTCTACTAGCCTCAATTTATCCCCACCCATTTAAATCGTGTGACACCAAGCCTGCTAAATCACAAGGCCCTTATAAAATTATATACACTGCACAGAGCCTAGCTCTACTAAGTTCTTAAAAACCCCTGGCAGTGGCATATTTTCCCAAAGAGTTGCCTCCCTAGTATCGTCTGCGCTGAGGCGTTTCACTTCCGTGTTCGAGATGGAAACGGGTGGTTCCACCTCGCTCTAACCACCAGCGGATTCAAACTGAACTATGATAAAAGCTACTACTAAATATACAACCAAAAGTATTTTTTGTCAATCGAAGCTGCAGATTTGACGACAATAGCCGCCAATGCTATTCTTAAAACCAAGATTTACCTTAGTGAGGTGACAAAGTGAATTATGGACGTGAATTACTTAAAGGCAATACTGACTCCTTGCTTCTTTGGCTAATTAATTACCAGCCGATGTATGGTTACCAAATCATAAAAGAACTAGAAAAAAGGAGCAACGGCTATTTTCAGTTCAAGGAAGGCACTCTTTATCCAGCTCTTCACCGTTTGGAGAAAGCTGGGGTTATCCAGGGTAAATGGCAAAGATTACCGACTGGTCAGGAAAGGCGCTACTACTACATAACACAGAAGGGGCAGAAAGCCTTGGCTGAGAGACTAACGGTATGGCAAAGTTTTTCTGCAGCCGTGGACTTAGTTATACAAACAGCAAGTGGCTAATAAGACAATGACAACCCGGTTAAATTACTTGGACAGATTCAAAGGTTACCTGAGGCTTGATCCTACAATTGAAGACGCTGTGGTGCGAGAACTCCAAGCACATCTCGAGGATAGAAGCCAGGAATTAAGAGAATCTGGGCTATCTGCAGAAGAGGTAACCGGACTTGCTGCACAGCTTCTTGGCTCTCCCCGACTTATTGCTCGGCAAATGTATGAAGTATATAGCCAAGGCAGCTGGTGGCAAGCTCTATTTGCCGCTTTACCTCATCTTCTGATTGCATCTCTCTTCGCTTTGCATTGCTGGCAAAGCACAGTTTGGCTATCAGGTACTTTAATCGCAATTATTTGCGTCGTTATCTACGGCTGGTGTCACAGCAAACCAATATGGCTATTCCCCTGGCTGGGTTATTGCCTGATGCCAGTAATAGCTGTTGGTATTCTGTTAATTTACTTGCCTGGTGGCTGGACCTGGTTTGCAGCTGCTGCCTATGCCCCTCTAGCTATAATCGTCCTAGTTCTGCTAACCAAACAAATTATAAAGCAGGATTGGTTATTCGCATCATTAATGTTGCTTCCTATTCCTATAGTGTTAAGCTGGGTGATAACGCTAGGAATAGGGGAAAGGTTCCCATGGTACGAACACCTTCATGGGATTGCTTCCTGGGTTGCTTTGAGCTTCACGGTGTTGGCAGTAACTGTGGCAATTTTCATTCGTATCAGACAACGCTGGGCTAAGACTGGAGCTCTACTAATCCTTGAACTTCTAGTTTTAGCAATAATAGCCCTGACTGCCGAGAATGCTATCAGCTTCTGGAATTGGCTACTTCTAATTTTGCTGTCTTTGTTTCTTTTTCTTGGGCCGGCATTGATAGAACGCAGGATAAGAGAAAGTTGATCGCAACTTGCTAAAATCGGACGGATA
>Ga0307378_10006511_pt1 | contig 15963 bp, 10 predicted proteins | sample UN1MG_FD_202238 | JGI IMG/M metagenome (GOLD analysis project Ga0307378, IMG submission 202238) | Soil microbial communities from Risofladan, Vaasa, Finland - UN-1 | ecosystem: Environmental > Terrestrial > Soil > Coastal area > Acid sulfate soil | place: Finland: Risofladan, Vaasa | collected... | reverse complement strand
ACCGAACGGCGTCCATACACCGCCCCGAATCGTGAACGCCCCGGCCGCTATCGGATCGTCGTGTTCATCCAGCCACAGATCAACTGCATCCTCTACGCCGGAGGAGTAAGTCATCGCGGAGATCTGCACGGCTGTTCGCCGGTAGTAGCCGCCGAGATCGTCGATCACGCTCTGGCTGGTACGGTCGGCGGTACGCTGGATCTGACCCTGATTGTCAGTGTAAACCCCATAGGCTTTCTGTGCGCTCTCCCCCCAGTCCCCGGAGCGTTCAAGCTGCTGAGCCCGAGTTCGTCTGACTACGTATTTGATCGCCGTCAGTCTCGTCGTTTCCAGGAATAAACGAGCGCGAGCGTCCATCGTCACGCCCCACACGAGCGGGCTGCCGTCAGAATCTCCGAACTGACAGCACCAGTCCAGAATCTGCGCGATCGTCATATCTCGATCAAACGCCGAGGGCTCCAGCGCACGGGCCGGCGCATCGATCTTGGCAGTAGTCGTACTCAGGCCGTGTCCGGTTACGCTGAGCTGCGATACCAGGTCATCGGCTATGGTTTTAGCATCCAAAGTCGATACGTCGACCGAGTACGCTTTGACGTCGGTCAGTTTGCCGTAGACCGTATCGTCATCGGCGGTATTCTCGCCTGCCGCCGTGACGTAAAATCGTACCTCGAAGTACGTAGGGGATCCGGTTGTCGTGATGTCGATGCTGCCCGAGGCGGTCGCCGTCGCGCTCCATAGCACGTTATCGTCACTGTCACGGATCTCCAGCTTACCCGGCCAGGAGCTGGGCAGCGCCAGGTCATAGGTTGCCGTGAGCCGAGTCGCCGTCTCGCTGAAGGGGAACGTATAGCGCAAGCGGGTATAGTCATCAGCCTCGAAGTCTACGCCCCGGCGGGGCTTGAAATACAATCGATCGTTGACGTCCCAGTCGAAGAAATCCGGCCGGAAACTGCCAGAGACAGTCTCTGAGCCGGCCCACTGGTTGAGTCGAGTGTCACAATAGATTTGATTGTATACATCTGCCGTCGCAACGTGCACCATCCCCAGCGCCCACACCTCGATCTCGTCGCCTGCCGCGCCGGTGCGTTCCATGATGCGCACGACCTGCCCTTTGAATAGGACGTTCGTAGGCCCCTTGCGCATCTCCACCGGGAAAGCATAGCCGAGATCTGCATAGTCGAATCCTACCCGGCGTTTGCATTTCCAGGTCAGATAGCCGAATCCTGAGCCCCCTGGCCCATAATGGACGAACCACTGCCGGTTGCGGTCGTCTCGCAATCGGTGCTCTCTGCCGGCTATGTCAGTGGTGATGATCACGGGCCGCCAAGGCCGCAACAGATTACAAAAACTCTGGACGATTCGAGACACTGACGAACTGGAACTTGAGGAAGAGGAGGACGATGAGGATGATGATGATGATGATGAAGAGGAGGAAGACGAGGTCGAGGTCGATGTCGATGTCGATGTCGATATGCTTTGCGACTGACTGCTGCTGCTGCTAGAGCTACTGCTTGAGGAGGAGCTTGAGCTTGAGCTTGAGGAGGAGCTTGAGCTTGAGGAGGAGCTTGAACCTCCCCCTTCTTCGATTGCTACTGCCCACCATTTAACTGCTGTCCCCAGCGAGTTCGTGAAATTCAACGTCCAGCCGTTTGCATCAAACGACACGAACGCCGCCGTCCATCCAGCCGCGCCGCCCTCTTGCGGTAGCTCAATGGCGGTATCGTCCGACAGAGACTGGGTGTTAGTAGTAGCTACATTGTCCTCATCCGCAACTGATGAACAATTTTCATCATCGGCATCAAATGAGCTAAACCCAATCAGCGATGTAGTGCCATCGTATTTGTCCGTATCTACGACGGTCAGTTGCGTCAGCCCTAGCCCCACCCACTGCGGCGTGAATCCTGGATCATTCCACGACTTGTTGCCGTTTGCAATAGGCGAGTCGATCAAATTGACCCAGCAGTTCACCGCGCCATTGAACGCCAGTGCCAAGTATCCTATATCATCACCAGAGTTGGCGTCTCTGGCCCAGCAGGAGAATCCGTTAGCATCGAAGGTGCCAAATTCGGCCTTCCACGAATTGAACTGTCCGCAACCGCGATCGCTATTGAATCTGCCTCTGACATCGGTCGGGTCTGCTGCATCGAGAGATTGGAACTCGGCAGAGCATTGTGTGTACGTAGGATCGTCGTTGAGCACAGCGCCAGTGCTGAAGTATGCATAATCGCTTGAGGAATCGTCGAAGAGCGTTCCATGTGTTGCTACCAGGAGCATGTCGGGTTCGAACCCGACGGTATTTACATCCACCTCCACGTCTTCATTGCCGAGCGTGAAATCGCTTGCTTTGGCTGATAGATCAGTGCCAGCAAACAGATCCACGATCATGAGGTAGCCTGCTGCCGGCGCGTCGCCTCAGGTGATCCTCACGCCGTTGTTAATGAATGCGGCAAACGCAGCTTCTCCATCAATCGATCCATCAGTCGGATCGAGGATCATCACGCACTCGTCGTCGGTCGCTCGTCGGTATACATTGGTCGCTCCTGCGCCATGCTCGGATGACATGGCAACCACCCACTGCTCCTCGGTTCCTGTCGCAGCACCGTAGCATATCGATGCGTGGTCTGCAGGCGTGCCGTCTGCCGTGGCCCGGACTACGATGAAGCGCGCGGCTTTAGGCGTAATGCCTCCGAGGTCTGCGGCCGTGATATCTTGGTTGCCGCCTGCTATTTGACAGGCGACACGGGTAGTTGCTATAATAACACTCATTATGCTAACACTACTACTATCGTCACTACCATCACAATTGTGTCAACCTCATTCCAATACTCATAGCGCCCAATGTCTGGCATCGTACCCCAAAACGGCAGGCCGACATTGGTGCCGGCATCAACACACGGACTAACAGCCTGTAAATGAAAATCGTTTCCTACTTCGTCCACAAAGTCTGGATCATCGTTTACGTCATTGGCTCCTACTAGAGTATCAGAAGCATTGTGCCAGCAGTTATAATCATAGGTCACGGTCGGGGCATTGTCCAGATCGATGTCGCCCGTGTCGTTGTGGATGTTATTTTTAACCGTGACGACCGTGCTGCCTGTGCCATCGAATATGTACAGGTGCTCCGGCGCGTCATCGAATGTACAGTTGTAGATCCATACTTCCGAGCCATACAGCACACGGACTGCCGCTCTCTGGTAAGCGTGACCGTCCGCTCCATGCAGGTCATATACGAGGTTCTTTTGGAACGTGACGACACAGCCTTCCTCGAGGGTGGCGCCGCAGGTGCAGTCGTAGATTTCGCAATATTCGATTGTGTATGTTCCAGTGTCATTATGAATGACTATCCCCTGGCCGGCCCCGCCCGACCCTCCACAGGTCGCGTCACACACCCAGAATCCATGTATGACACAGTTTCTGATTATGCCGTCGCCCTGCTTGATGTCGATGGCGTTCTCTGAGCAGTTGAGCAGCGTCGTGTAAAGCACGCAATCCTCGATCAGCAGGTTGCCTACGCCTTCGTAGGCGTCGACTGCAGTGATGCAGTCGCCGCGGATGTCATAAATAGTGCAGTTAGTAATCTCGTTGTTTGTGCCGCTCATAATACAAATACCTGTCGCATCCTGGTCGTTGCCCTTGAATGCGTCGTACATTATCAAATTATCGAACAGGTTATAATCTGCTCTACGCAAGTCTATGGCATTCCTGAAATCGTACATCTCGCAGTCGTAAATCGTATTATGGTCGCCGTCTTGTATTCTCATTATGTCCATGTCATACGACTGGCCATCAAACTCGAATCCCTCGATCCACCAGTAGTCAGCCGCTAGATTGAGGATCCGATCTTCGCCAGCTGTAGCCTGCAGTTTAACGTTCTCTCCCGTGAACGGCATTAGCGTGATCAAATTACCGGCACTTCCATCTTTCGTGATTTCGACTTCGGCAGTTTCTTCGTGCGTTCTCGTGCCCGGCGTGTCCCCGCGGACGTATATCGTGTCTCCAGCGGCCACGCCGTTACAGTGTGTGCGAACGTATTTCCATGGATCACCGATGGTGCCCGTACCAGCGTCATCGGCCGCGGTGATATCTACGTAGTAGGTCGCCATTTTAGCTCCCCACGTATCTCTGGCGGATCGTTTTTGGGTTGCCTGGGATACGCTTGATCATATACCCCAATTAACGCTAGAAGATCATCTTGATCACGAATCAGGCCATAGTAGTGCGCGTTTGGCCGAATCGCCTCAGACCAATCCTCACCCGTCCACACCCGGAAGTCGCCTGTCCAGGTTTCCTCGTTCTCGGCGTTTCTGCGCACGATCTCCCCATTCAGGATGATCGTATCGCCGTGATGCTGGCGCAATCGCCGCGGCTCGGCCCAGGCCAGCCAGTCAGGATCATCTCCCCAGGCCACAATGCTGTATGGATTGGGATAGTGATTCCACGGTTTGTCGAATTTTCGCTCTCGTAATCTGTCGTGGGTTAATTTGATTAGCCTGGCTGTCTCCTCTACATTCCCCACCTCAATGACTACCGTCAGCCACGGTTCCCCCCACTGCATCCCTTTGGCGTGATGGGGCTGCTCCTGTTGTAGCCATACCAGCCGCTCCTCGAAATTGCTCCCGTACTGACTCGGCCAGATCCCCGTTTCTTTGAACAGCCGGCGGAAACTGCCCGATGCCCGCCTGTATGCCTTTATGTTCATAACGGCATGGATCACGATTCCAGCATCATCCCAGCGGTGCATCATCTCGTCATCGTCTGCACCCCAGCCAGGTTGATTGAACGGATAATGGTCTGCAAATCGAAAGTTCTCAAATGCTCGCCAGCGAAACAGGCCATAGTGAGTCAAGCTGATCACGCGATTGTGATATGTATCCTTGTCTTGAATTGGCTCGGGCCAGCGCCGCCAGGCTTTCTCTTTGTCTGTCTCCAGTGTATGCCAGTCGAGCGATACCCCGTCCACGCCTGGATGATTGTCAAGGTACTCCAGCATTCGCTGGACACCGCCGTGCAGGGGGCGCATTCCACCGTCTAGCATCAGCACATAGTCGAAAAAACCCGCAGCATCCAGGCCGGCATTGCGCCCCGGGCCGGCCCCCTTGTTCTCTCGATGGATAGCTGTAACGGAGGTATCCTCCAATGAATCTAGCCATTCCCCCGTCCCGTCCAGGCTCCCCTGATTGACGAAAATAACGTGCTCGATCAACGGATCCGCTTTCAGGATAGCAAGCTGGTCCTGATTGTTCGGCAGGTTATCCATCGTCGTGATGATAGCTTTAATTATCGGACCACTCATATCCATACTTCTCCATTATGTCCTGCAGATCGGCTATGACTTTAGGATCAAAATCCCACAGGCCGATCTTGTGCCGATGTGTCCCCCGGCTGTTGTATGATCGATTATTGTATAGCCGGCTGATATCTACCGTGCTCAAATCAATCAGCTCCCGCTTGTCCAATTCTCGCAGTAGTTCTATCGGTTCCTGGCGATCGACGTAGAACCGGACACAATCCCTGCCGGCTACCTTGTCCTCGATCATCCGATTCCACCAGACATACCTGTGGCCTATCTTATCCAGCGGTTTGTCAAACTGTCTCAACGACGGCAGGTGTTGGATGTTGAACTGCGAAAACCCGGCTAGGTTCTCGCTTTGAAATGAACCCAGGTCATAGGCCGACTCAATCACCTGCTGGGGGTGTCGTATCAGATGAATGATCACGGCTCCCTTGGCTATTTCTCTATCCAAGAACGGTGCAGCCATCCAGCTAGAATCCCCCTGCAGTTCGGTATTCCACAGTTGCCTCATCGCTTGTTCGTAACTCGTAGGCCTGAAGATTGCCTCATGGCCACACGGAAGTCCGGCACTGGACAGCAATTGAGCGATGAACCCCGTGCCGCAACGTCCTGTTCCCGTGGCAACGACAGACAGGGCACGCTTGCCACTATGCGGCCAGTTGTTGTCTGTCCTGGACCACGGGCATTCCTCTAGGAACTGCCAGTAATCCCCGATGTGGTCAAAGTCCCGTGTGAATGCTTGCTGATCGCCCATTGCCCACGCCGGCGTGCCTACAGACGGGATGGTGTGGAAAATGCCTACCTTGTCCCACCTTGGTATAGCCAGCGGTTCATTACTCGCCAATGCGCGGTAGAATGCCCACAACTTGCCCGTGTGCGCTCCACAGTTCTCGGAGATAGCCCGTTGCAGTGCGCTTGCAACTCGATAAGCATTCGCATCGCTGAAACTCACAGCATAGATCTCGCAGAAATTACCGAATACTCGGGGGCTTTGTCTGTCTGTCAGGACCTGTTCCAATACTTCATCGGGCCACACGACGTCCCCGAGCAACACGACCGTGCGATCTCGCCATAACTCAGCCGTGCTCATCAACGTCTCGCACGTCCACCGGCGCAACCCCGGGACGAAAACACGATCAGAGACCGCTTCGAGTTCTGGCAGGTGTGTCACAACACAGAACGACCAGCCCAAATCTTTGAGCTGGCGCTGGGTGCGACACAGGAGCAGTTCGCCTGCCACGTCAACCAGGTGTTTAGGCCCCTCCCCTGTCCATCGCTCGTGTTCCCCCGCTGCCAGAATCAGTGCGACACGGTTCATGTCTCCTCATAACTGGGGGGTAGATACAGCAACGGCTCGAACTCTTTCCATAGCGCCTGGGGGGTCCACTCCCTCAGCGCTCGGGTTCGCGCCATCAGCGCTCGATTCTGTTTCATCTCGGCGATCAACCGCAGTGCCTCATCATTCCAGAATGCCTGTTCGTTCGGCTTATATGTGCGCCTGTTTCGTGCGCTACCAAAATCCATATATATTCCACAGTCGCCGAACAACTCGCGCATCATGGGCAAATCCTGATTAAGTACGATCAGATTCCCTCGCGTGATTGCCTCATGAATTGTGAGGCTATATGTTTCGGATTCAGACGGGTGAATGTAGACGTTTGACAGATCCATCAGCTCGAGCACTACCCGCCGCGGTACTCCCTGGCTACATCCGTCGTGCATCCGGCTGGAGATATGCACTTTGCCCCACAGCCCTAGCGAATCGGCCAGTGCTAGAAGCTCGTCCTTGTATGCCTGGAACCGTGGCCCTGCGCTCTGCCAGTCCAGGATCAGCAAACGTGTTTCGTGCCCGGCATGCTGCACGCCGGCCAGCAGCCGGATGATCTTTTCCACCTTCTTCCCCCGGTCCAGGCGAGCCGGGTAGATCGTCACGATCTCGCCGCCGAGCAGGTCGGCTTTGCGGGCCAGCGTTTTCGTCAGCTCGTGATAGGGCCACAGGAGCAAAGGGTCGATCGCGTGCCCGGCCCGACAGGGCTTGACGGCGTGCATTGGCACACCATACGCCTGCGCTACCAGGTTGCGATCGGTATCATTGGGATAGATGATGTATCCGGGAGGAGGCGTGTGCCGGCAGTGCTCCGGTGTGGCCCAAGCATCTTGGGCGACAGCGTGCGCCTTGCCGCTTGGCACGCTGTGGATCCAGTGTAGCCATAGCATGTCCGGGCGCTCTTGAGCATAACGTCTCATCGCTACGTTGTGCTCTTGATACCATTCTTGAAGAATGATATCCTGCGTGATGCACACATCCACGCCGGTCAGGTTCTTGCGCAATACCCGCAGAATTCGTTTTACCCGAGTCTCAAAATCCGGGCCTGCTTTCTGGGTCAATTCCAGCGGAGGGATGACCGGGCGCAAGTCTACCGTCTGCCGATTCCAGATCGACGGAGGGGAAACCTCTTTGAACGGTACGATATGTTCAGCGCCAGATTGATTTCGGCTGAATTGATCCTGCACCAGGACCACCGGTTCATAATCGTGGTCGAGCAACATGCGGATCAATGTTTCAGCCACTGCGATTATTGAAAACCCACATTCAGCATCGAAAATCGTCGTAAAATTCCCCACTCGTTTCACGGTCTTACCTCCCCTAGCAATTTGATAACTAGCGCAGCCAGCCCGGCACCGGCGCCGATCCGCGCTATCTCTTTGCCAACTTGAATTAGTTCCTGCTGAATCCCTCGACGTTCTCCCTTGGCCTCATCGATTTCTTTTTCCTGGTACTGGTCGCGTACCTCCGTAACGGCTTCGACCCGAGTTAGTCGCTGATCAAGCTCGCCATGTTTCTTTCGGCCAGCCTGGAGTTGTTCAGTGTGCGACTCCTCCCGTTCTTCCAGGTGACTCACTCGCCCGTTCGTTTCCACCTGGTGGAGTTTGATCTCCTCCAGAGCCGGGAGAACCTTGCTGGTAATCAGTTGATATAGCGCTGTATTAGAAACATCATCGAAATTCTGTTGTGGCATTGTTACACTCCAAATAATGACTTTGTGCGGGCGTACAGATTCAGGATGATGGCATCGCTAAGCGCAGTAGCACACAAAAAACAGAAAGACTTTCGACCAGTATACAGTCTGCTTCCACCACCTGATGTAGCGCCGATGGTAAATGCTGCATTGCTATTGAAAATGCTGTTGAAAGCCGTTGTCGCAGTTCTGGTACTAGTATTGAGCCAGATTTTTAATTCTTCTCCTGTGTCAGCATCGTTATATCGACCAGCGACGAAATACCACGTATTTATCACTGTTACATCAGGTCCGGTTACTGAATTAGCTGCTGTACCATCGTCGCTAATGTAGAATCTTACTGGATCACCACCAGTATCGCCGCGCAATCGGATAACGTAGGAGTCTTGCCCGACCGCGCCCCACTTTCCAATTAAATGTTGATCAGCAGTGTCATCTTCTGGATAGAACCATCCCCCGAACGTCAGCCCCGGCCTGTCAATGTAACTCTCGGTGCCAAGAATATCAAAATCAGCTTCATCTGCGCGACTCAAGTAGTCACCTGTGCCGTCAAAGGCAATATAAGGCACTAATCCATCATACCCATAGACTGGATTGCCGTTATACGTCAGATGATGTCCATGCCCGCTGCAATCCTGAGCATTCCCCGATGAGTCACACGCTCCCATCGTCCATACGCCGCGCACACCGGGCAATCCGATCATTTCGGCCGCGACTCCACCTAACAGTTTGCGGTCGACCATCGCCGACCACTGCCCGGACATTCGTGCTCGCAGGTTCCGGCACTCGGCCCATAGCCGGTCCTGTTCATTTTCTAAACCCCTGAGTCGCTGCGCGGTATCTGTCGCCATTGTTCTATGGACTTAGGAACCTAAGCGCACAGGATTACTCCCGAAACGGTGCAATCGTGCGAAAGATCGCTTTGCCTTCCAAGGTGATCTCGTCAGAGGGGATCATCTTGTCACGCAGGCTGACCAACTTGGTCTCGTCGAACCTGCCCAGGGTGTTGTAACTCATCACGCCGCATTTGCCAGAGGCAAGTGTTCCATCCGTAAATTCGCCCCGCAGGTAGTCGGAGGAAAAAACATCATCATCATCTGATAACGCCGAGGCCGCTGCTGCGTAGATCAGATGTGCAGTACCCTTTGCAATCACACCTATCACATACCAGGTATCTGCGTCGCAGGTGAAAGCGGGGGATGACGAACTGCCATAGACTCCATTTGCGTAAGCGCCGATCAGCATTTGATCGTTGGCAGGATCTATGTATGCGACGTAACAATCCTCTGTACCCTCGGTGAGCGTATCATCACCGGCCCGCCAAACGATTCCTGCATAGCCATTGGTTTTTTTTGCCATGACACGTGCACGAAACTGAATGTCGTTAGGGGTTGTCTCGTCAATCAGTGCAGCCTTTTCCACGTTGGTTTCAGTATCCAGGCAAGCCAGGGTTGCACCGGCGCTTGTGATATCCTCGGTGATCGTCCAGTGTCCACCTACCGGCTGAAAGTCCCATTGTATTCCGGTCGCGTTTGGATTGTCGGCATCGTCTGGATCAGCCTTTTCTAGCCGCCAATGGTCAAAGGTGCAATATCGTGTTACCGCAACTCCGGTCGTGCCCTGCAGATAAGGAGCGACACTGGACCAATCTGGACTACCAGTGGCTGCGAAGGCTGACTTTTTGGTCGTGATGAAATTCCACCCGGCGGCCGGGGGGTTAGCGAGTTCAACTTTGTAATAGTTCCCAACACTGGTAAAAAAGTAGGTGTATAGAGCAATTGCCGCCTCGTCACCCGTTTTCGGGCGCACGGCGATTACTGAAAAATCACTGGTACTGAAACGGCCCTCTTTGCTCAGGTCTATCGAATCCGTGTACATGGTGTCGGATGGCATGGGAATTTCTAGTTCGATACCCTGGTCTCCTTCGCAGTAGTTAACGGCATCATTAGATCCGCCACCGGTCCATTCCGTGTCATCCTCCATATCGTTGATCGGCATCCAGCGGTCATATTTATATGAGCTGAAATCGTCGTCCAGGATTGTGTTCCCGCCCGTCTGTTCCTGAATGAACGTAATCAATGTATCCTTCGTCGGGTCCAACATCACGAAATCGCCGCGGGGTGCCAGCGCCAGCGCTCGCTTGAAATCCTCGTCACTTTGCGCTACTACATGCGCCAGTTCCCGGATGATTCCGTAATCATCGGGGAAATTCTCAACCAGCAGTTTCTCGCTGTTCGTCACGCCATCTTCATCAGCGCACGGCACATCCAGTGCAGTAGGGGATAGCGTACTGCCGGCAATATACACCAGGATGATTGCATCCAGCCTGAACTCACTGGACCCACTGGCCCGACTGCTGTACCAATCGAGATAAGGCCCCTCGGCGTAGGCTGTTTCAACGTCACTCAGTGGCACGGGGGGCAACTCGAATTCACCGGCATAGATCAGTTGCCAGGCGTGTACGCTCTCAGCCTCCCAGTCATCCTTGCCTGTTTGGATGATATTCCCGACCTTGACTTTGACCTGATGAGTCCATACACCACCAGCATCATATCCCACCCCGAACACGGCAAAGCGGCCTTTGTGATCGTCAGGATTCGTGATCGTAAACCGCAGGCCTTGCGCTACGCCGTTGGCAGCGGTAGCCGGCAGGCAGCGCATATAGTGTCCTTCGCCCCGGTCGCTGTCCGAGATGTCCGTCCAGGCTACGCTCGGATAGATCGCGCTCGCCTGCTCGGCCTCATAGATCGCGGCAAACGTCGTCAGCGCCCCCTCGTCCCGAGTGAACATGATCAGCCGGCCCAGGTACTGCCCGCTGCCCGGTCGAGCCATAATTCGCACCAGCGCCGGCATCGTGCCTTTGACTGCGGTATTTTGCACAGTCACCCGGTTCGTGTACCCCTCGCTCGGATCCACCCAGTTCTGGATCGTCGTCGCCAGATCTGTCAGCGTCTCCGGGCTGTCCGGGTCACTCGTCGCCAGCGGTTGCGTCTGGAGCTCCACCTCGACCGTCAGCGTATAATACCCGTCGCTCTTGGCAGCGGCATCCCAGCGGTTGGCGGGTCGATCCACCACCCGGGGGGGCGCGCTCTGCACGTAATGATAGTACGTCGTCAGCACGCCGGCCCCGAGGTTCTCCGGTTTGTACGCAATCGTGCCACCTTTCTTATTCATCGCCGCCTGGGCCAGATCGTTATACGCGTCGATCATATCCTCTCGCGTGGATTCCTTGATGATCACCCAGAACGACACCGGCACCAGCGGTCCAAATTCTGATACCGCCTCTCCGCCTTCGCCGCCGGTCTGTTGATCGTAGATGATCTGCCAGCGCCGCTCGATGTGCAGATCCAGCGTCTGAAGCGGCACGATGTAGGGAGACGAGCCGGTATAAGGCTCTGATCCCTCCAGTCCCATCGTCAGGACTGTAAGGCCCTTTGGATTTATCGTCAGCGTGCTACCCGTTCCGTGTGTCATGTCACTCTCCCCGGCTATCCATGGCAGATATGCATAATACGGCCCGTCCGAATCCGCCACTGCACTGCACGGTGCTATCAGCAACGGCAGCAATACCACCAACGTGAGCAAAGATCTCTTGAACATCATCCTCCCCTTTCTGTAGACTTGTGATCATAATTCTATATGCCCCCCGTGCGGGCCATCATCCCGGCCTCGAGCGCCCGCCGGTCGATCCCACGCCGCACGCCCAGCGCTCCCTGGCCGTCGCGCACGTTCGGGAAACTGAGGTCACCAAATGTCTGTTCGATTGTTACCGGCCCCATTGCCGCGGTCGCCGTGTTCTGTGTGCGCTTTAGCTCACTCATCAGCGCCGTGCGAACGGGCGAGAAATCAATCCCGGCGGCGAAGTTCTCGGCCAGCGCTTTGCCGGCCAGCGCCAGGTTACGTAGCGGGGATGTGGGGTCCTTCGGCTCTGATCCCGGTAGACAATCGCGCAACTTTCGCAGCAACTCCTTGAACCAGGCTACTAATGCCATCCAGCAGCTATCGATTCCGTGTTTGATCCAGCCGACGATCGCCTCGCCAACAGCGGAAAAGACGCTGGTCCACTCGATCAGTTCCTCTCTAAGTCCCCACACCAGGTTGCGCAACCACTCGATCATCGACTCCCAGGCTTTTTCAATTCCCTTGCGGATCTTCTCGACGATCACCTCGCCGACTTTTCTCATTCCATCGGCCCAGTCAGCAATCTTGGACCGCGCCTGAGAGACGAATGATTCTATGATTCCTTTGAGCCACGTTACCAGCTCAGACGTCCAGCGTGATGCTGTTGAGCGCAACAACGTTATAAACTGCACCATCATACGGACGAATAGGTTGAAAATCGACCGCGCCCACTCCAGGTATTTCTGCTCGATCCACATCAGGAACATTGCAAAGATCGTGCCCATCCACGTTACCAGACTGAGTTTTGCCTCCTCAACCCGTTCGTTGATGAACTCGATCGCTGCTTGGAATGCTTTGAACACGAACGTGGCGATGTGGGCAGCCCAATCCTCCCAGTTGTCTTTGACGTAATCCAGGCCCTGGTCAATCCAGCCCTGGATCGCCTCCAGCAAGCCGTTTTCGTTGATGTTCTCCACCACGTCGAAGATCGCCTGCAGGAAGCCGGGGAAGTCGATCCCAGTCGCGGTCTGGAGATACTGAGCAACCAGCATCAGCTTTTCGTCGAACGGCAGGGTCAGAAACTCGCGGATCCCGGCGATGAACCCGACCACTTTGCCCCGCATCGCCTCGAACTCGGGTGTCATCCCGCCGATGATCGCCTTAACGCCCTGCAATTCCTTGCCTACCGCGCCCAGTGCCCCGGCATCGAACCCCAGCACGTCGTCGATCCCGCCGGCGCCGGCGGCCCCAACTTCCTCACCGCCGGCCAGCCTGCCCAGCGCGTCCCCCACCTTGTCCAACGTCGCCGCCAGCCGGCTCTGCAGGTCCACGCTCTCTTGTTGCATCGCCAGGTATTCCCGCTGCCAGTCGAGCTCGTCCTTGGCTACGTTAGCGGCATCCTGTGCAGCTCGCAGTTTTTTCTTGAGTTCGGCGGGGATGAAACCGGCCTCCTCGGCTGCGGCAACCTCCTCCTGTACGCTCTTGAGCCGCTCCAGCGTTTGTTGGTGTTCGAGTTGCAGGCGCAGGTACTTGGTCAGTTCCTCGCTGCCCGGCCCCAAACTCTCGGCGATCTGGCCCAGCGCCTCCTCGCTGATCTGTCCCGTCTCGCGGAAATTGGAGATCAGTGCCGCTACCTGCTCGCGCACCGTGCCGAAAATCTGCCCGAACTCGGCCTCGTCGATGTCGCCGGCGGATAGCGCCGATTCCAGCGCCGACTGGATCGGGGATAGAGAATCACGCATCAGCCCGAAATCGGCCAGGGCAAAGGATTTGAAATACGTGTTCATCAAGCCCTGGCCCCACTTGACGATCTGGCTCAGCGGTCCTTCCTGCGGCGGGGATCCGGGTGCCAGAAACCGCCCCACGATCTTGCCTATTGTGTTCATCGCGGCGACGAGCACGGACTGAGCCGCCCGGATGATTCCGTTCGTGATCTGCACGACCAGGTTATAGCCCCAGGCCAGCGCCCGTTTGACGTACTTGTCCCACGTCAATGCGATCATCGTCAGTACGTCGATAAACGCATCGTGCAGAGGGGCAAACGCCTGGAAACCTTCCCCACGCAGTAGCCCGTTGATCGTCTGCAACCAGGCCGAGATGTGGCCCAGCGCTACGTTCAGCGCATCGCTCAGCGTGCCGAACAGGCTGTTCCAATCTATCGAGGCCAGCAGACTACCGATGTTCCCGAACAGCGGCGTGAGGATGTTCGTGACCAGGTCCCACAGCGCCGCCCCGACCTCGCGGAATTGGCCTGATAGCCGGTCGCCCCAGGCGCGAAACAGCGCCAGCAGCCGGTCGACCAACGGCTTGATCTGCGTCCAGGCACCCACGACCGCCGTGCGGATTCCGCCCCAGTCCTCCTCCCAAGCGGATCTGAGTACCCGGCCCACGATGACCAGGCCGGCCACGGCCGCGGCCAGGCCGGCGAAGATCGCCAGCAAGGGCCCGGCGGCACCTGCGACGGCAGCGAACCCGGAGACGATCAGGGGTAACAGAGCGAGCAGCCCGCCAACAGCGGCAATAATCGCGCTTCCGGCAGTGCCGAATAGGATCAACCGGGCGATGAGCGCCTGCACCGGCTCGGGTAGTTTCTCAAACCAGGTGATCAATTGCTTGAGGATCGCCGCGCCCTTGCCGATGACGGGGATGAAATGCTTGCCCAGCGCGGCTTTGGCCTCCTCGATGTAACGCGGAAAGCTCGTCAACTGTTTGCCAACGACGCCCATCGATGCTTCATAGACACCCGCCACCTTCGCGCCTTCCTCCAGCACGTACTGCATAAACCGGTTGCGCTTGGCTACGGAGTCGGTGGACTTGGCGAGGTCTCCCAGGATCTGGTCGGTCGTCGCTACGATGCCGTATTGGCGCAATAACCGCGGCTGGAGACTGGTAATCGCCTCCATCATATTGCCGTATGTGGCGGAGGAGTTCTCGCCGGCAATCACGGCCAGGTCCTGTGACGTGCGGGCCAGATCGGTGGCCTTGCTCAAATCAAGCTGTGACTGGATCATGCGGGTCAATGACAACCGGGAATTCGACGTCGTGATACCCAGGCCCTTGACTTGATCGGTCAGCCCGTCCAGTTCCTGGCGTGAGTAGCCGGCCCGCTCACCAACCGTGTACAGTGAGGTGGCGAGCACTTCATTGCGCATCGCAACCTGGGAGGTGGATTGGATCAACTTTGTGCCGGCGGCGGATAGGCCACCAAACACAGCAGCCATAGTCTTGCCGGCATTGCTGACCTGGTCCATCTTCTGTTTCAGCGGACCCAGCAAGTTCTGTACTTGCTTCAGAGCGTTTACAGCACCGGCGGAGTCGCCGCTTAGTTTGAGGACAACTTCCTCAGTTGCACCCATAGTCCTATGATCTTATGAACCTAAAGTTATAGAAAGGCTCCCGCCTTGTTCGCAAGACGGGAGCCTTGGTCAACGCAGCCACTCCGGGAAGGGTAGAGCAGCTGCGTCTAACCCGTCTTTGGCCGCACCTGGCGATCTCTGTTCGCTTGCTCGAATTTCTGCATCCATTCCGGGAGCGGTTGCTCTTTCGGCTCGTGCTCTCCCAGTACCTCGTCAAAGTCCGGCAGCTCTGGTAGTTTCTCTTTGCTGAACGCCCGAGCCAGGGCACGCATCACCCCGACCTCTGTAGACGTGATCTGTTCGACCGTCTGCGTCCAGCGCGCTTCGGCGATCCACTCGTATTGTTTCAGCAGAACCGTCACCGTCTGAGACAGAACGGCTTGATCAGGGAGATGGCGGTAGACTGCAACCTCGAACGCCAGCCGTTCCAGCAGGCCGGCGAAACTCTCGATCAGTCCGGTTCCCCACCAGATTCGTCGGATTCCTCTGTCTCCTCCGTTGTCACCAGCGACGTCGGCAGCATCCGGTCCAGCATCCCCACCAGCTTTTCGGCGCCGCCGAAAAAATTGGAGATAGCCTCGGTCAGATCCTCGGACAACTGGAGATTGATCAGCAGTGCATCGACCAACGGTGCAACCCGTAGATTCTGGTCTTTGAGCCACTGCTGATCAAT
>Ga0307378_10006509_pt1 | contig 15964 bp, 11 predicted proteins | sample UN1MG_FD_202238 | JGI IMG/M metagenome (GOLD analysis project Ga0307378, IMG submission 202238) | Soil microbial communities from Risofladan, Vaasa, Finland - UN-1 | ecosystem: Environmental > Terrestrial > Soil > Coastal area > Acid sulfate soil | place: Finland: Risofladan, Vaasa | collected... | reverse complement strand
CGCATCCCATTCGACGTCTGCGTTTTCAAGCTCGCCGACTGCGGCTGCGTGCAGCATCGCCAGCAGATCGCTGCGAAGCCGCATCAGGATCGGCTGCGCCTCCGGATCGCCCAGCCGCACGTTGTACTCGAGCACCGTCGGGCCGTCTTCGGTCAGCATCACGCCCGCATACAGCACGCCGCAATATGGCCGCTCTTCGCGCTTCATCGAATGAATCGTCGGGATTATGATCTCCTTCTCGATGCGGTCGGAAAGCTCGGCCGTGATGACGGGCGCCGGCGAATAGGCGCCCATCCCTCCCGTGTTCGGACCCATATCCCGGTCGAACGCCCGCTTATGATCCTGCGCCGACGGCAACGGCACGATTGTGCGGCCGTCCGTGATCGCCAGGATCGACGCCTCCTGCCCGTGCATGCAATCCTCGATGATCAGCTTATCGCCGGCCGGGCCGAACACGCCTTCGCGCATGATCGCATCGACCGCCTTGAACGCCTCGCCGCGGTTCTGGCATACAAACACCCCCTTGCCCTGCGCCAGGCCATACGCCTTCACGACCATCGGCGGCTCGGTCTTCTCGATGTAATCGCGGGCGCCGTCAAGCGTGTCGAACACCTTGAACGCGGGCGTCGGAATCCCATGCTTCTTCATCAGGCTCTTCGCAAACGCCTTGTTGGATTCCAACTCCGCGGCGCGGCGGTCCGGCCCGAAACACAGCAGCCCTTCCTCGCGGAAGGCGTCCACTATCCCCGCCGCAAGCGGAGCCTCCGGCCCCACGACCGTCAGGTCTATCTTCTCGCGTTCCGCAAACGTCATCAGCGGCCCGATAGCCGTGGCCGGTATCTTCACGCACTCGCCGACCTCAGCCATGCCCGGGTTGCCGGGCGCACAATACAGCTTCGTCAACAGCGGCGATTGCGCGATCTTCCATGCAATGGCGTGCTCGCGGCCGCCGGACCCAACTACCAATACCTTCATGAGCGTTTCCCGAGTCAACAAATTCCGTCGGATGCATGCCGGCCCCCGCCGCCGGACTCTCGAAATTCTACACGACAACGCATCGCAACACAAGGAAAAACGACCGCATCAGGCGCCCGGCAAACCCATACCCGTAATGCGGTAGTTTCGCCATTGACAACCGATCCGGCATGGATACAATGTATACGACGTTCAGTTGGCCGCCGAGGAAAACATGACAAAAACCCTCCGCTCAGTTTTCGCCGTCGCCATCGCCATCGGAGCGGCCGCGCCGATCGCACAAGGTGCAGATTACGGCGTGAAGATGAGCGACCAGGTCGGGCTGTCGCTGGCCGGCTCCATCCACCTGTGCAACAACGCCGAAACCAACTCCGGCAGCATCGAAGTGACCGCCTTCCTTCCGACCAACCAGGTCGGCCAGATCGTCTACGACCTCGAGTTCATACCCAAGCCGAACTCCGTCAGCACGGACAGATGGGGCCAGCAGATCGCCACCTGGCGCGTAAAGCGGCTCGACCCGGGCGAGCATCGCTTCTTCATCTGGGTTGCACGCCTCGCATCCTTCGACGTCCGATTCGACCTCGAACGCCTTCGCAAGGGCGACCTCCTCCTCCCGCGCCGGATTCGCGACGACTACATCTGGGGCAACAACCTTCACGCCGGTTTCACCGACAGCTATTTCGACCGCTATCAAAACCTGACCGCATACGTAAGGCGCTCCGCGCCGCAGATGCTCAGCGGCCTCCCGTTCGACACTGCCGCCGGATGCCCCGCAAGCCCCGAGGCCGAGGCCGCATTCCTCACGCGCCTGGCCTGCGCCAACGACATTCCCTGCCGGACCGTCGGGGCCTACTTCCGCGCGGTGGGCGCCGATTTCTCAATTGACGAGCACGGAACAGCGTGGAACGAGATATACTTCCCGCAGTCCGGCTGGGTGCCCACGACGGTCTCCGACCCCAGACGAGCCGGCCACAAACCCAACAATACCATCGTGGTCAAGGCCGCAGGATACGATCCCGACGACGCCTCCGGCCTGTGGGGAGCGGTTTCCGGCGCCGGCCACCTCGACAGCCTGACAAGGCGCGGATACTCCGCCAGGGCGCGAGACCTCCAGGAGAAGGGCGACCTCGTGCAACTGTTCAACGCTCTCGCCAGGGAAAACGACCCCGACAAAATCGCCAGGATGCTGATGGTCCAGGGGCAGACCGGCGACAGCATGGTCATCCCCCTCGTCGAGCCTTACCTGTATCACAAGCAGCCGGCCGTGGTGCAGGCAGCGGCCGCCGCCATCGGATCGATCCGCCACGGAATGGGCGCCCTGGTCCTCATCGATGCCATCGGACAGCTTCCCGAGGCCGATCCCGTTCTCATCAAACACGCCGAATCCCTCACCGGCGTAAGCTTCGGCGCCAACAAATCGGCATGGCGCTCCTGGATTCGCGCAAACCTCCACATAACACCCAAATGAGCCGCCTGCCGAAGCCGGCCGTTTGGCCGGCATACGGCTGTCCGTCGGTTTTCCGCCACCGCTGACCGATTTTCCCGCACACTCCATGCACGCCAACATTGCGCGCCGGCACGCACCGTTTGTTACATGAGTCAGCCGCGGCACGGGCTGTTTCGCCGCACGCTCGCGCACCAGCAGGCCGTCGCTGCACACCTCGATGCTTCACCCTTGTCATATATCCGTTCGACCGACGCCGCCACGGGAGACAAACTGTGAAAGCAATCGGCCTCGCCTTGTCCGCACTGATTCTGCTGCTGCACGCGAGCGCCGCCGCACAGGATGGATGGTTCTGCGAAACGCATCTCGAAATCGGCGCCGAATACTCGTTCTTCAGCTACGAGGAGCACGATATCGACGGCGCCCGTCTGATGAACGAAAGCGGGCCGATGTTCGGCGTTCGGGCGCAACTTATACACCCAAGCCCGCTATACTGGCGCATCAACGGCAGCTATCGCTGGGGAGAATTGGAGTACGACGGAGCCACACAAGGCGGCACACTCCTGACGGCCGACACCACCGACACGCTGTTCGACATCGAGGCCGTGCTCGGCACCGACCTCATTCCGGACGACCCCCGCGCGGTGATCGCATTCTATAGCGGGCTGGGCTTCAGGCGGTGGGACAACGAAATTCTCGGACCCGGCGGATACCCCCGGCAAACCGACTACATCTACCTGCCCGTCGGGCTGGAATTCAGCGGTATGCTCGGCAGCCGCGGGTCCTGGGGCGTGCGCGGCCAGCTCGACCTGCTCGTCCGCGGAATGGTCCGCTCCGATTTCAGCGAATTCAGCCCCGAAACGGGCGTCGTCAAGAACACGCAAACCAGCGGCTACGGATTAAACGCGTCGCTGTTCCTCCGCATAGGCTTCGGCCGCTCCTCCATCATATCCGTCGAGCCGTTCATACAATACTGGCAGATCGACATGTCGGACGTGGCCGTTCTCGCGGACGGCACCGGCATGGTTGAACCTGCAAACAGCACCACGGTCTATGGAATCGCCGTATCGCTGATGTGGTAAACGGTCACGCAGCCGGCTCGCGCATCAGATCGGCCGCGTGCGGCTGGCTGCCCGCATCTCGTGCAGCCGCGCCGCCATCCGCTCGACAAGTTCGGGGCTCACGTCAGCAGGGTCGGGGGAAGGAGGGGGGCCGAAGCGTCAGTTTGCGCCGTTGGCTCCAGCCCCCCGGCTCGCGTTGCATATTCGAGGCGGCCGTGTGCGGCCGGTGTGGTTTCTCGAACTGCTTTCGTTTCGGACGAAGCGGACGGTTGTTCAGTTATTTCTTCGATCGGGCGTGGAGGGTGGTGTGTAGATACGATGCACACGGATGGGACGCATGCGACGAATGGCTTGGCCAACTGGCGTCGCGGGCGTCTCGCCCGCATCCGGTGGCGGCCAAGACGGCCGCGTTCCCAGCCATATCCGTCAGGGCTTCCGTTCGTCGGCCGATGCGGCCAATATTGCATCGACCAGTCGATCTGGCGTCATATCCGAGCTGTCCAGCACGATGTCTGCGGCGGCATGATAATACGGCTTGCGGTACTCGAGCAGGTGAACGATCTCGTCGTATTGGCTCTTGTTTGTGAGGCTGGGACGTTGGGCGTCGGTTTTCGGGTCGCCCGTGATGCGCGAATAGATGGTGGCCGCGTCGGACTCGAGCAGCACCACCGTGCCGGCGGCCTTCATCCGCTGCACGTTGGACTGCCGCATAACGGCTCCGCCGCCCGCGCCGACGACCACGCCGGCCCGCCCGGCCAATTCCGCCAGGCACTGCTCCTCGAGGTCGCGAAACGCCGGCTCGGCATCTTCCGCGAATATCTGTTTGATGGATTTGCCGGCTTTCACGACAAGATACTCGTCGGCGTCGATGAACTCGAGGCCGAGCCGCTCCGCGAGGGCTTTGCCAACGGTCGTCTTGCCGGTGCAACGATAGCCTATCAGGAAGAAGGTCATCATGTGCTCGCGTTTGGTTCCGGAAATTGCATGCCCACGGCCGGATGAACGGGCGGGCGAGGTACGGCCTGCCAGATCACCCGCCTGTCAGGCGGCGCCGCACGATGTCGGCCATAACGTCGACCGGCGCCTGCTGGCCGGTCCACATCTCGAATTGTGCGACGGCCTGGCGCACGAACATATCAAGCCCGCTGACGGTGCGGCAGCGTGCGGCGCGGGCCTCGCGAAGCAGCCGCGTTTCGATCGGGTTGTATACAACGTCAAATACCACGCAGTCCGGCTTCAGCCACTCGCGCGGGATTGCGGAGCTATCGACGTTCGGATGCATCCCCGCCGGTGACGCATTGATGAATATGTCGGCCGAAGGCGTGCCGAGATCGTCCATCGTGCTCCATTCACAGCCTGCGTCTTCCGCGAGCTTGCGGGCCTTGTCGGGCATGATATCGGCCACGGTCATCTTCACGTTCTTCTGCTTCAGGCCGAACGCGATGGCCCTGGCGGCTCCGCCGGCGCCGATCATCAACGCCGACTTTCCGTCCAGCCCGGTGACGTCTTCCAGGCAGCCGACTGCGGCCATGTAGTCGGTATTGTATCCCAGCAGCCGGCCGCCGCGATTCACCACGGTGTTCATCGCGCCTATCGACTTCGCCACGGGGTCGATCTCGTCCATCGCGGGCATTATCGACTCCTTGTGCGGGATCGTCACGCTGTAGCCCTGCACGTCGATAGCCTTGCAGGCGTTGACAAACTCGACCGGATCGTCGACCTTGAACGGCAGGTAGACAGCGTCGATACCGGCCGCCTCGAACGCCGCATTATGGATGGCCGGGCTCATGCTGTGCGCCACGGGGTTGGCGATCACGCCGTAGACGGCCGTGGCGGGCGAGATTCGGTTGTAGCGGTACAGCCTTAGAAGATCGGCCGCTGCGATCTGCCCCGGTGCGGATTCCATGCCGGGTGCCAGTGCGGCATAGGTGATTCTGCTGCCGAACTTGCGGCCGATGATCCGGCTGACTATGCCAAGCTCGCCCATGCAGAATGCGGCGGTCGGCAGGTTGGTAGTGCGCAGCAGCTCGAAAATGCGCAAGTTGTCGAGCTGCGAATTCGCCTTCACGGCCAGCTTGATGATGTCGGGGCGTGTTTCGGCGCACTGCCGGTGGATCGCCGCGAGGTTGCGCGGCGTTTCGCGGAAATTGTGATACGAAACTATCCGCCTGGCCGGCACGTCGCGCAGCTCCGACGCCGCATCAAGCTCCACATCTATGAGGTCGGCCCCCTGCCGCGCCGCCTTCTCGAGCGCCCCCATGCGGACGCGATCGTCGCCGTCGTAGCGGCCGCCGTCGGCTACTCGCCGGCAGGTGACTATGATCGGTTTCGGCTTGTTCGCCAGAATCGGGCCGATGTCGACGTTGACCGACACGTAGTCGAGGCGGATTTCGATGACGTCGGCCACCGCAGCCGCCTTGCGAACGTCGGCCGCCAGTTTGTCGAGGTCGGTGCTCGTCAGCGACACGCAGATCATTGGCGTCTCCCCGGCCGTGATCGCAGCAGAACCCGCCGGCATCGACGGATGCCCTGCTTCTCAACCACGGCCATTGCGCAGCCCGCTCAAGAAACAGGCGCGGCCGCGTTTTCCGCCGCAGCCGCGCCCGTGAATTACTCGCTGGATGCAGCGATCAGTCGATTTCCTTCGAATCGATCCATTTCATCTGGCGCCGCAGTTCGCGGCCGACCTTCTCGATCAGGTGCCCGCGATCCTTCTTCTCGAGGGCGTTGAACGTGGGACGGTTCGCCTGGTTCTCGAGTATCCATTCCTTCGCAAACTGGCCGCTCTGCACCTCGCCGAGAATCTTCTTCATTTCCGCCTTCGTTTCATCGGTGATAATACGCGGCCCGCGAGTGAGGTCGCCGTATTCGGCGGTATTGCTGACGGAATACCGCATATAGCTGATGCCGCCCTGGTAGAACAGGTCGACGATCAGCTTCAGCTCGTGCATGCACTCGTAAAACGCGATCTCGGGCTGATAGCCCGCCTCGACGAGTGTCTCGAACGCGGCCTTGACCAGCGCGGTAACGCCGCCGCACAGCACCACCTGCTCGCCGAACAGGTCAGTCTCGGTTTCCTCGGCGAATGTAGTTTCGATCACCGCCGCACGCAGCCCGCCGATCCCCAGCGAGTAGGCCAGGGCGATATCCTTCGCGTTGCCGGTGTAGTCCTGGTAGATGGCGATCAGGTTCGGCACTCCGCCGCCCTTCTCGAATTCGCTGCGGACCAGGTGGCCCGGCCCCTTCGGAGCGACCATTATCACGTCGACATTCGCCGGCGGCACGATCTGCCCGAAATGGATGTTGAAGCCGTGCGAGCACATCAGCACGTTGCCTTCCTTGAGGTTCGGCTCGATGAACTGCTTGTAGACGCGCGCCTGAATCTCGTCCGGGATCAGAATCTGGATGATGTCGGCCGCCTTCGTCGCCTCGTCGGCGGGCATCGGCTTGAAGCCCTTCTCGACGGCAAGCTTGTAGTTGGCCGTGCCGGGCAGTTCGCTAACGATCACATCGAGGCCGCTGTCGCGCAGGTTCTGCGCCTGGGCGTGGCCCTGGCTGCCGAAGCCGATGATGGCGATCTTCTTGCCCTTCAGAACATCCAGGTTGCCGTCTTTCTCAAAATACATTGTCGCCATTGTCTTCCTGTCCTTTCATTTCAATCACTGCGGCCAAAAATGCAGCGGCGGGGAAACCTGCCGGTTCCCGGCGCCTCCGATCACCCTGGCCTTCCATCCGATTGCTGTGCGTGAATCTTCGATGCCGGTTGCCTGCTTCGGCTCATTACCGGCGCAAGCGATCCGGCTGCCGCCGGCCTACGCCATTCCGCCGATCATCTTGTTTATCGCGCTGCCCGCGGGCACCATCGGGAATACATTTTCCTCAGGTTCGACGACAAAATCAAGGACGTAAGGCTTGGGCGACGCGATCGCCTGCTCGATCGCCGGCCGGACGTCGCCGGGATTTGTCACCCGCAGCCCTTCCGCGCCGTATGCCTCCGCTACGCCCACGAAATCGGGGTTGGCGTCTTCCAGAATGCTTCCCGAGTAGCGGCGCCCGTAGAACAGCTCCTGCCACTGCCGCACCATTCCGAGGTGGCCGTTGTTGAGGATCGCCACGTTCACGGGCAGCTCGTAGCCCACCGCCGTAGCAAGCTCCTGGATGTTCATCTGGAAGCTGCCGTCGCCCGCGATGTCGAATACGACCTCGCCGGGCCTTGCCATCTGGGCGCCGATAGCCGCCGGGAAGCCGTAGCCCATCGTGCCCAGCCCGCCCGACGATATGAACTGCCGCGGTTGCGTGTACTTGTAGAACTGCGCGGCCCACATCTGGTTCTGACCCACTTCGGTGGTGATCACCGCCTTGCCGCCGGTCGCTTCGTATATCTGCTCGACAACGTACTGCGGCCTGAGGCCTTCCTGCTTGTATGCCAGCGGGTGCCGCTGCTTCCATTCGGCAACCCTTGCCAGCCACTCCGGCCTGTCGGCCTCAGCGACCTGCGGGATCATCGCCTGCAGGATGCCCTTGGCATCGCCCACCACCGGAACGTCGACCCGGATGTTCTTGCTGATCGAGGTGGGGTCGATGTCGATATGAATCACCCGCGCCTCGGGCGCGAACGCATCGAGCCGGCCGGTTATGCGGTCGTCGAAGCGCGCGCCGACCGCGATGATCAGGTCCGACTCCATTATCGCATAGTTGGCATACGCGGTGCCGTGCATGCCGAGCATCTTGAGCGACAGCTCGTGTGTCTCGGGAAATGCACCCAACCCCATCAGCGTGGTCGTAACCGGGATGCCGCCTTTCACCGCGAGTTCATACACCTCGGCTGCGGCGTCGGAGCTGATTACACCGCCGCCGGCATACAACACCGGGCGTTTGCTCGAGTTGATCGCATCGGCGGCCATCTTGATCTGGCGGCTGTTGCCCCGGCCGTTGAGCTTGTAGCCCGGCAGATTCGGCCTGGCGGGATACTCGCAATCGTACTCCGCCATCGAAACATCCATCGGCAGATCAACCAGCACCGGGCCGGGCCGGCCCGTTCGCGCCAGGTGGAAGGCCGCCTTGATGGTGCCGGCAAGCTCGCACACGTTCTTCACGAGGAAATTGTGCTTGGTTATGCTTCGAGTTATGCCGGTCATGTCGGCCTCCTGAAAGGCATCGTTGCCGATCAGGGGCGTCTTGACCTGCCCGGTGAACGCCACCATCGGGATCGAATCGAAATTCGCGGTGGCGATGGCTGTGACCAGGTTGGTTGCGCCCGGGCCGGATGTGGCTATGCAGACTCCCACCTTGCCGCTCGCCCGCGCGTAGCCGTCGGCCGCGTGCCCCGCGCCCTGCTCGTGCCGTGTGAGAATGAACCGCACCTTCGATGAGGCCAGCCGGTCGAAAATGGGCAGCAGAACGGCCCCCGGTATTCCGAATATGTATTCAACGCCTTCGCGCTCGAGCGCGTCGACGAGGATATCTGCTCCGATCTGAGACAATGTATGACTCCCGGTGCGCGCGGCGGCTACTTCTTGGCTCCGCGGGTCATCGCGATGCTGCCCGTCCGCGCCATCTCCTTGATTCCGTACGGCTTGAGCAGGTCGATCAACGCCTGGACTTTCGTCTCCTGGCCCGACAGCTCAATGACGATCTCCCTCAGGCTTACGTCTACTATCTTGCCGCGGAATATGTTTACGATCTCGATGACCTCGCTCCGCTTGCCCGCAGGCACATTCACCTTGATCAGCACCAGGTCGCGCTCGATGTAATCCAGCTCGCTGAGGTCCTGCACCTTCAGCGTGCTGATGAGCTTGCGAAGCTGCTTCGTGATCTGCTCGATGATCTGGTCGTCGCCGCGGGTTACTATCGTCATGCGGGAAACTGCGGGGTCTTCCGTCTCGCCTACTGCAAGCGAATCGATGCTGTAGCCGCGGGCGGCGAACAGGCCGGAGATGTGCGCCAGCACGCCCGGCTTGTTTTCAACTGTTACGCTGATAACGTGTCTCATGTTGGATATCCATCGATACTGGAAACCGGCAGGCTTCGGGCTTGACCCGCCTCGGCCGGCGTCGGTCCATTCCTGCTCAATATGTTGAAACTAGTCCGGCGATGCTGTCAGGCCATGCCGCCGATCATCTTGTTGATCGCGCTGCCGGCGGGAACCATCGGGAAAACGTTTTCCTCGGGCTCGACCACAAAATCGAGAACAAAGGGCTTGGGCGAGGCTATAGCCTGCTCGATCGCCGGCCGGACTGCGTCGGCTTCGGTGATCCGCAGCCCTTCGGCGCCGTATGCTTTCGCCACGGCCACGAAATCGGGGTTGGAATTGCCGAGCACCGTGCCCGAGTAGCGGCGCCCGTAGAAAAGCTCCTGCCACTGCCGGACCATCCCGAGGTAGCCGTTGTTGAGGATGGCCACGTTTACCGGCAGCTTGTATTTGACGGCGGTGGCCAGCTCCTGGATATTCATCTGGAAGCTGCCGTCGCCCGCAACGTCAAACACTGGCACGCCCGGCCGTGCAAGCTGCGCGCCGATGGCAGCGGGGAAGCCGTAGCCCATTGTGCCAAGCCCGCCCGACGATATGAACTGCCGGGGATGCGTGTATGTGAACCATTGCGCGGCCCACATCTGGTTCTGGCCCACTTCGGTCGTGATGATCGCATCGCCCTTGGTTGCCTCGTATATCTGCTCGATGACATACTGCGGCTTGAGGCCCTCCTTCTTATAGGCGAGGGGATGCTGCTGTTTCCACGCCTTGATCTTGGCCAGCCATTCGCTGCGGTCTGCGCTCTCGACGTGCGGCAGCATTTCGCGCAATATGCCGGCGGCATCGCCCACTACCGGAATATCCACCCTGATATTCTTGCTGATCGAGGTGGGGTCGATATCCACGTGCACCACCTTCGCACCGGGCGCAAAGGCGTCGAGCCGGCCGGTGATGCGGTCGTCGAAGCGAGCGCCTACGGCGATGACAAGGTCGGAATCCATTATTGCGTAATTGGCGTATGCGGTGCCGTGCATGCCGAGCATCTTGAGCGACAGCTCGTGCGTTTCGGGGAAGGCGCCCAGGCCCATCAGCGTGGTGGTAACGGGAATGGAGCCTTTCACGGCGATCTCGAAAACCTGCTGCGCTGCATTGGAGTGTATCGCACCGCCGCCCACGTACAGCACCGGTCGCTTGCTGCTGTTGATGGCGTCGGCGGCAGCCTTGATCTGGCGGGGGTTGCCCTTGTAGTTGGGCCTGTAGCCGGGTATGTTGACCTCGGCGGGATATTCGCATTCGTGCTCGGCGGTCGAAACGTCCACCGGCAGATCGATCAGGACCGGCCCGGGCCGGCCGGTGCGGGCTATGTGGAACGCTTCCTTGATCGTCCGGGCGAGGTCGCAAACGTTTTTCACGAGGTAGTTGTGCTTCGTGATCGTGCGCGTGATGCCGGTGATGTCGGCTTCCTGGAAGGCGTCGTTGCCTATCAGCGGCGTTTTCACCTGGCCGGTGAAGGCGACCATCGGAACCGAGTCGAAATTGGCCGTTGCGATTGCGGTTACGAGGTTTGTTGCGCCGGGGCCGGAGGTCACGAGGCAGGCGCCCGTTTTGCCGCTGGCGCGCGCGTAGCCGTCGGCGGCGTGCCCGGCTCCCTGCTCGTGCCGCGTGAGGATGAGTTTTATGGGGGAGTCGTACAGCTTGTCGAAAAGCGGCAGAACCACTCCGCCGGGCAATCCGAACAGGTACTCAACACCTTCCTTGACCAGAGCATCAACGAAGATATCTGCGCCGGTTTTGCTCACTAAGCTTTCTCCACAGATGCAACTCGCTGCAAGTATTTACTGCTTCTTCTTGTTCGGCGAAAAAAACCGGGGGCGGGGCATGGGCCTCACGCCCCCCGAGTACTTATCTATGGGCCGCCGGTCAGACGATGCCCTCGCCGAATCTCCTGCTATGCTGGCCTGCCGCGCCCGTGTGCGACGGGTTGGCGTGCAGGTGCGCCTCCGAGCCGGCGTCGTCGTCGTTGAGATCGCCGTAGTGGTGATCGAACATGTAGCCGGGCGACTTGGAGTTCTCGAGTTCGGCTGCATATGCCGCCAGAACGATCCTCTGCAGCATGTCACGGACTGCAGAATTGAGTGGATGGGCGATATCCGCGTGAAGCGTTGCGCGTCCATTGGCATCGATCGGGGCGCGGTCTTCGCGCAGCCTTATGCCGCAATCGTTGCAGTAGCGGGACCTCAGATGGTTCTTGCCGCCGCAGCGCGGGCACTTGTCGGTCAGTTTCCTGCTCGGCATGGCCACGAATATGCCCTGTGGCCCGCGGATGATCTTGAGATCCTGGATGATCATGGCGTCGTCGATGATTATGCTGCAGAAGGCAGCAAGCTTATCGTTGCGATCGCCCATCAGCTTGATCTTGATGTCCGTGATGTTCACTGGTAGCCCTCCTTTGGCTGTTGTCCAAAGTGATCCCACACCTGAATTGAATGTCTTCAGATGACTTCTGCTCGTGTAACTCTGTTGCGGGCCCCTTCGGCCTCAACGCACGTCGTTCTTGCGGGGAGTGCGTTGCAGATCCGCCCCAGCAACTACTGTCGTCGGGGGATCGTTGCGGTAACAGGGCCGCGAGCCTAATTCGACGTGCTGCTGCACGCGAACGCACGCAAGCCTGAATCCGCCAGTCGGGCTGATCTTTTTTCGGCGACCTCCTTTCTTTCGCATAGTCCGAAAAATGCGGAACCGCTTCCAGTCATAGTTACTCCTTTAAGGCCGGCTTCGACCATTGCCTGCCTTATCCGCACAAGCTCGCTGCGCACCGCCGTTGCGGTTTTTTCGAGCCTGTTGAAAAAACAGGCGCCCAGTTGGCTCGGCTCGGTACGATCAAGTAGCCGGATTAGATCACGTATGGTATCATTCTCCGGCCGGTTTGTCAAGTCCAAACTCAGCGTTTCGTAGATGCTGCGGGTCGAAAGCTCGAACTCCGGCCAGACGATCACGAACCACTGCGGGCGGTGAGGCGGCAGCGGCTCGACGATCTCGCCCCTGCCGCGGCACACGGCGGCCCCGGCGGTGAAGAAGAACGGGACGTCGGAGCCGACTGCGGCGCCGATCCGGGCCAGCCGTTCGCTGCTGAGCCGCGCGTCCCACAGCAGGTTGAGGCCCGCGATGGCGCCGGCTGCGTCGCTGCTGCCGCCGGCAAGCCCGGCGCCGGCCGGTATCTGCTTGGACAGCCGCATCCTAACGCCCTCGGTGCGGCCCGTCGCGCGACGCATCTCGGCCGCCGCCCGGTGAACGATGTTCTCGGGGCCGGACGGTACGGCCGCGTCGTCGCATTCCACAAGTATGGCGCCCGGCGGCTCGCAAGGCTCGATCACGAGGCCGTCGTACAGCGAAACCGTCTGCATCACGGTCTCGATATCGTGGTAGCCGTCGGCCCGCTTGCCCGTCACCTCGAGGTACAGGTTGAGCTTCGCCGGGCAGCGTACGTTTATGGATGAGCCGTTGCGTGTTACGATCATTTGCCGATCCGGTTCAGTTGCCGCCTGCCGCCTTGTCGAAATGGTCGATAACGGCGCGGATGATGGCGTCTTGCGCCTGGCGCATCCGCCAGATGCCGGCCCGGCGGTTGTTCATCAGCATCGCGAATGCCAGCGTGTCCCCGGGGACGTCGATGTATCCTGACAGCGTTGCGACGCCGGCCACGGTGCCTGTCTTGCCCTTGACGCGGCCGCTGCAGGGCGGAGTGCTCAGCCGGCGCTCGAGCGTGCCGTCTGCGCCGGCGGTTGCCAGCGAGCGCCCGAAAACCGAAATCTCGGGCCGCCGGGCGATCCAGCACAGCAGGTCGGTGAGCACCGCCGCCGACAGCCGGCCGTCGTGCGATAGGCCGGAGCCGTCCGCGATGACGCATTCGCCGCCGTGTTCGCTGATATCGGCAAGGAAGCCGCGGACTGCTTCGGCGCCCGACTCGAACGTGCCGGTTCCCGCGTGTTCGCGGCCTATCGTCTTGAGGATCAGCTCGGCATACACGTTCTGGCTGCGCTTGTTGGCCACTTCCACTGCGGTCGCGAGGTCTGATTCGTAAACGGCGATCAGGCGGTCGCGCCCTTCGGCATCTGTCGGACCCGGCGCCACTATAGTCCTGCCAGTTATCGCTATGCCCGCCTCGGCAAGGGCGGCTTTCATTTCGGTGAGGAAGAACAGCGCCGGGTTCTCGACGGGGATCGAAGTGGTGGCGGTGTATCCGCCGGTCCAGAACTTGCCCCGCAGGATGAGCGGCGCCGAGCCGGCCCGGCCGAGGAAGCCGTACAGGTGCTCGGCCTTGTTCGCCGTGGTCGAGCAGCGGTTGTCGACGGTTGCGTATCCTCCGCCTGGCACTATCAGGAGCTTCGCCGGAGCGCCCGGCCCGGGGCCGGCGGCAACCGTAATGTCGACGCAATTGTCGTTGAGCGTGAGTGCGCTCACAGGTGCGCAGTACCATTTCTCGAGCTGGTTGCGCGGCCATGACGGATGGATGGTCTCGTCGTCGAACGCTGTGGCATCGCCGACCAGGTTGCCGTTTACGGTCCGGATGCCGTGGCGTGCGAGGTCGCGCGCCCACTGCCTGAACAGGAAGCAGGGGTTGGCGTCGTGGAAGCGGCCCGAGATATCGGGGTCGCCGCCGCCGACGACGATCAGGTCGCCGGTGAGCGTCCCGTCGGCGATCTCGCCGCGTGCATACAGGACCGTGCGGAAGCGGTAGTCGGCGCCCAGCAGATAGAACGCGGCCGCCGTCGTTGCAAGCTTCACGTTTGAAGCCGGAATAAAAAGCTTCTCGCCGCAGTTTTCAAAGAGCGTCTGCCCGGTCCGCACCGACACGATTCGCACGCCTGCGTCGTCGAGCGGGACCTGATTGGCAGTAATGATATTACGAAGCTGCGTTTGGGGGAGTTGAGCGTGGCCGGTGCCGGCAATGCAGAACGCCAGTGCGAATGCAAGCGCCGTGCAGCGTATCGGTACCGCCGACCAGCGGTGAAGCTCCCTTGTTGCAGCGCGTCCGAACATAGCTGTGCCTTCAGGTGCGCAGCGTTCTTGCGGTTTGCGCGGGGAATTGTTATGTATTCCCCTGCTGCACCTTGACGCCGGCTGCCTGATTTCCTGAAGTTAGTTGACTGCACTGTACTTTACCGCATCTGTGTCGAATTATCAAGCGTAAACCGTCTCCGTCGGCGCCTTGCGCGTCTCCTCGAGGCCGCCGTTTGGGGGGCGTTGGAGCTATGGGCCGGCGAAGCGTCGGATGTTGTCTTACCAGTTGATAGCGAAGGTGAATCGTCTGGCTGTGTGTAGCCTGGTTGGAGAACCCGGTGTAGCCGAGGTGGTTACAACTCGAAGAACCAAGGTGGTTGACCGGCAGTCATGGCAAGCCGAAGCGTGCCCGCCGCTGCCTGATCACGTTTATTTATCGACAGGCGAAGCACGAAAGTTTAGGGAATTCCAACAGGAAAGGGATTTTTTTGAAGTGTGAAGTGTGAGGTGTGAGGTGTGAGCCCGCCCGTACGCACGCCAATACAGGCGACGGCTCATCATTGATGGGCGTCCGTATGTGTATGTCCGTGTTTGTCTGTGTTCGTCCGTGCAGGCGGCCCGGAACCCGCCCAGAATCGTGTCCGTCCTCCAACAGGGGCAAAACCCGTCATAAATTACCTTGAAGAATGCCCCGCTTATGACTATATTAGAGTACTCGGATTTCACCGTGAAGCGGCGGCGATAAAAAAGGCGTCGAACCAGACCCCGGCAATGGAAACGCGGAGGCTCAACCGGCCATGCGCGACAGCCGCAGAACGAAAATCGTGGCAACCACCGGCCCGGCGATGTGGCAGCCGGGCGCGCTCGAGACGATCATCCGGGCGGGCGTGGATGTCGTCCGGCTCAATTTTTCGCATGCCGATTACGACCACTTCCGCGAGCTTGTGACGGAAATCCGGAGCATTGCCGCCGGGCTTGGCCGCCCCGTGGCGATACTCGGCGACCTCCAAGGCCCGAAAATTCGGACCGGGCGCCTCAAGGGCGGCGGACCGGTCATGCTCGAGGAAGGCGCCGAATGCGTGATAACAACGCAGCAGATCGAAGGCACCGCCGAACGCTTCAGCACCGGCTACTCCGACCTCGCAAGGGACGTGAAGCCGGGCGAGAAAATCCTGCTCTCCGACGGCACGCGCGAGCTTGAGGTGATCGATAAGACCGACACCGAGCTGCGCTGCAAGGTGATAGTCGGCGGGCTGCTGAACCAGCACCAGGGCATCAACCTGCCCGGCACCAGGATCAGCGCGCCGGCCATCACCGAGAAGGACGCCGCAGACCTCGAGTTCTGCCTGGAGCAGAAGGTGGATATGGTCGCGTTGTCTTTCGTAAGGAGCGCCGACGACATCATCGAGCTACGCCGCCGCATAGCAGGGCGCTGCCTCGATATGCCCATAATCGCGAAGATCGAGAAACCGCAGGCGCTCGAGCATATAGCGGCGATCATGGACGTCACCG
>Ga0307378_10006508_pt1 | contig 15964 bp, 14 predicted proteins | sample UN1MG_FD_202238 | JGI IMG/M metagenome (GOLD analysis project Ga0307378, IMG submission 202238) | Soil microbial communities from Risofladan, Vaasa, Finland - UN-1 | ecosystem: Environmental > Terrestrial > Soil > Coastal area > Acid sulfate soil | place: Finland: Risofladan, Vaasa | collected... | reverse complement strand
GGCCCATTTAAGCTTACGGCGAATACCTCCGGAAGGTTTCATCCTCGATAGGAGGGGTTACCTGGAAAATCCCCCTCTCCTCCATCCTCCCCCACAGAAGGGGGGAGGAAACGGACGGCCAATCCACATTTCCTCCTCCCCTGGTGGGAGGAGGTCGGGAGGAGGGGGATTTTCATAGTCTGCGGGTGGCCTGCAGGGCCATGAGAAGTTCATATGTTAAATTCAGAGTCTTTGAGAGTGCTTCCGCAATTTCGCGCTGCGGGCGGGCGGGGACGAGCACTACGCCACCCACTCCTCTCCAAAATAACGGGGAAATCAGCGCTGATCCCTGGCTTGCCAAGCCGCCGGAAAAAGTGTACATTCTAAAAAGCGAGGAGGAGACATGAACAGGCCTCATGCCGCTAAGTTTGCGTTGGTCGTCATCGCCCTTGCCGCCGCCCTCATTTCTGCCGCTGCGGTCCCGGCGGCCGGTCAGCCCAGAATCAAGTTCAAAGAGACGTCCTGGGATTTCGGTCGAGTGAAACAGGGAGAACCTCTTTCCCATGAGTTCGTCTTCAGTAACGAAGGGGATGCCACTCTGGTCATCCAGAAAGTCACCACCACCTGCGGTTGCACGGCGGCCCTGCTCTCCGCCGATAAGATCCCGCCGGGCAAAGAAGGCAAGATCGAGATCAAGTTCGATACCCGCGGCTACGGCGGTCAAGTCAGCAAACTTTTATATGTGGACTCCAACGACCCGAGCCAGGCCCGCCGGCAGCTCCAGGTCACGGCCGACATCGAGACCCCACCCGCCCCGAAGATCGAACTCGACCCCTACAATTATGATGCCGGCCTGGTGGTCGAGGGCGAGGGGATCCTGGCCAACCTCAAGGTCATAAACAAGGGAGAGTTGGAGCTCAAAGTGGAGTTCAATCACCGAAATGCGACCTATGCCGGCGGGGGCAAGCCCCTTTCCTTGCCGCTCAAGATCGCCGCCGGGAAGGAGGTCATGGTCGAGGTCCGGATCCCCACCCAGGACAGGACAGGTGTCGTCCGGGAATACCTCCTGATCAAATCCAACGACCCGATGCGGACGACCCTGTCTTTGTATATATCCGGCTACATCATCTCTAAAGAGAAGCTGCGGGAGCTTTTCGACCGCTACAAAGATATCCTTCGCTGAGACGGTGGGCGTGATCCTGATTGGAAATACATTGGCGTTCCTGGGCCGGGTTCTCCACGTCGGCCTGAATATCTATCTTTGGATCATCATCCTTCGGGCGATCTTCTCCTGGATTTATGTGCCCTCGCTTTATCAGGTCGTCCGGATCCTCTACAGCTTGACCGAACCCGTGCTCCGGCCGGTGCGCCGGTTTGTTCCTCCGGCCAGGTTTGGCGGCCTGGACGTCAGCCCGATCATCGTCTTCATCCTCATCGTCTTCGTCGACAGCGTCCTGGTCGATTCTCTGGCTCGTTATGCCCATCGGCTGCTCCGCGGGACCGACGTCAGTTTCTGAAAAGCGGGCGGGTTTTTCTCATGAAGAAGGCGAGCGGGTTTCGGAAAAAACTCCTGACCGTACGCGTCCACCCGGGTTCCCGGCTGACCAGGGTCGAGAAGCTGGCGGAAGATGAATACAGAGTCCACGTTCTCTCACCGCCGGAAAAGGGCCGGGCCAACAGGGATGTCGCGGCCGCCCTGGCGGACTACTTCGGGCTGCCGGCCGGTCGTGTCCGGATCGTCCGGGGCGAGAGGTCCCGGGTCAAGTTTGTCGCGCTCGAAGCGGACGAATAACCATGGTTTTCGAGAGAAAGACGGGCCTGTCGGAACATATTGCGGAAGTAGCGATCAATGAGCGCCTATAATCTGGTCAGTCTCCTTGGGATTTTTGTCATCGCCGGTTTCGCCTGGCTGCTCTCGGCCAACCGGAAGGTGGTCAACTGGCGGGTCGTCGGCTGGGGGATCGGTCTGCAGTTCCTGTTCGCCTTGTTTATTTTCGTCGTCCCCATCGGCACGAAATTCTTCCTCTTCGTCAACCGGGTCGTGATTAAGCTCCTTGACAGCGCCACCGCCGGGACGCGCTTTGTCTTCGGCCGGCTGGCCCTGCCTCCCGGGGCGATAAACGAAGCGGGCGAGACGTCCCTGGGGTCGATCCTGGCCTTCCAGGGACTCCCGACGATCATCTTTTTCGCCGCCCTGATCGGTGCCCTTTATCATCTGGGAGTCATGCCTTTTTTTGTCCGGCTCTTCGCCCGGGTGTTCACGCGGCTGATGAGAGTCAGCGGCGCCGAGTCGCTCTGTGTTTCGAGCGAGATCTTCGTCGGCGTCGAGTCGTCACTCGTCATCCGGCCGCACCTGGCCGGGATGACCCGCTCGGAGCTGACCACCATCCTGACCGCCGGCATGTCCACGATCGCCTCGACCGTGCTGGCCGTCTATGTCTTCTTGCTGCAGAGCGAGATCCCGGCCATCGCCGGGCACCTGGTCTCGGCCTCCTTTCTGGCCGCCCCCGCAACGCTGGTCATTTCCAAACTGCTGATGCCGGAAACGGGAAAGCCGGAGACTTTAGGTGTCGACATCAAGCCCCACTACGAAAGAGAGGAGAACCTCATCCTGGCCGTCATCAACGGCGCCAAGAGCGGGCTGCAGCTCCTGGGCGGCATCATCACCCTGCTTTTGGCCTTCCTCGGCCTTCTCGCCCTGCTCGACCTCGTCCTGGGCTGGTTTGGGGGGTATTTGAACCAGTGGCTCGGCTGGCACCTGGATTGGTCCTTCAAGACGTTCCTGGGTTATATTTTCTATCCTTTCACCCTGGTCATCGGCGTTCCTCCCGGCGATGCCCTGGCCATCGCCAAGGTGGTCGGCGAGCGGACGGTCGCCACCGAAGTCGCCTCTTTTCAACACCTGTCCCAACTTTTAACACAGGGAGCTCTTCAGTCTCCCCGTTCCGCCTTGATCGGCTCTTATGCCGTCTGCGGGTTCGCCCACGTCGCCTCCCTGGCCATCTTCATCGGCGGTATCGGGGCCCTCGCCCCGAGCCGATACAAAGACCTCTCCCGCCTCGGCTTCAGGGCGCTGCTGGCGGCCACTCTGGTCGGGCTGATGACGGCCGCCGTCGCCGGCACTTTTTTCACCGGCAGCTCCATCCTGCTGGGGAAATGAGCCCAACCCAAAATTGCCGTTAGGAAAACCCTATCCCTGTCATCGCGAGCACCCATTGGGTGCGTGGCGATCTCATCGAAAGAAACTGAGATTGCTTCGCTTCGCTCGCAAAGACAATTTTCTATCGGCAATTCTGGGCCCAACCGCCTGATTGTATTATTCGGGAAGAACGGTTATATTGATAAATCCGCAGGGATATTGACCCGCGAGGATTCCCGGGAGAAAGGAGCGACGACATGAAGGGCTTCATTAAAAATATCCTTTGGCCGACGGATTTCTCCGGCGAAGGTCAGGAGGCGCTTCTCTATGCCGGCCTCTTTGCCAAGACCTTCTCCGCCCGGATCACCGCGCTGCACGTCGTCCCCGACCTGTCGCCGGCGTTCTATGCCGACAACCCGATCGTCGAGATGGAACTTTCCCGCCGCATGACGACGATGAACAAGACAGCCCAAGCTCAACTCCTGGCCATCGCCAAGAGAAGAAGGATCGCCCTCAAGAAGGTCATCGTGTCCGAAGGCTCGGCCGCCAAGAAGATCGTCGAGACGGCCGAGAGCGAAAAGGCCGACCTCATCGTCATGGGCAAGAAGGGGCAGTCCAGGCTCGAAAAGATCCTAATCGGCAGCGCGGCCAGCCATGTCCTGCGGCATTCGCCGGTCCCTGTGCTGGTGACAAAGAAACGGAAGCCGCCCCGGCGGATCAAGACCATTCTCGTGCCGACGGACTTCGTCAAGGAAGAGGATGCCGAGCGGGAATTCGCCTGGAAGCTGGCCGGAGGGTTCGGCGCTTCTCTGACTTTTCTCTATGTCCTTGAGCTCTTCGGGCATGAATTCCGGATGGTCGATCAGATGTTCCGGTCCGCCCTGGACAAGTTCCAGAGAAGGTCGCATCGGGGAGGCCGAGGGATCTCCGTCTCGAAGGACGTGATCCACGCGCCCCACGCGGCCGCAGGGATCGATCGGTATTCCCGGGAGCATCGCTTCGACCTCATCGTCATGGCCACCTGCGCCCGCGGCCTGGGCCGGTTCTTCCTGGGAAGCACCACCGAAAAGGTCATATCCCAGACCGAACTGCCGGTCTTTGTCCTCCCGCCGAAATATTGCACTTAAGGGGTCGGCTCGAAGAACCGGCCGCTGTGGTTCACCGGTTTCGATCCCTCTCTGCTCTGGCGACGATTCCGGATCGTGTCCCTAAATTTCGCTGGCCAGAAATTCAGAAAGTGTTAGACGGTCAGGGGCTCAAGGGTCAAGCGAAAAACGCAGGACTAATACAAACGCAATAATTCCCGTGTCATTGCGGGGAACGCAAATTGAGATTCCTCACTCTGTTCGGAACAGACTCCGCAATCCGACGCAGTCGCCGCGATGACAATGTAAACATATTTAATACGTTTGTATTAGCCTGAATTATTCATGAAATGGTGAAGAAAAAATGATCCTCTCCCTGGACGGGAGAGGGTCGGGGTGAGGGTGATTATAAAAAGATGCCCCCTCCCCTTCCTTTAATCTCCCCCCAACTCGGGGGGAGAGAAGAGGAGGGTAGCTTGTCGACCTCCCGCCAGGGGAGGGGAATACTTTTCCGATGATTGATGAATGATTCAGGTTAGATGGGAAAAGAAAAGAAGGCTGAGAAACCGCAGGCGGGTGGGAACGTCATGAACTAGGGAGGACCGGCGACAGCGGAGATTTTAAGCGATGCGCTTCGGCCGGAAACAAAAAGCTTTGTCAGGGAATGAAACCGATCGCCGGACTCTCTGGGTTGCCCTGAACCTGGTCCTTTCGGATAGCCTGCGGTCCGCCCAGAAAGTGGTCGCTCATTATCCGGCACTGGAGGAGGTTTTCCAGGCGTCCGCGCAGGAGCTGCAATCCCTCGGGGTGGAAGAGGAGAAAGCGCGAGACCTGGCTTCGTCCTCGCTTTTTGACCGGGCCTCTGAGACCCTTTCCTGGCTCGATAAGAAAGGACATTTTCTGCTGACGATCGACGATTCGGAGTATCCGGACGCCTTGAAAGAGATCTTCGACCCTCCTTTTGTCCTCTACGGCGCGGGCCGGCCGGAAATCCTCCGGGAGCCGTCCATCGCCGTCGTCGGCGCCCGCCGGCCGACTCCCTATGGAAGGGCCGTGGCGGAAAAGTTGGCCAGGGATTTGGCCGCAAACGGCCTGGTCGTAGTCAGCGGCCTGGCCCGGGGCATCGATTCCATCGCCCACTGGGGTGCCCTCGAGTCAGGGAGGACCGTGGCCGTCCTGGGCGGCGGTCTGGACGATGTCTATCCCCCGGAAAACAAAGGGCTTTATCGCAAGATCGCGGAGCGCGGGGCCGTCATCACGGAATTCCCCCCCCGGATGCCGCCCCTGGGATTTCACTTCCCCCTCCGGAACAGGATCATCAGCGGGCTCTCCCTGGCCACGCTGGTCGTCGAAGCCACCCGCCAGAGCGGTTCCCTCATCACCGCCCGCCTGGCCCTGGAGCAAAACCGGGACGTCATGGCCGTCCCGGGAAACCTGACCTCCGACCTCAGCCGGGGGGCGAACTGGCTGATAAAATCCGGCGCCAAGCTTGTCGAAGCATGGGAAGATGTGGTAGAAGAATTGCCGTCGCCTTTGCGGGAGAGGCTTCTCGCCCCAAAGGCCGAGGAGAAACGTGAAGTGCCCGCAATGAGCCCGGAGGAAAGAAAGGTCTTCGACCGCCTCAGTGCCGATGCCCTGACCCACATCGATGAGTTGGTCGAGGCGGCCGACGCCTCTGTCTCCGAGATGCTCGGCCTCCTGCTCAGCCTGGAGCTCAAGGGTCTGGTCCGCCAGGTCCCGGGAAAGCACTTTCAGAGGAGTCTCTAGATGCAGAAATCTCTCGTCATCGTCGAATCGCCCGCCAAGGCGCACACCATCAACCGCTATCTGGGGCCGGGCTATCTCGTCAAGGCGTCGATGGGGCACGTCCGGGACTTGCCCAAGAGCAGGTTGGGCGTCGATATCCAGCACGATTTCGCGCCCGATTATGTCGTCATCCCCGGCCGCAAGAAGACGGTGGCCGAGCTGCAGACAGCGGCTAAAGAGGCAGCCGCCGTCATTCTGGCCGCCGATCCCGACCGCGAAGGCGAGGCCATCTGCTGGCACCTGAACGCGCTGCTTAAAGACAGCAACCCGAATATCCGGCGGGTGCTTCTCCAGGAAATCACCCAAAAGGCCGTCGAGGAGGCCTTCGAACATCTGGGGGAGATCGACCAGGATAAGATCGAAGCGCAGCAGACCCGCCGCATCCTCGACCGCCTCGTCGGCTACCTGATCAGCCCGCTGCTCTGGCGGAAGATCGGCAAGGGTTTGAGCGCCGGCCGGGTTCAGTCCATCGCCCTGCGGCTTATCTGCGAGCGGGAAAAGGAGATTCGGAATTTTGTCTCCGAAGAATACTGGACCATCAACGCCCGGCTCGAAGCCTCCGAGCCGCCGCCGTTCAAGGCCGGCCTCATCAAGATCGACGGCAAGAAGGCCAAGGTGGGTGACGGTGCCGGCGCCCAGGCGGCCGTCGAAGAATTGAATCGGACTCCATTCCTCCTCGAGGAGGTCAAAATCCAGGAGAAAAAACGGCACCCCGGTCCTCCCTATATCACCAGCACCCTCCAGCAGGACGGCTTCCGCCTCCTCGGGTACCCCGTCAAAAAGACGATGGCCGTCGCCCAGAGGCTCTACGAAGGTCTCCCCATCGGCGACCGCGACCTGACCGGCCTGATCACCTACATGCGCACGGACTCCGTCCGCATTTCCGAGAGCGCCCTGGGCTGGGCGAGAGAATATATCGAGACGGCCTATTCCAAGGACTACGTGCCCGCCCACTCCCGGGTCTTCAAGAACAAGAAAAAAGCCCAGGATGCCCACGAGGCCATCCGGCCGACTTCGCCCGACCTCCCTCCCGCCGTGGTCAAGCCCTTCTTGAAAAAGGACGAATATGACCTCTACACGCTCGTCTGGAACCGCTTCATCGCCTCGCAGATGAGTCCGGCGGTCGTCGAGGAGACGGAATTCACGATCTCGGCCGGACGATTCCAGTTCAAGGCCAAGGGTGAGGTCGTCCGGTTCGAAGGTTATTATGCGCTCTATCCGAGCCTCAAGAAAGAGACCGAGCTCCTGCCGAAAGCCAAGAAGGGCGAGACGCTCCATGTCCTGGGGATCGAATCCAAGCAGAACTTCACCCAGCCGCCGTCCCGCTACACCGAGGGGAGCCTGGTCAAGGAGCTCGAGGCCAAGGGGATCGGACGGCCGAGCACCTACGCACCGATTATCACCACTCTCCAGGACCGCACTTACGTGATCAAGGAAAAAGGCAAGTTCGTCCCCACCGATCTGGGGATATTCGTCACCGATTTCCTGGTGACATATTTCACCGACCTGATGGAGGTCAAGTTCACCGCCAGGATGGAGGAGGCGCTCGACAGGATCGGCGAAGGCGAGAAGGACTGGCTGGAATCCCTGCGGGAGTATTACACCCTCCTCAACCAAGACCTGACCAAGGCGGGAGAGAGCGAAAGCGTCAGGGGCAAAGGCATCCCCATCCAGGAGGATTGCCCGCGCTGCGGCAAAACTCTGGTCATCCGGGACGGCCGGTTCGGCCGTTTCAAGGCTTGCTCGGGCTTTCCCGCGTGCACCTACAAGGAAAGTCTGGTGAAAAAAGAGAGCAAGCTCCTGGATGAGCACTGCCCCGAGTGCGGCTCTCAGCTCGTCCAGAAGAAGGGCCGTTACGGCTATTTCGTCGCCTGTTCGAATTACCCCAAGTGCAAGTATATCAAGACGACGAAAGCGGAGAAAAAGGAGACCGGGATCGGCTGTCCACTCGGCTGCGGCGGCATGATCCTGGAGCGTAAGACCAAGCGGGGCAAGGTGTTCTACGGCTGCAGCCGTTTCCCCAAATGCCGATTCGCCACCTGGGATGAGCCTTTGAACCGGCCCTGTCCGCAGTGCGGGAAACCGATCCTGCTCCGGAAGACGCGGAAAAGCGGGACCACGGTTTACTGCCGGGATGAGAAATGCGGGTTCAAGGAGAAAGCCGAGGGCGATGCGAAGCCGGCCGCGAGCGGAAAGGATGAGACGAGAACTTAGCGAATTCCTCGATTACCTGCGCTACGAGCGCAACGCTTCGGTGCACACCATCTCCAGCTACCGGGGGGACCTCTCGCAGTTCATCGACTACATCGGGGAGCGGGGGAGCTCGTTCCGGAAGGTCGACAACGTTCAGATCCGCGGGTTCCTGGCCCAACTCCACGAGCGCCGGCTCAAGAAGAGCTCGACGGCGCGCAAGCTGGCCGCCGTCCGCTCCTTTTTTCAGTTCGGGGTGAGGAAGAAATGGATCGCCGAGAACCCGGCCAAGGTGGTGGCCACTCCCCGGCAGGAAAAGCGCGTCCCCTCGTTCCTCTCCGAGGAGGAGATGGTCCACCTGTTGGATGTTCCATCCTCCAAGAAACCTATCGACCTGCGGGACAAGGCTATACTGGAGCTCCTCTATGCGTCCGGGATCCGGGTCAGCGAGCTTGTCGGTATCAACCTGGAGGATGCGAACTTGGGGGAGCGTTTGGTCCGCGTCCGGGGGAAGGGAAAGAAAGAGCGGCTCATCCCTTTCGGCCGGATGGCCGTCGAGCGCTTGGCGGCCTACCTCAAGGTCAGGCCCGGGCTTGTCCAGGACAGGGTGGGGGAGAAGGCTATGTTCCTGAACTACCGGGGCCGGCGCATCACACCCCGGTCGGTGGAAAGGATGGTCGACAAATACATCCGACGGACGGCCGTAAAAAGAAAGATCAGTCCCCACTCGCTCCGCCATTCCTTTGCCTCGCATTTGCTGAGTCGCGGGGCCGACCTGCGGGTGATTCAGGAACTCCTCGGCCACGAGAGCCTGGCCACAACCCAGAAGTACACCCACCTCAACCTGGGCCAGCTGATCGACGTCTACCGCAAGAGCCACCCCCGCTCTTAGCGAATTGTCCCTCACAGAACGCCGCTGAAAGGCGAAACCTTCCAGCTAATACAAACGCAATAATTCCCGCTAACGCCGGCGCTCAGCCACCGGGGCAGCCGGGCGGCTGCACCGCGTTGTCGCCTTCAATGTTGCTGTCGGTGTTAATCTGAACGTGCCCGTGTCTATCCTCGTAACTCCTACCTCAATAACGGTAGATCGCAGCTATCCCCGTCTCCGTCGGCATCTGCTCGGTGGGGACGATTACGACTTGTCCGCCCATCTTTAGGGCCAACGTCCCTAGGTCGTCGAGCACATCATCAACGTCCGGGTGTGCCAAGTCGCCAAATTCGATGGCGCCGGTCACAGCGTCGATCCGGCCGGGAACCCTTCGGTCGGCTTCGATGAGCAGAGTCGCGACCCGCCCGGCCACGACCGCCTTGGTGACGTGCGCCAAATCTTCGTGACCGAGATCCTTGGACCTTGCTCTGCCGAACTCCTCGACCAGCGCGGCCAGCCGTGCCAGATAGTGAGGCTCGACGACCTGCCAGGCGCGCTGGCGGAGTTCGTCGCTGGGCAGGGCATCCGGGTGGATATCGATGCCTTCGTCCATCAGGAACGGATTGTGGCTGACTTGGTGGAACAGCTGACGATGCTCCGGCAACGTCGCCAAGATCAGCGGAAGGGACGATGGCTGCGAGTGGTGCTCCAAAATCCCACGGTCGACGGCGCGGAAGAAGCGTTCCGCGTCGATGTCCACCTCGGACTCTTTCCCGCCGTGGCCATGGTGCATGGGCGAGTGCGATCCACCGACGCCGCCGTATGAGGCGACAGCCTGGTGTGGCTCGGTCAATTCTTCTCCCAGCGCCTCGGTAATCGTCCGCGGGACACCTGGGGCCGGTTCGATCTCGTCCAAGGCTTCACGGTTGCCCTCGAAGAGCTTGATCTCCTGCCGGCTCAGGCCGAGGACTTGGTAGCGGCCGGCCGACTGAAGTATGCGCATCAGGGGTTTGGTGTGGAAGCTATCGGCCACGATAACCAACTCGGCGACCGACCGCTGGAGTCTGTAAACTCGGAACATGCCCCTTGCACCCAGCACGGCCAGTCCGTCTAGGGTGTGATTCCAGAAGTCGCGCTCGTCAGCCAATGCCAGGAACGGGTCCAAGAGCGGCTGGATCTCAGGCGTCGCATATTTCTGCAGTAGCGACTCCCTGAGTGCTTTCACGAGGTTCCGGAAGCGGATCGGATCCTGCTGGTTTTCCGGATAGTGCCGATGAGTCGGTTGGTAGAGCGAGAGGCAGGGAGGCTCACAAGCGTCCCAGAGCCCCGCTGCGTAGTCGTTATTGAGTGAGTCCACCATTTTCTCTTCTCTCCTGTGTAACGCGCTTAGTCTGACCGGCGCGCTTGACAGCAATCCGCCTAACTATGGGCATCACCGGGCGGAAAAGGCGGGTGCAACCCAATCTCTTCAGCGCCGGCGTTGTGACACTCTCCTACGTCAAACACCGTCCTCGCGCGACCTCGGCGGCCTGAAGAGGGGGCACCATACGGCCAACGGGCGGTATGATTATACCGGCGGCCCGGCCAATGGAATTTTTCGCCGCCGCCCGATTTTCCGGGTCAGCGGTTTTCCTCGACGAGGAATGCGATTTTTACGTTCGAGCGGTACTCCGCGATAACCCCGTTTTCAATCCGAGCTGTCTGCCCCACCACCTCCAATCCCGAGATTCCCTTGATTGTCTCCTGAGCTTCTTTGGCCGCGTTGTTGGCGGCATCCTCCCAGCTTTGTTTTGAGGTGCCGATCAATTCGATCACTTTAATGGTATTCATATCCTCCTCCTGTTTTATAAAATACGTATTCCTGTACTATCCCATCCAAGGATCGTGAGGAAGCTTAGATCACGACTCAAAATATGTCAAGGGCGGCTTGAGAGAGCAGGGGTGGGTCGGTGAAGCCGGTCGCGGGATGCGTTACCTCGCCGCCCGGGAATCCACCGTTTAGGCCGATTTTCATGATGCTGTAAATTAGACTTGACTTTTTTCTATGATTATAGAAAATAGTCACATGACCATCAAGCCAATCATCGGCAGATGGGCTTTATCTGAAAGGTTCCTGCATGGCCGGATGTCGTTTATCTGCGGACCCCGCCAGATCGGCAAGACAACCCTCATCCAGAGTCATCTTCGAAATGCCCGTCAGGAGGCGAATTACTTCAACTGGGACAGCCTCTCCGTAAGGCGGGAATTCGCCCGGAACCCGCATTTCTTCATCGAGAATCTCCGCCTGTTGTCGGGTGGGAAGCGCCCAGCTCCATGGAACAAGCGGCCGTGGGTCGCCTTTGATGAAATCCACAAGTACCCCCGGTGGAAGGACCTGCTCAAAGGATATTATGACGAATGGAAGGGCGATATCCGGTTTGTTGTTACCGGAAGCGCCCGGCTCGATTTCTTCCGGCGTTCCGGGGACAGCCTGGTCGGGCGCTACTTCCTCTTCCGGATGAACCCTCTTCATCCTCGCGATCTGAACCCTGCCGCTTTCAATCCGGAAATGGCCTGGCATCCCCGGCGTGGAATTCCTGAATTCGATCCGGTCGGCTCTTCGTTCAGCGCCGGCGCTCGGGTCCTCCTGGAAATCTGCGGTTACCCGGAACCCCTGTCCGTCGGCACTCGGGAATTCTATCGACGCTGGAAAGATAACCACATCTCCCTGATCACCGGAGAAGACCTCCGGGACCTTACAAAGATCGCCAGCATTCAGAAGCTCCAGACGTTGCTTTTCCTGCTTCCTGAGAGAGTTGGTTCCCCGCTGAGCCTCAACAGCCTTAAAGACACCCTGCAATGCGCGCATGCGACCGTCCAGAGTTGGCTCGAGGCGCTGGAAAAAGTGTTTCTCTTATTTTCGCTATCCCCGTTCGCGGGAAAATTAAAGCGATCGGTTACGAAAGAGAAAAAATACTATTTTTGGGACTGGGGCGTTCATGATGAGCCGGGAAAGAGGTTTGAGAACTTCCTTGCGGTCCAACTCCAGCGGGCTGTGTCTGCCTGGAACGAATGGGGAAAAGGGGACTACCGGCTCATGTTTGTCCGGACCAAAGACGGTCGCGAACTGGATTTTGTCGTCGTCGACCAGAACAGGCCGCTTCTCCTCGTCGAGTGCAAATGGGGCGAGAAGAGCCTTTCGCCGTCAGTTGTTTATTTTAAAGAGAGGCTCAGCGTGCCGCTGGCAATTCAGGTCAGTGGAACGCCAGGGGTCCTAAGGCAATACCAGCGGGGAGTTTTTATATCCGGCTACGATCGGTTCCTATCCTTACTGCCTTAGTGCCCCGTTTCATAAATGCTATCACGTATTTTTGAGGCGAAACGGGGCACTTCCACAGGGGCTAACGCCCCTATGGCGCTCCAGAATGCTCCTCCTCGTCGCCTTCTTCCGCTGTAACCCCGTCAGGGGGGCTTACCCCCCCGACACCTCCCCAAGTGCGCCCTCCGGAGATATTGAATACGTTACAGAATTTACGAAAGGGCGCACTTAGCCATCGCTTTTTAACATCTGTGCTTTTTCTGCGATCTATCATCCGCGGCATCAGCTGCAAGTTTTCTCATGTTGGATTGCCAGTTGTAGTCGAGGGGCCCGCCGGTCTGGTCCCGCTCAGCGTTGGGCTTTTTCCGAGGCCAATTTTTTCAATTCCTCCCCCGCGAGAGGTCTATTTCGAGCTCCCCGACGGCGGCAGGAAGTTCTCCATCACCCAGATCGACGGAGACTTACTCGTAAAGCCAAGCGAGGTGAACGCCAGCTGAACTCCGTCGGGATGAACGCTCAGATTCATGATGTTGGCCATCGCCAGGCCGAGTTCCTGAGGCTCTCCCCCATCCTCTGAGATCCGCCACAAGGAGAACCGCGGATCGTCTATCGCGGACGGCGCTCTCAAGAAAAGGATGTGCTTGCCGTCGGCCGTCCACTCAAGGGGAGTAAAGGTGCTCCGGCCGTCCTCGAATGTCAGGAGGTCGCGTGGCTCGCCTCCTTTTGCAGGGATCAAACGCAGGGTCCTCTTCTTGTCCAGATTGATGACGGCGAGCCGCTCGCCATCAGGAGAGAGGGTGACAATTAACCGGGCATTCCCGGCCTTGCTGGCGTAGAGTTCCTTCTCTTCGCCAGTCGTGAGGTCCCGCCTCAGGATTCGAAAGTGCTGCTTGGGGGCCTCTCCAAAGCGTCGCTCATAAATGAGAGTCTTGCCGTCGACAGAGACATTGTGGGAGTGGATCCGCTGGGAGCCTTCGTCTCGTACGATCGGGGTCATCGTCCCGGTTTGTGTGTCAGTCCGGTATATCCCCATCCCCTGATCGTCCCAGGCTGCAAGATAAAGGGACCGGCCATCGGGTGACCAGCGAATTCCGGCAAGCCGTCTGAATTGGGTGGTGAAGACCTGCTCCTGGCCGGACTCCAGCGAGCGAATACAGACAATGTTCGGCCTCAGGGCGGCTTGGAACGTGCGACTTTTCGTCGAAACATACGCCAGAGACTTGCCGTCGGGAGAGTACTCCGGCCAGGAATTCGCGCCCTCAAAACGTTTGATGGCCTTTTCGGGCGGCCCAAGAATCTTGCCGCTTTGCGGGTCCATTTTAGCGACATAGACATCAAGCTTCGACTGCCCTTGAGCGTAGTAGAAGGAGCCGCTCCGCGTGAATCCCAGGGGGACGATCTCGTCGACGCCACCCTTGACGAACTCGGGAACACCTTGAGCCTCCCCGCCGGAGACCCGAAGGAGCCACATATCCAGAGCTCCGCTCCGGTCACTGGCAAAGAGGATCCCTTCGCAGTTGGGGGGCCAGCCGAGGAGGAAATCCTGAGCCGGATGTTTGACCAAGGGGACTTCATGTCCGCCGTCGACGGAGATCAGGAAGATATCGTGCTCTGCCGTGTTTTCTTCCTGCGGTTGATCGAAGGCAATGTACTGGCCGTCATTTGAATAGCGCATTGTCTGGGGAAAACGCCCGGGCCGTTTGAAGGTCTTGATCACCTTGGTCGTCCCATCCGCTACGGATACCAGCACGATCTGACGCTTGCCATCCTTCTTCTCGAGGAATATGAGGACCTGCCGATTGTCTGGCGACCAATCATATGTTTGCAGCCACTCATCGTTCCCGTTGTCGAAGAGGGTCCGGGGATGCCCCCCTTCCAGTGCGATGACCCGCAGGTCCATACTTCTGCCGTCATACCAATCGTAAGCGATCTGCTTGCCGTCGGGAGACCATCTGGAGAACATGGCAAACTCTTCAGATTTATCCCAGGGGCCTTTGTCTGTAAGCCGGCGGTTCGTCCCGGCTTCGAGATCTCGGATGGCGAGGTCGCCGGTCTCCCAGTCCGTAAAGGAGATAAACCTGCCGTCGGGAGAGGGCGCTCCCTCGATATTGCCGATGTCAGGAAGAGTCCAGATTTTCCGCGTCGCCAGCTCCGGTTCTTTGCCGGCGACCGGGGGCTTGCGCAGTGCGGCGAGCCGCGTGCGAGCTTGCGCCGCCGCCTCGTTTTGATCTGCGTAGTCGCGCACCAGCCGCTCGTAGGCATTGCGGGCTCCTTCCTTGCCCAGCTTCTCGTAGCAACGGCCCATCTGGAGCAGGGCTCTTGCCGCCAACGGCCTGTTGTCAGGATAGTCCGCCAGGATCTTCTTGTAGGTCTCGATGGCTGCCTCAAAATTCCCTTCCACTTCTTCCTGATGGAGCGCGGCGCCGAGAAGGACCTCCGCGGACTGGGATTTCTGCGCCGCGTGATCCGCCGGCGATAAAGCGATGAGCAGCCCCAGAGCGACCGCCATAAGAAAAATGGATTTTTTCATCTTGCACCTCCCGAGTTCGATGACATCATAAGGAAAGTGCATCATCTTTGCTCCAAGCTCCGGTCAAGGCTTATACAAGATTCGGTCAAGACCCCGGCGCCCACTTGGCCTCCTTTAGCCGTCGAACCTGTAACCGATGCCCCGGACGCCCATCAGGAATCGCGGTTTTTGAGGATTCTCTTCCAACTTGTTGCGGAGATGATTGACATGGGTATATACGACCCTATCCGTCAGGACGGCGTCGCGGCCCCAGGCCTTCTGCAGCAACTCGTCGATCGTCAGGACCTGCCCGCGGTGTTCCAGGAAGACCTGGAGGAGCTTGAATTCGGTGGCGGTCAGGTCGATCTTTTCTCCCCGTCGTGAGACCACGCACCGGCCGATGTCGACGGTGATATCGGCGAAATGATAGATTTTGCCGGGCTCGGGGGTGTCTTGGGAACGGCGCAGCACGGCCTTTATTCGGGCGAGGACCTCGCGCCGGCTGAACGGTTTCGTGATGTAGTCGTCGGCGCCGATCTCCAGGCCGACGACCTTGTCCACTTCCTGCCCTTTGGCCGTGAGCATGATGACCGGAGTGCGGTCGCCCTTTGAACGGGCTTGGCGGCAGACATCAAGACCATCCATTCCGGGCAGCATCAGGTCGAGGAGGACGAGATCGAACTTACCCTCGAGGATACGGCGCAGCGCCACCGTGCCGTCGTCGGCGACCTCGATGATGAATCCCTCGAGCTCCAGGTCGTCCCGAAGCCCCGTCGCGATCGTCGGCTCGTCCTCTACGATCAGGATACGTTCTTTCATCTCATCCTCCTTTTTTGACCGGTGCGGTCGGAAGCCGGATCGTGAAGGTGCTGCCCTCGCCGACCCGGCTCCGGCATTCGACAGTGCCGTCGTGAGCCGCGACTATGTGCTGGACAAGGCTCAGCCCGAGCCCAGCCCCTTTGACCCGCTTCGAAATATCGCCTTCAGCCCGGTAGAAACGGTCGAAAATGTGCTTCTGGTCTTGCTCGGAAATCCCGACTCCCCGGTCGCGAACGGCGATTCTGATCGCGCCGGCCGCGGCCTCGGC
>Ga0307378_10006507_pt1 | contig 15964 bp, 14 predicted proteins | sample UN1MG_FD_202238 | JGI IMG/M metagenome (GOLD analysis project Ga0307378, IMG submission 202238) | Soil microbial communities from Risofladan, Vaasa, Finland - UN-1 | ecosystem: Environmental > Terrestrial > Soil > Coastal area > Acid sulfate soil | place: Finland: Risofladan, Vaasa | collected... | reverse complement strand
GTAGCCAACAGGACCGGCGCACCCGCTGTGGTGTACCATGAAGACCCGGCCGCAGCACAGATAGACACCTGGACACAGTGGCCTATCGACATTAAGAAGTTCTCAGATCAGGGCATAAACCTGAGCGACGTTGACAAGCTCTATATCGGTTTCGGTAACAGGAGTAATCCTCAGGCCGGTGGTAAGGGTATGGTTTACATTGACGATATTGGGCTGTACTCTGAGATAAAGCCTCCGGAGCAGCTATGGTTTGAGGCGGAATCCGCGGACATCATTGGAGCGAGCTGGCGGAATTACGATGACCCGAACGCCTCGGGCGGCAAACACATTGGCTCCGAGGACGGCGACGGCAGCGATGGTACCTATGCACCGGGGGCAGAATGGCTCGCGGGGTATAATTTTAATGCTGCTGGCGGAGTTTACAAGGTCGTGCTTCGCGGTCAGGAGGCCGGCGCCGACTCCTTCTGGGTCCGGATAGTCGGTGCTGTTTCTCAAAACTTTGAAAATCCAGACCAGCCCGGCACCGGCTGGGTGAAGTTTAATGGTATGGATGCCCCAGCCGGCTGGGCCTGGGATGAGGTTCACAGCGACGATGCCTCGGGCGACCCGGTTGTGAACTGGACGTTGGCGTCCGGGCAGTACACGCTTGAAATTGGTAAGCGTGAAGATGGTACGTACCTTGACGCCATCCTGGTTACGAGCTATCTGGATATTGACCAGGCGACATTGCCGGATGCGATTCCACCGGCAACAGGGCCGTAAGAATATTTTAACTTAAAGGCCTTGCTTTTTTTGAAGTTGATATAAGGACTTGCAACAGTTCGGGGTCTATGCCGAGTGATTCGGCATAGGCCCCTCTTAATTAGAGCCTGCCTATTCAGGAGGGAAATTGCCGCTGGGTGGGCAGCAGTCGATACTCAGTAATCGTACGGTTTTTTGCCCTGTCTTAATCTGCTGTTATTTTGCATTTGGCGCAGAGTGCTGGTTAAGACTTCTGCAAGTTTGCTATCACCCAAACTCTTTGCCTGCTCAGCGGTTATGGCTTTACCATAGCAGACTAAAATTGAGCCGGGCGAAAACAGTCTCTTATGTCTCGGCCAGCATTCAAAACCGCCGTCAATTACTACCGGCACGACCGTTGCACCGCCTCGTCTGCACAGAAGGCCAAAGCCCGGCTTAAACGGTGTGATTTTACCATCGTTCGAGCGAGTTCCTTCCGGAAAAAGACACACCCCTCCGCCATCTTTAAGTATGCTGATGACCTTCCTCATCGCAGACAAATCCGCTTCGCCCTGCTTTACCGGCATAGTACCAACCGAAGAAATAAGCCTGCCAAAAAACCAATTGGTAAAAAGCGAGTCGCGCGCAAGAAAACCGAATCTTCTCTTCAAAGGCCCCACGCAAAATATCGGGTCAAGATAGCTCTGATGGTTACTAATCAGGACAACAGCGCCTTTATCAGGGACATTGTCTCGGCCGTAAGTACGCACCTGAAAAAACAAAATGCAAAAAACTCTGCAAATCCAGCGTGCAAGCCAGAACCATCTTGCTTTCAGTTCTCCTTTAAGCATTTTTCTTTCATATAAACCAGAAGCTTTTCCACAACCTCTTCTATACTCAGATTTGTAGTGTCAACGACAATGGCGTCTTCGGCCGGCTTCAATGGGCCGAACGCCCTTTTCTGGTCGCTTTTGTCTCTTTCTTCTATTGCCTTTTGTATTTGCTCAAGACTTTCACAGCCGCTTTTAATTCGCAGCTCAGCTTGCCTTCTTCTTGCCCTTTCAGCCAAATCGGCTGTCAGATAAAATTTTATATCAGCATCTTCGAACGCCAACGTGCCCTGGTCTCTTCCTTCGGTAACTATTTTTTTCTGGCTCTCTGCGAATTGTCTCTGCATTTGTACTAATTTATCCCGCACTTTCGGTGCAGAGGCAATAAATCGAGCATTAGCAGTTACCTGTGGGTTGCGTATTTGCTCGGTAATATCGGTACCGTCGATGCACACAGTCATTTTGTCGTCTTTAACTGAGAATTGAAATTCGTGTGTTTTCGTAACGCTTAGCAGTTTTTTTTCATCGTTCAGATCGACACCGTCCTGCATCGCAGCCAGGGTGACCGCTCGATACATTGCACCGGTATCCAGAAAGCTCACTCCCAGCTTTCTGGCCAACAGGCGGGCCGCGGTACTCTTACCGCTGGCCGCAGGACCATCAATAGTAATAACCAAATCCGCCATCTAAAATTTAGTAAATGGTAATTGGTGAGCGGTGACTGTTTAACTCCTTACTATTTATCCAATCACTATTTAACCACCTTGACTACAACCATGCTGGTATCATCGGTTTGCCTGGCAAGTCCGACAAACCGCCTTCTGTAACCGAGAATATCCTTTATCATCTGCTCTGCTGATTCTGCCGTAAATTTCTTGGCAGTTTCCAGCAGTTTTTCTCTTCCCCACAGTTCGTAATCGAAGTTGACCGCGTCAGTTAGTCCGTCAGTGTAAAACAGCAGAGAATCATCTTCTTTTAACTTGACGGTTTCAATCTCATATTCGGCTTTTGCATCGACGCCGAGTACGAGCCCGCCCTTTTCCAGGTCAAAAATCTGCCCGTTTCTTATTAATATTGTCGGTTCATGCCCGCAATTGCAGTATGTGAGCGTCTTGGCCGCAACGTCGATTATCGCGTAGAACAACGTCACAAATTCACCATCTCGGCACTCATCACATGCCATGCGGTTGAAGTTATTGATGAAAGTCCGTGTACGATTGACGAGCTTTACGTGGTCATCTGTTTTCTCGGCGAAGTAATCCTCTCCTTCCTGGCATGTAGAGAAATCCATACAACCTTCTGCGTATGCCCTTGCAGCTCCGCGGAACCAACTCATCATGATTGCCGCTGGTATACCTTTGCCCATAACGTCGGCAATCGTTATGACAATACGAGTTTCGCTTACCTGTCGAAAATCGTAAGAATCCCCACCGACATCAAAGCACGGGATATATGTTGCCGCAATGTCCAGGCCGCGCATTGCAGGTGCTTTCTCCGGAATCATCCTCCGCTGGACCAGGCCTGCCAGTCTCATCTGCTCGACAATGTGCTTTCCCTCAATGGCCCTGGCGTAGAGCTTAGCATTAGTAATCGCTATGGCGCACTGCGAAGCGACCGCCCTGGCAAGATTAATATTATCTTTATTAAATCGCTCGGGTTTCGGACTGTAAAGCCTGAGAACGCCAATCGCCTGGCCTTTGAACTGCATCGCAACGGTGAGCTGGCTCACAAGGCCTTCTTTGATTGTTGCCTCTTTGTATTTGACCCTGTCGTCGACGCGCATATCATCCAGCACGACCGCTTCGCCTGCAAAGGCTGCTTTGATTACAATGTCGTTTTTTGAAACAACACCTTTGTTGCGGTATTCCTCGCTGAGTCCGTAGGTGCTTCGCATTTTCAAATCGCCGGCCTCTTCATCCAGCAGCCGAATCGAGCAAGCTTTTACTCCAACAATCTTCACTGCCGCTTCGGCCAGTTTATCCAGTACTTCCTGAAGCGAAAATTCCCCCGCCACCAGCGTAGTGAGCTGATAAATTTGCTCATCTCTTTCAATTTGTCTCTTTGTCTTTACTGTCATAATCAATCACTAATTTAAACAGACCAGATTATACTCTACTTACAGCTTCTGGTGAAATCTAATTTATTCTATTGCTGTTGGTTGGCGGAATTGTTCACTTGTATGAGCAGGATATATCGATTAACATATCGTAACGGTAATTTATTGACCGATAATCAAGAATAAATAGAAAATCAAGAATGGTTGCGAAACACGTCATTTTTATCGGCCGGGTTCAGGGCGTCGGCTTTCGCTTCACCGCCCAAAGGATGGCCGGTCGTCATCAGTTGACCGGCTTCGTTCGCAACATGATGGACGGCACCGTTGAGATGCTCGCCCAGGGTTTGGCTGATGATATAGATGACTGCATACGGGATATTGAGAATTATTTTTCCGGCTATATAAAAGAGACCAAAATCCGGGAAATCCCCCCCGATCCGCAAAACGAGGGTTTCAAAATCACCTTTTAATTTACTCTCTTTGCCAAGAGTCTCAGGCATCGCAACACGCATCACACAAAACGAGATACATATATTATTCGGCCAGATGTCGGATAATGCCGTGTTTGCGAGGCACGACGAGGTCTGCTTTTCGGGTCGGCTGATCTTCTTCGACTGCGTAATTGACGTCCATAATCTCGATGAACTCTGCTGTATACTCCTTTAGCACGCCGCAGTATTCGAATATCTTATCGGCCTTAATCATCTCAAGCACAACCTTGTGGCCGATGTATCTTTCCAGCAAAGGCTCGAAGGAAGTCCCCGCCGAGGTCATCAGTTCCTGTTTCATCTGGGAGACATACTTATCTTGAGAGGTCAGCACCTTGCCCGCAGGTATGGCTTTCTTGGCCTGGCTGATCAGCAGATTGACAATCTCCACTACCGAGTCCCTTACAGTTCGAAAAACGTTCAGTATTCTCCTTTTGAGTCTGCGCCACGGCCCGGGATGATATGTCCTTTTCAACTCTTTTTCTCTTTCTTTCTGATTGAGTTCGCATAGCTCATCGTGGAAACGAATCACAGCTCCAATATTAGGATACTCATACTTATACAGGATGTAGCTTGTCTCATCGTGTCCTTCTTTGTCTTTGTACTTCTGAGGATAAACAAATTCCAGCCCGGTATTTTCCACCCTCAGTTTACCCCAGATTGTCTTGCCGGACGTCTGTTCGAGTGTCACCATGTTCCGCTCGAAATCCCTAAGGCACTTGTCCCTGCTCCTTTTCCTGACAAAAGCACCGATACCGGCGGCTAAGATAATAAATATTATTGTTATAGCTGTCGCACTATCACCAAACATAGTATCGATTTGCTCTTAAGTTTTTTTAAGCGATTTTGTTAAATCTGAGCCAGTATTACAGTGTAATTTTTGCCGTAAAATTCGGCGCATTTCGGGCAGGTCGTATAGAAAAAGTACATCTTCCGAATCTCTTTGGCCTTCGATTTTACATAGGCCTTCATTTCCTGCGCCCACTTGCCGGCGTTTTTATACGGCCCTTCAAAGACCTTGGTCAAAAAAGTCCCTGATATTCTGGCCATCTTTGCGCCCGGAACATCCCTGGCTACCGCAATGTATATATCGGCTCCCCAAAGAGATTTCTCGTCCGAAAGCATAACAGGCATCGGCACAAGAGCATCGGCCCCCTTGATCATTTCCATGTTTTTTACCATTACCTTCCCAAAGTTCAGCGGGATATGAAAGAAACTTCTGATATGGTCTTTGACGAATAATTTGTCCTGAAAAGTTATTTCTTTTTCATCCCACGGCTCAGGATTAAATTTTGGGCAGCAACCCGTCTCTGATTGTTCATAAAGCTTTTCCAAAACTATCACCTTACCTTTCCCAAGAACTAAGGTTTTGTAAAAAGCAGATTACACAAAAACCTTCTATTACAAACCTGCGAGATATCACACATCTGGACTCTATATTCTTATTTGGCTTGAACGTCAAATTTAATCTTCAAAAAACGTGGCCGATATATCCGGGTATCGGCCGCCATCTGCCAAAAATCGGTCGAATTGCAGACATACGTGATTATCAGCTCGTCCTCGCTCGAAATCTCAGGATGCGCCTTTGCTGCGTAGCAGAAATACGTCTCGTGCCACTCGACCTCCGGACATTCATAAATTTTGTAAGCACTACTCCATGGCCCAACCGGTGTCGGTGAAAACCTCATCATTATATTTTTCGACATCCCATTTTCCGTATAGACAGCCACATACTGTTTAATCGAAGGCTGATAACAAACTGAATATTCTGTCGCTGTGCCGTAGAAAAGTTCAGAGATACCTTTCATACAGGATAGCCAGTTGCCAACGCTCAAAAAACGCCATTGCTCAAAGTCGGTCATCCCATTATATGGCACCCGAGCGACTATCATGCTCCGACCGCTCATCCCTTTGCTCCAGTCCTCGCTGCCGCCGTAGATATAGATAAAATCACCATTCCTCATAAGGGCCGAGCCAAAAAACAAATTACCGTTCTTCGAATATCGCCCGTAAGGGATTTTGTACTGCTTAATCCGCCATTTAAGCGGAGAATCGTGCGGATTTTCCACTTCGGCCAGAGATGATCCGATGTGCTTGAATCCAAAGACGCCTTTTTCGCCGGTCTTGATTGTCTGCATAAGGAAAAGGTACAACTTCTCGTCGGCGACGATGCCGTCAAATATCCAGAACCATCCCGTTCCATCGTCGGGCTTGATAAAGGCGGTCGGCTTTTGGTCTTTTGTTGTGCGCCAGAAAAATTCGACAGAAGCCGTTTCGGGGTCTTTGCCGCGCTGAAGCCCAATCGAGTTGTTCACCATTGTTGCACCTGTGTGTTTTCCATCGACGACATCGCCGATCCACGTATCGTTGAAGAGCCAGAGCGTCACGCTGTTGCTCAACGCCACCGAGTAAACTGCATCTGCACCCGTCCAGTCCTTTTCACGACAAAACAGTGCATCATATTGCAGTAACGGCTCAATTGAATACTTCCGCAGTGAACCGGATGCACAACCAAAAAGCAAAGGGACAAACAAAACCAATCTTGCTATCAAATCTCTAATAACCATACTCTCTGACACCTCTATCGACATTTCAACCAACATCCTATCCTTTGCGAAGCACCTGACATTCATTCTACTACGACCGCGGTGCCTTTGGCAGAAGCCATTAGAAGCGATTTGTTTTTGGAACCGATGTTGTCGTAGTCAAGAGCGAAGCCGACAATGGCGTTTGCGCCCAGTCTTCTCGCTTCTTCTCTCGCTTCGGCGATAACATCATCCTGCATTGCTTTCATAACATCCTGGTACGACTCCGACCGTCCACCGAAGATGTCGCGAAATGATGTGAAGAAGTCGCGGATGATATTGACCGCTCGAACGTTCCGCACAATCACTATCCCTTTGTATTCCCTGATTTTAATCCCATCTAAAATCGGCGTCGTGAAGATTTGAATATCGTTCATTGGACTTCATTCTCCTTTCATAATTCCCCGATTCGTCTGATATACACCGCCAATTCGCTGCCGATACTGCTGGGTTTGTCCCACATTTGGTCGCCGCCGGTGACGTTTACTTCTTCCTGCGTAACCTCTTTTGAAGTAACGCAGTCATACCAGCTAATTTTATATATCCCCGCCCTGGTGTTTTTCAAGCCAATTTTACCCTGCAATTGCGGCGCGTAGGCGATGTAACTTTTTCCCGGCCGGGCCAGCACGTATTGCGTTCCTGCAAATCTCAGCTCATCATGCGGTGACATCTCATTAAAATTAGTGGACTCAAAAAAGCGCACCAGCCGGCCGCAGTCTTCAAGATCAATTTTTTCCGTCGTGGCGATATCCATTCCCAGAATCATCACGTATGCACCGCCCATCACGCACGCCCAGCACTTCTTCCGTGATTCGGCGCCGGTTCCCCAATCGGCTGCTTCCGACAGATTTAGGCTGTATCTGCCTTTCGCGTCCTTCCATGCCTTCACGACGCCGGTATGCAGCTCTTCAGCAGTCTTGAGGTTGTATTGAATCGCAAACTGGTCGATGTTCGGCTCATCGGCGAACTCTGAGAAATCCAGCCCGTTAAGCTTGTGCACGGCTATCGCATGGTCATAATCATCAGCAGCACGAATTTCTGCGGCAATATTTTTCACTCGTTTGGTGCTGAAAGCCTCCTGGTACTCCTCCGCGATGCACCATATCAGATTTCCATGATGTTCGAATCGGTTGACGAGCGTATGGATGAAATCCTTTTCTTCTTTGCCCACCTTGTTGCCCGTATTCCATACCCGAGCGTTGTCATCATACAGGAACAGATATATGACTATGTCGCTCTGATCCATTTCCGTAAACCACGTTTCCCACTGGTCTACCACAGCCGGATTGATGCCTTTCCCAGGTTCATGACTGACAAATGGATTATGTGTTTTATCCCCGTCACCGCCGTGCGAGCGTACCGCCATCAGGTAGATGCAGTTGGCCCCGGTGCCCTTCATTTTCTCGATTAACTGCATCTGGTCGCCGTCGCGGGTTCCATCCGGTTTTAACCTGCCGCGATAAAGGAAATCCTCCGGGTCGCCCGGCCCGCACATAAATAAAGGCCTGCCGTCGCTGCGTTTGAGCCACTTCGGATGCTCAGGATCAACAATAATCCGGCTGTTGTGAGGCCCTGATTGTGTGACAGAATCTTTGAGCAGTTTCAGGGTGTGGTTTTCCATCCTGCTGCCCTGAATTTTTGTGTCGTTCCAGCTTATAATAAAATCCTGGCTTGGCAGAACAACCATAGCGCGCAGCCCGCCATGTCCGAAGCAGCCGTAAGTGTCTACCGGTACATCCGGCCAATGCCGGGCGCCATCCTGATCGACGCCATTTGTCCACCAGAGCCAGCTATAGCTGCCGGCGTGGTCACACTGGTTGTCCGGAATTTTCTTCGAGCCCATGGAACGCTGGCCAGGGATCATCTCGGCAGCTACGTTACCCGCGCGCCGAATTGAGTTCGGCACGGGATTGGTGACCGCCATCGTCGCGTATTCACGGCTGAGAAGCTGCTCGTCTTTCCATTTGCCTTTTCGCAGATACAGCAGGCCGAAACGCGCAAAATCACGCGGCGAAATCGCCAGACGACCGGGCCTGTCTTTGGCGCCAAAGGCCATGAACGTCGGATTATCCTGACATTGAAGCTGGTTGGTAAGCATAGGATGCAGAACTTCAGCATCTACGGTTTCGAAGCCGGCGCCATAGACCTTTTGAAACAGCGTGTCCCAGAACAGTGACATTTGCCAGTCGTTATAAGCGAAGGCTGTCCCGGGAGCTTCGCTAAGGCCATAGCAGGAAATCTGGTTCGCAAGGTGCCGCCAACGAATGTCACGGTCTTTATAGCCAAGGTCCTTGTTAATTTGGTTCAGCCGAGGTTCCCATTTGTTAACGTGTTCGTCAAAGCTGAGAATCTTGCTGTCCTCCACTGCCTTAAACAGAAAGTGTGCATAAAGAGGCTTCGCCGCCGAGGCAACGTCTTTTCGCATACCGGCATCGCCCCAGGTATATACCATATATCCGTGCCGCACCACACAGCCGAATCCACCGGTGTAATCGCTCAGTTCCTTGAGCTTCTTTGCATCCAGCCCGACTTGCTCAGGTCTTTTCGTTGCCCATTGTTTCCCCGGATAAACCGGCGCTGTTTGGCTTGCTCGTGCTTCACCAACTGAAATAAGCGCACTGATCAAAAGCCCCGTCGACAGTATCTTTGTCAGTTTCATTTTCGTCCCCCCTTCTCACTAATCGTCCAGATTGTCTTTGACCAACGATGCCTCTAATTTCTTGTGGTCACTGGCTGTATCGACCAGTACATTATCTGCGAACAGGACATGTTTGCTCGCCTGGCCTTCGACGGTCAATGCCTTCGGGCCGACGCCCGAAAACAGATTCCCCGCTACGGCGATACCGGAAGTGCCATTGAGGACCATTCCCGCTGCCGACCGGTCGTTTGCTGTTCGCTTTATCTTGTCGTCGCCGATGTAGCTATTGGAAAAGTTGTTGCCGGTAACGGTGATGCGCCCGCTGTTTGGCCCGATGCTCAAGGCGTCCTTACCCATAATGGTAAAGGCGTTGGCGCTGACGGTGCAGCCGTGCGCATCGCGCAGTGCGATTCCGCCGGTCGCATCGTGTGCAATCACATTGGCACTAAGCGCGATGCCGTAGCAATCCCTGTCGAGCACAATGGCCGTGCCTTTGCACTCCTCTATCATATTGCCAGAGACGACTGATCCATAGGTATTCTCGATTACGACACCGTCACCGAGATGGTCATCGAGGCAATTGCCTGTCATGCAGAGGTTGAAGCCATCGATGAATCTGACGGCGTCGAGGTTCTCCTCGAACTGGTTCGCCGAGACGACAACATCGTGGCAGCCGATTACGTTCAGCCCGGTCTTTTTGTTGTACGTCATCAGTGAGTTGCAGATACGCGGGTCCTCATAGCAAAAGTACAGCCGGATACCGTCGCCGCCATGATAGCTGACAGTCACGCCGTCGATAAAGACTTCGTTTATCCGCCGTGCCTCGATACCGTGCCCGCTTTTTTCGTTTCCGGTGATGCGGAAGTTCGCCAGTCGAATCCGCCACAATTCAGACTTTCGATTGTCACCGCCGCCGGGGTGCTGAAGGATAAGCGCAGTTTTGCCGGCGGTATTGACGTTCTTGATATGCGTAGCCGTTCCCGCTCCTTCGATCAGAACGTCGGACTTGCTTACCTTTAAAGGCTCGCTAATCTCGAACGTTCCCGGCGGCAATCGCACAAGCCCGCCCTCATCAGGCAGCGCATCAATCGCCGCCTGAATCGTAGGATACAGCCCGGCATCGATAACCGCCCGCGCCCCCGGCAGCCGCATACCGGCCAAATCATCCCCGCAGACCTGGCCCCCCGCGATGCAAAAAACGCTTACAGTTACCACAAAAGCAATTGTCGTTGCAAAAATTCGGCGTGTCCGTTTCATTTTATCTCTCCTGATTTTAATACAGCCGCAAAAAAACAAAGCGGCGGTATTGCTTCCATAAGCAATCCGCCGCTGTAGAGGATATCTTTTGCATTATCAAGCCCACAAGGCTGTGCTATCAGACAAAATTGGCTATCGATTTTTTTGCCGCCTTGACCACGTTTTCGGCAGTAATGCCGTAGTTTTGGAAGCAGACTTTGCCGGGAGCAGAGGCACCAAACGACGACATTCCGATGAATAAGCCTTTTTCGCCGAGATATTTGTGCCAGCCCAGTTCGACCCCGGCCTCGATACCGACCCTGGACTTGACGTCGGGCGGAATGACAGAGTCTTTATATTTCTGACTTTGCTTTTCAAACAGTTCCCAGCATGGCATACTGACTACCTGGGCTGCGATTCCTTCTTTTGCCAAAGCTTCGGCGGCACCCAAAGCAACCGATACTTCCGAGCCGGTTGCCAAAAGCAGAACATCCGGCTTATCGGCGGCGACCAGAACATAGGCGCCCTTACTCAGATTTGTTGCCGAGGCGTATTTGTCCTGGTCCAGAACAGGACATCCCTGCCGGGTCAGCAGCAGAGTTACCGGCCCGTCACGATGCTCCAGCGCATATTTCCATGCCTGGGCTGTTTCGTTCGCGTCGGCCGGCCGGATGACGAGCAGATTCGGAATCGCCCGCAGGGCGGGGAAATGCTCGACCGGCTGATGGGTCGGGCCGTCCTCACCGATGCCGATGCTGTCGTGAGTAAACACAAATATAGTCGGATATTTCGACATTGCCGCCACGCGAATCGCGCCACGCATATAGTCGGAGAAGACCAAAAACGTCCCGCCGTACGCCCGGGCCAGGCCGCTTACGGAAATCCCGTTCATTATCGCTCCCATAGCGTGCTCTCTGATTCCATAGCGCAGGTACCTGCCATCTCGAGCATTTTTCTGGAAGTCCTTTGTGTCGGACCAGCGGGTATTGTTCGAGGGCGTCAAATCCGCTGAGCCGCCCAGGACCAATGGCAGGTTCGGCATCAGCGCATCCAGAACTTTCCCTGAGGCCTTGCGAGTTGCGATAGAGCTTCCCGGCTCGAACTTCGGCAAAATATCATCAAGGTCCACAGGCAGCCTGCCGGCCGCGGCGACCGCGAACTGACTGGCTAAATCCGGATATTTCCTGGCATAGTCGTCAAAGAGTTTATTCCAGGTCGACTCAGCCTCATCGCCTTTATCTCCAACTTTTCGCATATGCGTCTCGACTTCGTCCGGGATGTAAAAACTTTTATCGGGGTCCCAGCCGAATCGTTCCTTTATCAGCCTGATTTCATCGTCACCCAAAGGCGCGCCGTGCGCCCCGGCGGTATCCTGTTTGTTCGGACTGCCGAATGCGATATGTGAACGGAATTTTATTATCGTCGGCCGCTGCTTTTCTGACTGGGCATTTTTCAAAGCCTTCTCGAATGCAGCCATATCGTTGCCGTCGCCCCCGACCTCCTGGACGTTCCAGCCGTAGGCTTCGAAACGTTTGGCCCTGTCTTCGGTAAACGACAAATCCGTGCTGCCGTCGATACTGATATGATTATCGTCGTAAACTACGATCAGGTTATCAAGGCCCAGGTGTCCTGCCAGGGAGCTGGCCTCCGAGGCGACGCCCTCCTGCAGATCGCCGTCGCTGGCGATGACGTAAATGTTGTAATCGATAATGGGAAGTCCGTCGCGGTTAAAATGATTCGCCAGGTATTTCTGTGCGATTGCCATCCCGACGGCGTTGGAAATGCCCTGGCCCAGCGGCCCGGTAGTTACTTCGATGCCTCGGTCCGGCTCGTATTCCGGGTGTCCCGGCGTCTTGCTGCCCCACTGACGGAAGTTTTTCAGGTCGTCCAGGGTTATGTCGTAACCGGTCAAATGCAACAGCGAGTAAAGCAGCATGCTGCCGTGGCCCGCCGAAAGAACGAAACGGTCACGATTGTGCCATCTCGGATTAGATGGATTTTGCTTTATATATTTTGTCCAGAGCACGTAAGCCGCCGAGGCCATTCCCATCGGCATACCCGGATGGCCCGCATTGGCCTTCTGCACACCTTCCATCGATAAAAAACGAATCGTTTCTATACAACGCTCATCAAGTTCCGACAAACCCGGATTTTTCACAGTTACACTCATCACAAAATTCCTGTAATCAAAGTTTAAATTACATTTTAAGCCACATAATACCGACGATAAAGTAACGGCTATCCCTTTTTTTCGCAAGTCTTTTGTTGCTATGGCAATCGACGGCCTGCATTAAAGTGCCGCCGGCCAGAGTTTGACTTTCTCGGAAAAAACCGCGAAAATCGGTAATTTCCTGAACTTATCAACTTACTGCGCATCTGTATAGGTTGAGAATAGCGCATGAAAAAGGCCGCCGAATTAATAGAACAGTTATTGCTGCTTCGCTGTCAAATTGGCGATATGGACGCTTTTGCGGAACTTATCGGGCGCTACGATAGACCTCTGCGTTACTTCATCAATCGGTTGTTGGACAACAGCGAGCTGACGGAAGATATTTTTCAGGACACCTGGCTGACGGTTATCAGGCGAATACACGGCCTCAGGGAAATCGACGCCTTTCCGGCGTGGTTGTACCGTATAGCGCGCAATAAGGTTTACCAGCAGCTCAGGAAAAAAAGGAACGTGTCGAGGCTGGATGAAAACATCGCCGTTGTTGATCACGCCGAAGAAGATGATTTCTCCGTCGAAGATGCGGCGAAAGTTCACAAGTGTCTGAAAGAATTGCCGCCCGAATATCGGGTGGTCCTGATGCTGCGGTTCCTGGAGCAAATGTCGTATGAGCAGATTTCACAAGTACTGAATTGCAAGCTTGGCACCGTTCGATCACGACTCTATTATGCAAAACTTGCGCTCAAAAAAGAATTGGAGAAATAAAAAATGGAAAAAGCAAAAGATATAAAAGAAGAGCTTCTCAAACAAATGGATGGCTATTCTGTCAAAACGACGGATGTAATCGCGACTTCCGCGCGGAAAATCATCGAGGAACACAAGACTCGAGTTAGACGGCGGAAGTGGATTGCAGTGATAAGCTGGCTGATTACGCTTGTATACGCTGTGGTCCTACATAATGTGAAGATCTACGTGTTGGAGCACAGCATCGAGGACGTTCTTACCAGAAACGAATTTTGGCTCATTCGTTACTCAGATATGACAACGATAGTAATGATAATAATCTCTATTCTTCTTACGTACCTGGTATACACCAAGTCCAAGACATTGACGATGCTGCAGATTTGCGCCCGGTTGGCCGGCATCGAAGAACACCTGAAGAAAATGTCTCAGGATAAATGAACAATTTCTGAAGCTTGACAGTTCATATTTTACCTATTAGACTCCCAAACGTGTTTTGGTGTAGCACTTTACAACCTTCAACGATACGAAGATATTTTTGAAAAAAGGGTAACCTGTAAAAAATAGCAAACTAATAGGAGGCAGAACAAATGGATCAAAAAGGTAATCTAATCAGTCGGCGTAACTTCCTGAGGCTGACGGCAGCCGGTGCTGCGACACTATCGATGCCGCTTCTTCCCTCCCTGGCGAGGTCTGCAAGAGGCAAACCCAATGTACTTTTTATGGCAATTGACGATTTGAACGATTGGATCGGCTGTCTGGGCGGCCATCCGGATGTCAAGACCCCGAACCTCGACAGCCTCGCGCAAAGAGGAGTGCTTTTTACTAACGCTCATTGCTCTGCGCCGGCCTGTAATCCTTCGAGGGCCAGTCTGATGACGGGAATCCTGCCGTCGACATCGGGTGTCTATATGAATCCCAATCCCTGGCGAAAGTCCGCCGTCCTCGCTGACGCCGTCACGATACCACAGCACTTTATGGCGCACGGCTATAGCGCCGTCGGCGGCGGCAAGATTTACCACGGGTCCTTCCCCGACCCACCTTCGTGGCAGGATTATTTCCCGTCGCAGCAGAAGAACAAACCCGATGATCCGTTGCCGCCGAACCGGCCGATCAACGGTATCCCGAACACTTCCCATTTCGATTGGGGTCCCGTGGACGTGCCGGACGAGCAGATGGGTGACAGGCAAGTGGCCGCCTGGGCGACGGAGCAGTTGCAGAAAAGACATGACAGACCGTTCTTCATCGGCTGCGGTTTTTTCCGGCCGCACCTGCCCTGGTATGTGCCCACCAAATACTTCGATATGTATCCGCCCGATCAGGTCACCCTGCCGAACGTAAATGAAAACGACCTCGACGATGTCCCGGAGTTAGGCAAAAAGATGGCCAAACCCGATGGTGACCACAGAAAGGTGATCGAGCATAATCAGTGGCGAAAGGCCGTCCAGGGCTACCTCGCATCCATTAGCTTTGTGGATACCTGCGTGGGGCGGGTAATCGAGGCACTGGATAAAAGCGCTTACGCGAATAACACCATGATTATACTCTGGAGCGACCACGGCTGGCACCTCGGCGAAAAACTTCATTGGCGTAAATTCTCGCTCTGGGAAGAGGCGACGCACAACGTCCTGATGGCGGTCGTACCCGGCGTCACCAGGCCCGGCGGACGCTGCTCCCGGCCTGTCACTATGCTGGATATTTACCCGACGCTTATCGAGCTGTGCGACCTGGCTCCAAAAGATGAGATTCAGGGCAGAAGTCTCGTGCCTTTATTGAAGAATCCCGAAGCCGAATGGGACCGTCCGGCCCTGACGACATACGGCCGAAACAATCATTCGCTGCGCACGGAACGCTTCAGATATATCCGTTACAGCGACGGGACCGAAGAACTCTATGACCATGATAAAGATGCTCTGGAGTGGGACAATCTCGCCAACGATCCCGAGTACACCGACGTCAAGCAGCAGCTTGCCAAGTGGCTGCCAAGACAGAACGTCCCGGAGATACAAAAATCCAAAAAGTAGCGCTTCTCCGGGGAGCTCTTTTTATACTATTTGCTTTTATTGGGTGTATGCATAGCCTCGGCAGCATCAATGCGCCCATGCCGGGTATCGGGCGTCGATTCATTCTTTGGCCCCGTGCTTGCGCAGCACTTCGATAGCGGCCGTGTTTCTCCTTGGCGTGGCTAACTCCAGCGGCGTCTGCCCTAGCGAAGTCTTGGCATTGACATCGGCACCTTTAGCTATAAGCAGCTCAATAATCTCAGGGCGGTCATGATAAGCTGCCCAATGCATGGGCTGATAGTCCCATTTATCCTTTGCTTTTATATCGGCGCCGTTGGCAATTAAGACCTCTGCAACGTTTTTATTACCAAACCTGGCAGCGTAATGTAAGGCCGTAAACTGATAATTATCATCTCTCTCATCAACCTTGGCGCCTTCTGCCAAAAGCATTCCGGCAAGATCTTGGTATCCAAGTATGGCCGTATAATGCAAACCTCTTA
>Ga0307378_10006506_pt1 | contig 15965 bp, 8 predicted proteins | sample UN1MG_FD_202238 | JGI IMG/M metagenome (GOLD analysis project Ga0307378, IMG submission 202238) | Soil microbial communities from Risofladan, Vaasa, Finland - UN-1 | ecosystem: Environmental > Terrestrial > Soil > Coastal area > Acid sulfate soil | place: Finland: Risofladan, Vaasa | collected... | reverse complement strand
GGGGGGGGCTTGGGGGGGGGCAGTGTAGCGACGAGGACGCCGCCCGGCGCGACGGGGCGGTTTCCCGTTCTCACCTTCTCAGTTTCCAGGTTCGCCGGGCGTTTACCTGCGGGCGCAACGGAACATGGGCCGGGACGGGCGCGCGGCATAACGGGCACTATCGCAAGTGGACTGCAGACAGGGCGGCGAAATAGCCCGGAACGTGCCGCAAGGAGAGGCAGGTCTCGCCCAGGCGCGGCGGGAATGAATTGCGGCCGACCTGGAGGACGGCCGGGGCCGTCCATACGGTTCTGGCCTCGTTGCGCGCTACTCGCGACATCTGTGCAGGTCCTGTGCGGGTAGCGCCACTCAGGCCATGGCGCGGCGCCTCCGCCACTATGCTACACCTCGGGCGGACCCTTGCGACCGGAACCGACAGTCAGGCCCCCCAGTTGCCGCTGCCACTCGCCGTTCTCCTGAGCGCGCCTGGCTCGGTTGTCGTTCTACATGTTGAAGAAAGGTTCTGCTGACCCAACGGTTCACCCCGACTGGCGTGGTCCAGGTTGGACATGCGGGGACTGCTGTCCAGCCGCTGGCAGAACGGGGATCACCCAGCCGTGTACCGCCAGCACAAATCCCCGGATGAACGACAGTCCTTGGTCCCGGCGCGCGTAGGCGGGTTACTCAAAGGTGACCCACCAGAGAAGCACTTCGACAGGGCGAGGGCATCGAGGCATCATCCCAATGCCTCTCTCAGGTTGAAGTACAACAACGGGTACTGATCAGTTCATACTTGACAACGATCCGGGCCTTGGCTCGAGCGCGTTGGGTAGATGGCACGCGCAGCGAGGTCTGGGCGGCGGGTCGATGCGTCGGCGATCCGGTGGAAGTGCGATCGCCCGTACCAACAGCGGTTTCGCATTTCTCAGGACAACGGCTGTGCTGCGCCTACCTGAAGGAGGACTATCGTGCAACGGCAAATCGCATGCAGCGGCGGCAAACGGGTATCGATTACGGCGGGGATCTGCTCTGTCCTTATGGTGTTCGCTACTCAACCGGCTGCCGCCCAGCTGGACTGCTACGCCGAATCTGTGGGCAGCAACGGCGACTGCAACACGGATGGATTCGAGTCACACTGCTGGTACGATCCGCACCAGTTCGCGCCCGAGGACCCACAGGTGGCGTTTGCCTACAACAACTTCCACCTTCACATGAGTCTGGCGGAAGGGTTCGGACCTGGCGACTACCCGCCGCGCAAGCTGGACCCCCGGCTGAGTTCACTCCCCTTGGTCTCTAACGAGGTCCGTCATTTGAACGGCCCAACGCCCCATCGCGAGCGGCCCACGCACCGGGATGTCATTGATCTGATCACCGGCGCTCCGTTGCTTCAGGCGACCGACTTTGAGCTGCCTTTCGGGGGAGCGGTGTTCCGACACATCCGAACCTACTCACAGAACATTGCGTTTCACATGTTCCGCGAGGTGGGCCACGAGAACGGCCCGAACGAAAAGCCGATGACAACTCGCTGGGACTGGAATGGCCTGTTCTGGTCAATGGGAGAGAGCCCGATCTTCCTGATCGACGCCCAGTACGATTTCACGAAGGAGTACGAAACCGAGCCCACCCCGATAGACAAGCGATGCTACTTCCTGCCCGACGCCCACCATGCGATTCCCTTCATCTACGACGAAGTGCAGGAGCTGTACCTCGCTCCACCATGGTTTGACGCGGTTCTCAGCGACGACGGGCAGAATCCCCCGGATTACTATTACGTCCGGCTCAGCCGCCGAAGCATCAAGTACACGATCAGAGCTTTCCGCGAGGACCTGTGGGAGATCGGCCAGGGAACCAGTGTCCACGAGCACCCTGACGACGGCGGCCTTGGCCTGCCCTACTACGGCCTGGTCGAGAGGATCGAGGACCGCTACGGCAATGCCGTCGTATACGAGTACTGCGACACACACCACCGAGAGCAGTGCGATGTGGCGCACAGCAGTTCCTGCGTGGAGTGTTGTCAGACCTGCAACCAGAAGGGGCAGATCAAATCCATTCGGCTCGTGCGTTCCGATGATACGGTGGTTTGGACGCTGTTGTACTGCCACCGCAGTTTCGGCTACGCGATGGATTTGTTCATGTTCTTGACGGACGGAGCTTACGAAAGCGACCTGGAAAACGGAACAATCCCGGCCGGCCTGCGAGATGACTTCGCGACGAGCGGCATTACCTTTTCGGGGAGCGAGACCGTCGAAACTCAGACCTCGGGACTCGTATGGCTGATCCAGGACGGCGAGCTTCGCTTCACCATCGAGGACAACGAGAACTGGCCGGGCCAACTTAGGGTCTCGGAGCAGTGGGGCTGGAGGTCCACGGCCAGGAACGGAGACAACGCGGTCCACTCGATCCACGTCTACGAAGGCGACGTGGCTACCACCTCGGGTTGCCCGACGCTGCCGGCGGACGACTTCTGCCACTATCCACCCGACGCCGGCATCGCCGGACTCGACGAACTGGATGCTTTGGACTGCCAGGTGCCGGGCAACTGGGTGATTGAAGCCAAGTATCTTTACAGTGACGGCTGGGGAAGCTACCCCTGGCACACCGGACCGCCCATGTGTCCCACCAGCAAACTGTACGAGCAGAGCATACGGGCCTCGGGCTACGGTGATACTGGCCCGATCCAACAACCGCAGAAACTCCTGAAGGTCTCCGTCACCAAGCGGACGTCGGCGGCAGGACAAGACGCCACTGAGACGCAACACACGCTGTATCGCTACTCAGACACGACTGGCCAGGAGATAGACCAGAATAACGGAGCAAGCATTCGGGCGGTGTTCGGGCCTTCGACCGTCGATGCGATTCTGGCCGCCGAACCGGACAAGACGGTCAACGACCTGTTGAACCTTCCCCCCGACGAAATCATCGACATGCCCGACCCGCAGGCCCCCGCGTCCACAAGCGGCTCCGAGTTCATCGACCTGGCGGATCTGGAGTTCAAGGACTGGCGAAACACGGATTACGACTCATTCGTCGCCGGCGACCAGGGCAGCGATGACTACAAGATGAGAGAGTTTGTAGGGATTCCCGACACGCACAGCTCGCTCCAGACCGCCGGGAAACACGCGCTGGTGGATCGTCGTGTTGGAGCCGGCAACCACGGCGCGTTTATCTACTATCGCTACATCGCCCTCCCGCCAGATGCCATCTGGGATTACTGCGGTGAGAGCTGCCCGCAGGTCAGCATGGTCCACTATCCCTATCGGTTCTGGGATCACGACGGTGCCTACGTTACCGCACCGCTCGACCACGTGTTCTGGGTCACGATCATCGACGAATACGACGAGGGGGTCTATGACAAGAACCTGGGCGACATCGACCTGAACGACGCGGTTCCGCGCAGCCGGCGCGTGGTGAAGATGAATAGCGCCGGATTCGTCTTGGTGGACCAGATATTCAAGATGGCCGACAACGGCACGGGCGAGCTCGTCAGTCAGGAGGGATTCTCAACCGAGGAATCGTACGACTGCAAAGGGCGAGTCGTCGAGCGACGCTCCACCGGCTGGTCGGCGTGCACGCAGGAAGTGCTCAGCGAGTGCAGCCCCGAGGGAATCGGGACCAACGGGTGCTGCACGGACGCGGGGAACACACTCTGCTGTCCGGCGGAGCAGGGCCTGATCTACATATTCCGGTACGACGACGAACCGTGCGACGTCGCTGCTGACGGATTCTGCCAATGCACGGGCAATGGCCCTGGAGAGGTTCTGGCCGTCGGCATCAAGCAGGGCACCGAAGGGACGGTGTACTGGCTCAGCCAGGTCCAGCGGGATGAGGACCGGCCGGAACTGATCACGGCCGAGGTTCGTTTTCGGGAGCCGACGGCGGATCTGTTGGCGGAGGTGACCACCTGCGGCGCCACGGGGGAACTGACCCAGATCGACTACGTGTTTCTCGACCCGATCGCCACGAATGGCGATCCCTCGGAGAAGCGGATCAGGCAAAAGATGATCATCCGGCCGGCGGTCCCGCTGGAATGGGGAGGCGATGCCCGCTACGCCGTCGATAAATCCTACTACGACGATCACGGCAATCTCGAGTGGCGAGGTGTGGGCAGCCTGGCCGACCCCGACACCCCAGGCCAGGGTGACTTCTTCTTCCCGATCTACACCGAACACACCTCGCTCGGCCGGCTGGAGTTGCAGCGCGTGGACGCGGCCAGCAAGCCCGGCGGAGGCGGGCCGCCAAGCGGCTTCGAACGCACGGTGCCCGACTCGGACATCAACCCCCCGCTCCTACTCGATACGAACTACAACTACGACAACACGTACGGTCTGACACAGGTGCTGTATCCGGGCGATCCGGACGGAGACCGTCGCGAGAAGCGCGTGGCCTACGTGAAGCGGGACGGCCTGCTGGAGCAATGGACGTTCGACAACATACTCGTGCCGGACGACGGGGATTTCGAGCTGCACGGCCCGGTGCAGATCAACCGGTTCGACGGCCCGAACCTGGTGTCCGCCGAACAGGTTGCGCCGGACTCCACCGACGGGGAGCCCGACGGCAAAGGGGACGAGGAGAGCTACGAGGTCGTCACCACGCTGACGCCCCAGTATGATGCGCAGGGCCGGCTGGTTGGCATGACGCGTGACGCCCGCGGCGTGGAGGGATCAATCGGGGCCGGCATCAGTTATGACGGCTGGGGCCAGATCGCCCGGCAGCAGGCAGCCGACGGGACGATTACCCGCAACACCTACGACGGCCTGGGGCGGCTTCAGAAGGTCTACCGCGGCACGAACGACATACACGACATGTGGGGAACGGGGATCAGTTGCGACGAAAACGGTCTGCCGCCGGGCTGCTGCGATGAGGAGAAGCTCAATTGCAACTTCCCGGACAACCTGGTCCTGCTCGAAAGACGCTACTACGGGAACAGCGTGACGGACGCCGGCCAACTGGTCACGGTGCGCGACTACCGCGAGCGACCGGACAACCAATACAGCTGGGATGTCGGAACGGACGGCCTCCTTAACCCGGCCCCAAACGAGGACGACATCGGCTGGACCACCCTCCACCGCTACGACTGGCGCATGCGCGAGGTCTGGATCACGCAGCGAGATGCCCAAAGCAACGGCTTGACACACACCTTAGTCTGGTACGATCACATGGACCGGGTCAGGTTCGTGGCCGAGTACGGCGACGACATGCCGGACAGCGACACGGTCAATCCCGCTCTGCTCGGACCCGAGTCCGTTTTCCCCTCGCCCAGCAGCATCCTCGGAGAGTCGCCTGCGCCACTCTCCCTCACGGAGAACGTCTACAACGCCCGCAGCCAAGTGGGAGAGGTTCGCCGGTATGACGTGACAGAAAGTGACGGCGAGACCTACACCTCCACCTTCACCTGGTGCAACCACGCCGACCAGCCGACCGAGGTCCGGGCGCCCGACAGTCTCCCCCGGCGATACGAGTACGACGCCAAGGGCCGGCAGATCCTCAGTTGGACCGAGCTCCTCGGCCAGCAGATCACCAAGACCCGGACCATCTACAACAACGTGACCGACGTGGCCATCCTGACGATCCGCTACGAGCGAATGCACGAAGCCACCTCAAACGGCCTGAACGAGGGCAACAGCGTCATCACGTACGTGTACAGTTGGTACGATGACGCCAACCGCCTGATCGCCACGGCCGACTTTGGCACCAACGAGGACACCTACACCACTTCGAGCGGCGACTGGCCGCTGGAGATCGGCTCCTGCGAGCCGGGGGCGGGCTGCTACGATCCGGACACCCCGCCGACCGCGGCCAGCCTCCCCGGCGCCCGCGTGACCTGCTACGAGTACGACGGCGAAGGGCGTCAGTCGAAGGTCATCGACCCCGGCGGCATCGCCACCCGGACCGAGTACGACGGCCTGGGCCGCGTGGTCATGGTCACCGAGAACGCCGACGGCGGCGCGGACGAGCAGCGCCACACGGCCTACTACTTCGACGCCAGCACGTCGGGCGGTACCGGCCAACTGACCATGGTCGCGGCCGTGGAGCCGGGCAACTTCAACGGCACGGCGGAGTGGCAGAACATCCAGTGGACGGCGACCGACGGCTCGATCCAGGTGACCAGGTACGTCTACAACGCCGTAGTCGTCCACGACGACGACTCCGGCGAGTTGGAGGGCATCTCCAGCAACGGTGCCTGGATCGGTGCCGTGCACTATCCCGACCCGGAGACCGGACAGCCCGAAGCGACACCGTCGGTCAGGTTCCGCTACTACCCCGACGGACTGTTGGCCGAGCGGACCGACGCCCGCGGCGTCACGCTCCGCTATGAGTACGATGCGCTCGACCGCCTGGAGGCCATCCGCGTAATCGACGTGCCCGAAGGCGTGGACGCGACGGTCGAGGCGATGACGTACCAGCACACCCCCGATGGCATGGTGGCCATTGCCACCACCATCGCCGCGGGAACGGGCACCAACGGTGTGACGCTGAACACCGCCTCCTTCGACTACGACGGTATGCGCCACCTCGAATTCGTTGACTCGGGCATCGGCTTGTCCGGGATCATCGGCTACACCTGGGAGGTGTCCACCGTGTCTTGGGACCAGTTCGATCCGCGGACTCACTCGCGATTGACGGCGATCACCTATCCCGACATCGGCCACGCGTTCCTCGGTTACAGCTCCGCGGGTGGCATCGATGACCGGTTGAGCCGGCTGGTCGCGATCACCGACCCCCTTGACTCCGGTCATCAACTGGTATCCTATCGCTACATGGGCCTGGGACGCCTGGTCGGCATGACGCTGGGCAACGGTATCGGCATGGACTATGAGGACGGCGCACCCGGCACCGACGTGGTGGGCCTGGACCAGTTCGGCCGGGTCATCGACATCCCGTACGCGACCTCGTCCGGCACGGTCCTGCGGTACCAGTACGGCTACGACAAGCGCGGCAACCGGAAGTTCGCCCGCATCAGCGAGCACGTCGACGATCAGTCCTGGCTGTACGGCTATGATGACCTGAACCGCCTGATCCGGGCCTCACGCGGAACGCTCAACTCGACCGGCGACGGCTTCATCGGGGACGATCCCGAGAGCACCACCTGGGACCTGGACATGCTGGGCAACTGGTCCGGCGACAGCGGCAGCAACGACATCAGCCTGCAGCGTTTCACCGACGCGAACGCCGACGGCGTCTACGACCAGGGCTCCGACACGCTGCTGGCCACCGACCACCACAACACCAACCAGCTCAACGAGATCGAGTCCCGCGTGATCGACGCGTTCAGCACCAACGGCGCGATCGACTTCGTCCACGACGGCGCCGGCAACCTGGTCTTCGACGGGGAGCGGTTCTACGTCTACGACGCCTGGAACCGCCTGGTGCAGATCCACGAGCCGGGCAACCTGGCCGTGGACACCAACGGTCAGCTCACGGGCGAGCCCGGTGAGGCCATCCTGCGCTACGAGTACGACGCCCTCGGCCGCCGCGTCCGGACCATCGAGTGGGCCGGCAGCACCCTGCCCAAGGCCACCCGGCACGTCTACGGCGGCGGCCCGGAGGTCCTGGTCGAGTACGGCGAAGGCGACGACGTCGGCACCAGCGGCCCGGCCCTGACGGTCGAAAGATGGTTCCTCCACGGTGAGGCCTTCCCCGACCCGCTGGTCATGGTCGACCGGACCGACCTGGGCGAGGCGCCGGCCGACGAGGACGAGTACCTCTACTACCTCAAGGACGCCCTGGGCTCGGTGGGCGCCCTGGCCAACCGCGTCGGCAACGTCGTCGAGCGCTACACCTACGACCCCTACGGCCGGCCGACCGTCTGGGCGGCCGACGGCAGCGACCACACGTCCGCCCTGCCGCTGACCTACTTCCACGACGCCGACCGCGACACGGACATCGACGACGCGGACCGCGACCACCTGCTGGATTGCGCCACCAACGGCCCCACCGACCCGGCCTGCGTCTTCGCCCACGACCGCGACGGCGACCACTTCATCGGGATGGACGACCTGTCGCTGTTCCTGGAGTTCGAGGACTTCGAGTCCGGCGGCACGCCGCCCCCGCCGTCCTGGCGTCGCCCGGGCCTGGTCGCGTTCGACATCGGGGCCGACAACCACATCGACCTGTTCGACGCCAACGGCTTCGCCCTCTGCTTCGCGACGACGTGCGGCGCCAGCGGCTGCGGCCCCGGCGGTTGTGAGCCCGGCGGATGCATCGAGGCCGATCTGTGCCTGTTCGTCTTCGACTCCGACGACGACAACGACATCGACCAGACCGACTGGGCCGCGATGGCAGCTGTCCTGGGCGGGCCGGCCACCGCCCGCCTGCCCGGCGACGCGGACGCCTCCCGCTTCGGCAACCCGTTCCTCTTCACCGGCCAGCGCTACGACCCCGCGACCGGCCTGTACCACTTCTGGGCCAGAACCTACGACCCGGTCCTCGGCCGCTGGCTCCAACGCGACAAGCTCGGCGCCCTGGCCGCCTCCGGCGACGTCTCGCTGAGCAGCGGAGCCTACGGCCCGACGCTCTTCGTCGCCCAGTTCGCCCCGGGTGATGAGTATGGCGACGGCTTCAGCCTGTATCAGTACGTGAACTCCCGTCCGATCAATGTCCTCGATCCGTACGGACTCTTCGACTGGTTCGACGAAGCCGACGCGATCACGACAGACATTTGGGCCGGGCGAGCTGCTGCGGCTTACCACGCCATGGACCGACTCAGGCATATGGCACAGCAGGCGGCCACGACTGTCTTTTACGCCGGCTTAGCGTACGCTGTACCGGGCGTCGGGCTTTATCTGTCAATCCAGGGGATGGCCGCGGCACTTGAAGACATTGCCTACAATGACCTGAACTGGAACAACTGCTTGTCGCTCGGGTTGAGCTTTACGGGCGCCGTCGGCTCTGCTGCTGCTCTTCCAAGCCAAGTCAGCCGCACCTTCGCTCAGCTGCGCCGCTTCGGAACAGGGATGGGGAGGGCAATCGCTCGGGGTAGAGCCGCGTACGGGCGCCTCAGAGGTAAGCCCGTCAATCTCCCTTCCGCGAGCAAGGTGACAATCAACATGTGGGAGGTAGAATCCGGGCATATGATGGGCGGGTCGCGCCGCGGTCCAAATAGTCAGAAGGGGCTGTTCCCGGAGTACATGACTGAACAACAGGTGGAGCAGGCCGTTCGGACAGCCTATAAGAACTGTAGTAAGACGCGCACCCAGGGTGAGAGGGTGAAGTTGGTCGGCGAGGCAGATGGCTTGGTGATCGAGATGTGGCTCAACACAAGCACTAATACTATCGAGACCGCATACCCAATTGGTCTCGCTTGGTGAATGGATGGGCGTCCCTTGGTGAGGGCGGGCGGATGAGATTCCAGATACGTGTGAACCCTGAGACTCTGCATCGGTCTGATCAGGGACCGATCACCTGCCAAGTGTGGATTGAGGTCAGTGGAACGTCATTTCCGGAGGAGAGCTGGTCTGACTTTGCCGTCGTTATTCTCGGATGGTGGATCGAGGGTGCGCTGCGGCTGGTATTAGAAGACAGTCAGAGCGAGTCCTTTCCATTCATGGATGGCGCATTCTCATTCGAGCTTGCCAGAGCGAACGGTGGCCAGTTTAGGGTTCGGCTCGGACGTAGATGCGTTGGCCCTGGCGTGAAGGGAGGCAAGTTACGAGGCGTGGTCGAGCGGATCACCGAAGAGTCTGTGCAAGCGGGTGTTGTCGTCTCCGATGACCTTGTCAGGGAGCTCCTTTCTTCATCGAACCTCCTGCTACGTGAATGCCGTCAACGCGGGTGGGGCGGTGCGGATATCGACGTGCTCGCGGAGGCCCACAGAAGGCTAGCCTTGGCCAAAAGGGAGCCCGAGTGAACAAGGTCGAGCGGGGCAGTGGCTTTCCGCGAAACGGCTGATACGTTGCGTGCCCTGTGTTTGCGTGGCCATGTGTTCGAGCAACGCCTTCCTGTGGACCGCGGGCAGGGCCAACAAAGGTAGGCTCTTCGGAAAAACCTGTGGCGGGTGGCATGGCCCATCCCGACCTGTCGGGACGTGCCCATGCGTTGGGTGGAGACGGTTTCGGGTTCAGCGGGTGGATTGAGGACGCGGCCGCCTCGCCGGGGAGAGGAACGGACGGCGAGAGCACGAGGTGGTGCGCGTAATGTTGACGCGGCTGGTGGCGGTCTTTGGGGCTTGGACCGCCGGCTCTTTGACAAGTGAATATGCGCGGCATGGCAGGCCAATGGTGGGTGGGTTGCTTTCCGATCCGCTGGTTATGGTGGACCGGACCGACCTGGGCGAGGCACCGGCCGACGAGGACGAGCACGAGTATCTCTGGTCCCGGGTTTACCGGATCGATTGATCACGAGGGCCTGATACGCGCAGGCTCGGGCTGTGATCCAGGGGTCTTTGGGCGATCCGGCCGTGCACCGAGTTGCAGCAGGCGGAGCGAGCGAGCCGGGGGGAAGAAAGCCGCGTCACCGGGCGCGCCTGTCCAACTTGAGCGAGGGGTCCGTCGTCAAGTTGGAGTACGGTCCCGAGGTCAAGTTGAAGTCGGGTCCGGATACGCCTTGTATCCGGTCCGTACTCAACTTGAGCGCGCTGCCGATACCAGCCTTGATGCGCGCTGCCGATACCAGCTTGGGGCGCGCTGCCGACACCAGCTTGATGCGCGCTGCCGTCGCCAAGCCGGGATCGGGTGTCGAATCCAGCTTGGAAACAGCCCTGGCCGAGCCCCGGCCGTCCGCCAGACCTCCCAGATTGCCCAGTTTCACACGACCCGGCCTGCGTCTTCGCCCACGACCGCGACGGCGACCACTTCATCGGGATGGACGACCTGTCGCTGTTCCTGGAGTTCGAGGACTTCGACACCAGCGGCACGCCGCCCCCGCCGTACTGGCGTCGCCCGGGCCTGGTCGAGTTCGACATCGGGGCCGACAACCACATCGACCTGTTCGACGCCTACGGCCTCGCCCTCTGCTTCGCGACGGCCTGCGGCACCGGAGGCTGCGGCACGAGTGGCTGTGAGCCCGGCGGATGCATCGATCCCGATCTGTGCCTGTTCGTCTTCGACTCCGACGACGACAACGACATCGACCAGGCCGACTGGGCCGCGATGGCCGCCGCCCTGGGCGGACCGGCCACCGCCCGCCTGCCCGGCGAAGCGGACGCCTCGCGCTTCGGCAACCCGTTCCTCTTCACCGGCCAGCGCTACGACCCCGCCACCGGCCTCTACCACTTCTGGGCCAGAACGTACTCTCCCCAAGTCGGGCGCTGGGGACAACGGGACAAACTGGGCCTGCTTGCACCGGCAGGATACGTGCAGTTCACGACTTACGGGCCTGCTCCAGCCGTATGGCCGATTGGCGGGGGAGCCCGTGACGAGTACGCCGGGGGGTACTCTCTGTACCTGTACGGGTTCGCGAACCCCGCGAGCTTCGCGGACCCGTACGGTCTCTGCGTAGGATACACCCTCAACGGCCGCCAGACAGTCACCTTGGGCCAGGGGCTGCTGATTGCAGGGCTTTTAGGGGCGGGGGGCTTCGCCGCAGCCGTCGCAACAAATGACGACCTCCAGGATGGACTGCGCTACGGCATAGCCGGCCTTGGCGCGGCGGTATCTGACTTCTTTTTGCGCATCCTTGACCAGACGTCGTCAGTCGACAGGGCAATTGACTTCGTGCCCCCTATATCACTTGACCCTTCGGATAATGGCGACGGCGGATGCGAATTCTACTACGCCTGGTGCGTATGGGCCAACGAGCGGCCCCCAGGCGACCAAGGAAAAGGATGGCGACCAAACGCTCCGTGTGCACAATGTTACGCAACGTGTAAGGCCACCGGTAGCTGGCCGTTCGCAGAATGCCCAATGGGTGGTCCGCACGGTCCTAGATGGCCTGGGCCCAACAATCCTTGGGACCCGGTCTGGCCGACCCCGGGAGAGTACTAGCGAACTGTCGCCGTCGCCGCATGGAGAATTACACATGAGTATTGATGGTCTACTGCATGCACTGACGGCAAGAGGAATCGAATGTGATATGGCTCCGCTAGATTGCCTGTCTGATCTGACGCATGCGAGGGGGATGGTACGTTGTGCCCTGCCCGGACCGGACAGAAGAAGGACATACGCTGGTTTTTGGCTGCATCTTGGGTCTGATTTGGGCTTCCTCGGCCTGTGGAGTGGAGCTCTTTTCGAGATCGCACGGCTCTCCGATGCAGTGGACTTGTCACAGGAGATACTGGAGGACTGCATCGCCCGCGGGGGTCGTACGCCATCCAATCTGTCGAAGCGGATCGTGGATAAATACGCGCTAAGAATATGCGACATCCTTGCCATGTGGCCCAGAACCGAGCTTGAGCGTCTCGATGAGGTTAGAAGGCGGAAGTTCAGCCCATGGGTCTCGCTTCGCGAATTCGTCCAGCAGGCCGCGCCCTACGTTGACGTTTGCGAGGTTCAGTCAGGAGGCTTCGTTAGGGTCGCGAGAGGGAGTACTTCCGCACTCACGAGATTCCGCGGGAAGGAGGATGAGAAGCAGGTGGCACTTCCTTTAGTAGTCTACGGCGGCTTCCCGGGTACAGCGGAGCAGAACCGATTGATTCAAGTTCTTGCGGAGGCCATCGCGTGCGACGTGTTCGACCACACCTGGAACAACCGCATACATTGGCAAGACCCGTACTACTCGTCTCCGGACGTTTCGACCCGGCCAGATCAGCCGCTGAATGCTGCACTGCGGGAGTGAACGACGTGCGCCTGGACAAGGGGAGCAGCTTGGTACTCTAGACGACGGCTATGCTCTTTGACAAATGAATATGCGCGGCCTGGCGGGCCGATGTTGGGTGGGTTGCTTCCCGACCCGCTGGTCATGGTCGACCGGACCGACCTGGGCGAAGCACCGGCCGACGAGGACGAGTACCCCTATCACCGGATTTCCCAGATGAATTCATCGCGATGGCATGATATGCGCAGGTTTGCGCCGTGATCCAGGGGTCTTCGGCCGATCCCGCACGAGCGCCCGGCAGGTGACAGGCGAAAAGGGGCACTTCGCGATCAGTTCGACGGCAGACTCAAACTCGGTTTCCCCGGGGCGAAGACCGCCGATGACGCGGTGCCGCTTCCGTTCCGAGAACCGGACGCAGCGTTTCGCCTTGCCGGGATTGGTGGCGCGATGCCAGACCGATTCCCGCAGGGGCAGGAACGACCGGCACCCGTTGCCAACCATGTCGCGGGCGACGGTCCACGGACGCTTGACCGGCTGCGAAGACGCGAACGATCCCGACTGACCGCGTGCTGATCCGGCCGTGCGCCAAGTTGCAGCAGGCGGAGCGAGCCGGCGAGAAGAAAGCCGCGTCACCGGGCGCGCCTGCCCAACTTGACCGATGGGTCCGCGCCCAGGTTAGAATGCGCTCCGAGGTCAACTTGAGTCAGGGTGTGGATACGCCTTGTATCCGGTCCCGATACGCCTTGAGTCCGGTCCGTACTCAACTTGAGCGCGCTGCCGACTTAAGTTGAGCGCGCTGCCGATACCAGCTTGGGGCGCGCTGCCGTGCACCAAGCCGGGATCGGATCTCGAATCCGGCTTGGAAACAGCCCTCGCCGAGCTCCGGCCGTCCGCAGAAGCCGCCCAGATTGCCCAGCTTGACACGTACCGGCCTGCGTCTTCGCCCACGACCGCGACGGCGACCACTTCATCGGGATGGACGACCTGTCGCTGTTCCTGGAGTTCGAGGACTTCGAGCCCGGCGGCACGCCGCCCCCGCCGTACTGGCGTCGCCCGGAGCTGGTCGCGTTCGACATCGGGGCCGACAACCACATCGACCTGTTCGACGCCTACGGCTTCGCCCTCTGCTTCGCGACGACGTGCGGCGCCGGCGGCTGCGGCCCCGGCGGTTGTGAGCCCGGCGGATGCATCGAGGCCGACCTGTGCCTGTTCGTCTTCGACTCCGACGACGACAACGACATCGACCAGACCGACTGGGCCGCGATGGCAGCCGTCCTGGGCGGGCCGGCCACCGCCCGGCTGCCCGGCGACGCGGACGCCTCGCGCTTCGGCAACCCGTTCCTCTTCACCGGCCAGCGCTACGACGCCGCCACCGGCCTCTACCACTTCTGGGCCAGAACCTACGACCCGGTCCTCGGCCGCTGGCTGCAACGCGACAAACTGGGCGCCCTGGCCGCCACCGGCGACATCTCGCTGAGCAGCGGAGCCTACGGCCCGACACTCTTCGTCGGTCAGTTCGCACCGGGAGGCGAGTACCTCGACGGCTTCAGCCTGTACCAGTATGTCAGCTCAAACCCGCTGAGCCGCCTTGATTCCCTGGGGTTGTCTAGCTGGGGCTGGGACGACGACATCGACCAGGCGATCGCTCAGATGGCAGGCGAGAAAGCCGCCGCCGCCGAACACGCCTTCGATTTCTTCCAGCAGACGGCGTATTCCGCTGGAATGATGGCCTTGCAGACAGCCGTCATCGCAATCGTCCCAGGTGCCGGTTTGTACTACTCCGCAATGGGCATGTACGGCTGTGCCGAGGACATGTGGAGGAACGGCATAAGCTGGGACAATGCTCTTGGCTTCGGGCTCAGCGCTTACGCCGGCTATCGTTTCGCACGTGCGGACTGGAACAGGCTGCGTTCGTTTGGCCAGGGAATACGTGGTTCACTTGGCAGAACCAGACAGCGCTATGCGGCCCGACGAAGTGGCATAGGGTATGGCTGCTTTGCGGCGGGTACTTTGGTCTCGACAGTCGCCGGGCCGATTCCAATAGAAGAAATCCGCCAGGGGCATCTAGTGTGGACCTACAACCAGATGTCGGCAACGTGGGATCTGAACCGGGTGTTGGGAGCCCAGGAGCACGACTATCATGGCGAGCTAGTCACGATCGAGGCCGGGGGGCATACCATTGAAGGTACCGGCAATCACCCGTTCTGGGTCAAGGAGGGGACGGCGCTATCGAGTCGACCCGCCCCGCGCGATGTCTACAGCCACGAGCGGGCGATGACCCCAGCAGGACGTTGGGTAGAGGCAAGGTCCCTGCGCGTCGGAGACGCTCTCTTGTCTCAGAACGGTGATGCCGTACCTATCGAAGCGATCCGCCATCGTCCAGTGGGCTGTGCGACTGTCTTCAATCTACAGGTGAGCGGCGGGCATACATATGCCGTCGGGGAGTGTGCTCTGCTGGTTCACAACAAGCCAATGGCCTATCGCCGTGTCCTGCAAACCGGTGGGAGAACGATCAAGAGGGGCACCGCCGACGCCCTTGGACTGAGGAGGGAGCAGGTCAGGCAGGCAATCGAAGGTATCAAGAGAGACAACGGTAAGCCGCCAAGCTACCATAGCACCAAGATTTTTGACAACGGCGACGTTATGGATGCGAACACGGGTGCTGAGCTTGGCAACATCTACGACTATAGCTGAGGAGGTGGTCCAATGGACGATCCCACTCGTGACGAGAACCCGCTCTGCAAGATAACGTTCGTGGACTTTCGGATGCGAGCGGACAATCTCAACCCAAACGAGGTCACGGAGGCGCTTGGCATTCACCCAACTCGTACGTATGCGCGAGGAGACACCTTCCGGACCCACACCGGTAGCAAGCAGAGGCCCTGGGGAGTGTGGATCTTGAGCACGGAAGGTGCAGTTGATTCAGCGAGCCCCGAGCGGCATGCCCAATATATGATCGAGCAAATTTGGCCGAAGCGCCGTCAGCTTGGCAAGTATTTGAAAGACCCCGCCTACTACATCGACATCTACTTCCGTTGGGAAGTGGCCGATACCGTGAGTGGGTTTACCGTTGCCAGCGAGACCGTCCGGCGCCTTGCCGGGCTGTGCAATTTCATCAGTATCTCTTTCTGCTCCCATGATGACCCTGTCGAGGAGCCGTAGGCATAGAGGAATGAACTTTGCTGGCGGGCGGCCAACGGAGTCGTGTTGGGTCATCGAGAGGCAAGGACAAGTAATTCGCGTGCGAGCGGATGGCGCGTCTCGCAATCGCATGGCCATGCACCAGATGTGTGCTG